>Ga0137355_1000022_pt1 | contig 25080 bp, 15 predicted proteins | sample EasRivERMLT800_2_FD_104763 | JGI IMG/M metagenome (GOLD analysis project Ga0137355, IMG submission 104763) | Soil microbial communities from meander-bound floodplain in the East River, Colorado, USA - East River MetaG ERMLT800_2 | ecosystem: Environmental > Terrestrial > Soil > Floodplain ... | reverse complement strand
ATTAGCGGAGATCACACACAAAAGAAGATTATCTGCACTTGGACCAGGTGGACTTTCGAGAGAGAGAGCCGGTTTCGAGGTACGTGACGTTCACTATACGCATTACGGTCGTTTATGTCCGATTGAAACTCCAGAGGGACCAAACATTGGTTTGATTTCATCTCTTGGTGTTTATGCTAAAGTAAACGGAATGGGTTTCATCGAAACACCTTACCGTAAAGTAACAAACGGAACAGTAGATTTAAATGCTACTCCTATTTACTTAAGTGCTGAAGAAGAAGAAGGTATGTTGATTGCTCAGGCTAATATCCAAATGGATGCTACCGGAAAAATTACTGCCGAGAATGTTATTGCGCGTCAAGAAGGGGATTTCCCTGTTATTGATCCGTCTCAAGTTCATTACACGGATGTTGCTCCAAATCAAATTGCGTCTATTTCGGCTTCTTTGATTCCTTTCTTGGAACACGATGATGCGAATAGAGCCTTGATGGGATCTAACATGATGCGTCAGGCTGTACCATTGATACGTCCTGAAGCACCAATTGTAGGAACTGGATTAGAGCGTCAAGTAGCTTCAGATTCTAGAGTTTTGATTAATGCAGAAGGAGATGGAACTGTAGAATATGTAGATGCCAATATCATCACTATCAAATACGATCGTTCTGAAGAAGAAAGAATGGTAAGTTTTGAGACGGATGATAAAACATACAATCTAATTAAATTTAGAAAAACCAATCAAGGAACAAGCATCAACTTGAAACCTATCGTAAGAAAAGGGGACAGAGTGGTTCTTGGTCAAGTATTGTCTGAAGGATATGCTACTCAAAATGGAGAATTAGCTTTAGGTCGTAACCTAAAAGTTGCGTTCATGCCATGGAAAGGGTACAACTTCGAGGATGCGATTGTAATTTCTGAGAAAGTAGTTCGTGACGATATTTTTACCTCTATTCACGTGGATGATTATTCATTAGAAGTTAGAGATACTAAATTGGGTAACGAAGAGTTAACGAATGATATACCAAACGTTTCTGAAGAAGCTACTAAAGATTTAGATGAAAATGGTATGATCAGAATTGGAGCCGAAGTTAAACCTGGCGATATTCTTATCGGAAAAATTACACCAAAAGGAGAATCAGATCCTACTCCAGAAGAGAAATTGCTTCGTGCAATCTTCGGAGATAAAGCAGGAGATGTAAAAGATGCTTCATTGAAAGCTTCTCCATCTTTACACGGTGTTGTTTTAGACAAAAAACTATTCGCAAGAGCAGTAAAGGATAAACGCAAACGTACACAAGACAAGGATGCTTTAGGAGCACTTGAAATGGAGTTTGAAGTTAAATTTGTTGAATTAAAAGACAAATTGGTTGAAAAACTTTTCTTTATCGTAAACGGTAAAACATCTCAAGGGGTAATGAATGATTTGGGTGAAGAGGTTTTACCAAAAGGTAAAAAATACACTCAAAAAATGCTTTATGCTGTTGAGGATTTTGCTCACTTAAGTAAAGGTCAATGGGTTGCAGATGATGTGACTAATAAAATGGTTAATGATTTAATTCATAACTATAAAATTAAATTGAACGATTTACAAGGTGCATTGCGTAGAGAGAAATTCACAATTACTGTTGGAGATGAATTGCCGGCTGGAATTTTGAAATTAGCTAAAGTATATATCGCCAAAAAACGTAAACTGAAAGTTGGGGATAAAATGGCGGGACGTCACGGTAACAAAGGTATTGTTGCTCGTATCGTTCGTCATGAAGATATGCCTTTCCTTGAAGACGGAACTCCTGTTGATATCGTGTTGAACCCACTTGGGGTACCTTCACGTATGAACATCGGACAAATTTATGAAACTGTTTTAGGTTGGGCTGGACAAAACTTGGGTAGAAAATTTGCTACGCCAATTTTTGATGGAGCTACTCTTGATCAAATTAATGAATTGACTGATGAAGCTGGAATTCCACGTTTCGGGCACACCCATCTTTATGATGGTGGTACTGGAGAGCGTTTCCATCAAGCAGCAACCGTTGGAGTTATCTATATGTTGAAACTTGGACACATGGTTGATGATAAGATGCACGCACGTTCTATCGGTCCATACTCGTTGATTACACAACAACCACTTGGAGGTAAAGCTCAATTTGGAGGTCAACGTTTTGGAGAGATGGAGGTTTGGGCACTTGAGGCTTATGGAGCTTCGAGTACGCTTAGAGAAATCTTGACTGTGAAGTCTGATGATGTTATCGGTAGAGCTAAAACTTACGAAGCAATCGTAAAAGGTGAGTCTATGCCAGAACCAGGATTGCCGGAATCATTCAATGTATTGATGCACGAATTGAAAGGTCTAGGACTTGACATTCGTTTAGAAGAATAATAAAAAGGTTTAGTAATCAGTCCCGTTTTCTTCGGGACTGATTACTCATTTATAAAAGTTTTTAGGATTTATACCCGTAACCCGTTCCGATTTTTTATGTAGACCCTAATAAGTTTTATAATTAGCACTTCAAAGTTTAGTTTGAAGTTTAGAGAAGTAATCCGAGGTAGCTTATGGATTTGACTCTTTTCAAGAGTAGATTATAAGTCTAAGAATCAATTTTTAATTGCAAATAAATCAATAGTAAAAACTATGATGAATAATAGAAATAATAAAGATAAAAATCCTGTAAAAAGGTTTAATAAAATTTCAATAGGACTTGCTTCTCCTGAATCTATCTTGAAAGAGTCCAGAGGTGAAGTATTAAAGCCTGAAACCATCAATTACAGAACGCACAAACCAGAGCGTGATGGTCTTTTCTGCGAAAGAATTTTCGGTCCAGTTAAAGATTTTGAATGTGCTTGTGGTAAATACAAGAGAATACGTTACAAAGGGATCATCTGTGACCGATGTGGTGTAGAAGTTACCGAAAAGAAAGTGCGTAGAGACAGAGTAGGTCACATCAATTTGGTTGTGCCAATTGCTCATATCTGGTATTTCCGTTCTCTTCCAAACAAAATTGGTTACATTCTTGGACTTCCGTCTAAGAAATTAGATATGATTATTTACTATGAAAGATATGTAGTAATCCAAGCTGGTATTGCCAAAAATGCGGATGGAGAATCAATCCAAAGATTAGACTTTTTGACAGAAGAAGAGTATTTGAATATTTTAGATTCACTTCCTGCAGATAACCAATATCTTGATGATTTCGATCCTAATAAATTTGTTGCCAAAATGGGAGCAGAATGTATTATGGATTTATTGGCTCGTATCAATTTGGACGAATTGTCATATGATTTGAGACACAAAGCCAATAACGAAACATCAAAACAACGTAAAACAGAAGCGTTAAAAAGATTACAAGTAGTTGAGTCTTTTCGTGAGTCTAACTTGAACAGAGAAAATCGTCCTGAATGGATGATTATGAAAGTGGTTCCTGTTATACCGCCAGAATTACGTCCGCTTGTACCTCTTGATGGTGGTCGTTTTGCAACTTCAGATTTGAATGATTTGTATCGTCGTGTTATCATACGTAACAACCGTTTGAAAAGATTAATCGAGATTAAAGCTCCTGAAGTAATCCTTCGTAACGAAAAACGTATGTTGCAAGAATCTGTAGATTCACTTTTCGATAATACTCGTAAAGCATCTGCAGTAAAAACAGAATCAAACAGACCATTAAAATCATTGTCTGATTCGTTAAAAGGTAAACAAGGACGTTTCCGTCAAAATTTACTTGGAAAACGTGTGGATTATTCCGCTCGTTCGGTAATTGTTGTTGGGCCTGAGTTGAAATTATTTGAATGTGGTCTTCCAAAAGATATGGCTGCTGAACTATACAAACCATTCGTTATTCGTAAATTAATCGAAAGAGGAATCGTTAAAACAGTTAAGTCAGCTAAGAAAATTATAGACAAAAAAGAGCCGGTAGTTTGGGATATTCTTGAAAATGTTATCAAAGGACATCCTGTATTACTGAATCGTGCTCCTACTTTGCACAGATTAGGTATCCAAGCATTCCAACCAAAATTAATTGAAGGAAAAGCAATCCAATTGCACCCTTTAGTTTGTACGGCATTTAATGCGGATTTTGATGGGGATCAGATGGCGGTTCACTTGCCATTAGGGCCAGAAGCTATTCTTGAAGCGCAATTATTAATGTTGGCTTCTCACAATATCTTGAACCCTGCTAATGGTGCGCCAATCACGGTACCTTCTCAGGACATGGTACTTGGTCTTTATTATATGACCAAGGAACGTTTGTCTACGCCAGAACTTACAATTTTAGGAGAAGGAATTACTTTCTATTCTGCTGAAGAGGTAAATATCGCATTGAATGAAGGAAGATTAGAATTGAATGCTCGTGTGAAAATTAGAGCTAAAGATTTTAATGAAGCAGGAGAATTAGTATATCAAATTATCCAAACAACTGCTGGACGTGTACTATTTAATGAAGTAGTACCTGAAGCAGCTGGTTATATCAATGATGTATTGACTAAAAAGAACTTAAGAGATATTATCGGTCACGTTTTGAACGCTACCGATGTACCTACTACAGCTGCCTTTTTGGATAATATGAAAGATATGGGGTACAAATTCGCCTTCAAAGGTGGTTTGTCATTCTCTCTTGGTGATATTAGAATTCCAGATCAAAAACCAAAATTAATTGCAGATGCCAGAGAACAAGTTGAAGGTATCTCAACTAATTATAATATGGGTCTTATTACCAATAACGAACGTTACAACCAAGTTATTGATGTTTGGACTTCAGCAAATGCTCAACTTACAGAGTTGGCAATGAAAAACATTAGAGAAGACCAACAAGGTTTCAACTCTGTGTATATGATGCTTGACTCTGGGGCGAGGGGTTCGAAAGAACAAATTCGTCAGTTAACCGGTATGCGTGGTTTGATGGCTAAGCCTAAAAAATCGACTGCTGGTGGTGGTGAGATTATTGAAAACCCGATTCTTTCTAACTTTAAAGAAGGTCTTTCTATCCTTGAGTACTTTATCTCTACTCACGGTGCTCGTAAAGGTCTTGCGGATACGGCTTTGAAAACGGCCGATGCCGGATACTTAACAAGAAGGCTTCATGACGTTTCTCAAGATGTTATTGTTAATATTGAGGACTGTGGTACTCTTAGAGGTGTTGAAGTTTCTGCATTGAAGAAAAATGAGGAAATTGTTGAATCACTTGGAGAAAGAATTTTAGGACGTGTTGCATTACAAGACGTAATTAATCCTTTAACTAGCGAGATTTTAGTTAAATCTGGAGAGCAAATCACAGAAGTAATTATGAAAACGATTGAGGCTTCTCCAGTGGAGAAAGTTGAAGTTCGTTCTCCATTGACTTGTGAAGCGTTGAAAGGTATTTGTGCAAAATGTTACGGTAGAAACTTAGCTACCGGAAAAATGACACAAAGAGGTGAAGCTGTCGGTGTAATTGCTGCTCAGTCTATTGGTGAGCCTGGAACACAGTTGACATTACGTACATTCCACGTCGGTGGGGTTGCGGGTGGTATTTCTGAAGAGTCTAGTATTGTTACCCGTTTTGCTGGTAAACTAGAAATTGAGGATTTAAAAACGGTTAAAGGTGAGGATAATGAAGGTAATGCAGTTGATATTGTAGTATCTCGTTCTACCGAATTGAAATTAATTGATGAGAAAACAGGTATTTTATTAAGTACCAATAATATTCCTTACGGTTCAAGTATTTTTGTTGCGGATGGTCAATCTGTGGCAAAAGGAGATGTAATCTGTAAATGGGATCCATATAATGGAGTTATTGTTTCTGAGTTTACCGGTAAAATTGCTTACGAAGATTTAGAGCAAGGTCAATCATTCATGGTTGAAATTGATGAGCAAACTGGTTTCCAAGAAAAAGTAATTTCAGAATCAAGAGCCAAAAAATTAATCCCAACCTTATTGGTATACGGTAAAGACGGAGAATTAATACGTTCTTATAACTTACCGGTTGGAGCTCACTTGATGGTTGAAAATGGTGAGAAAATTAAAGCAGGTAAAGTATTGGTTAAAATTCCACGTCGTTCTTCTAAATCAGGGGATATCACGGGAGGTTTGCCAAGAATTACCGAATTGCTTGAAGCTCGTAACCCTTCAAATCCAGCTGTAGTTTCTGAGATTGATGGTGTTGTTTCTTTTGGAAAAATTAAAAGAGGTAACCGTGAGATCGTAATCGAATCTAAATTTGGAGATGTTAGAAAATATCTAGTTAAATTATCAAGTCAAATCCTTGTACAAGAAAATGACTTTGTAAGAGCTGGGGTTCCATTATCTGATGGCGCTATTACTCCGGATGATATTTTAAGAATTCAAGGGCCAGCTGCTGTTCAACAGTATTTGGTAAATGAAATTCAAGAAGTATACCGTTTGCAAGGGGTAAAAATCAACGACAAACACTTTGAAGTAGTAATACGTCAAATGATGCGTAAAGTAAGAGTGCAAGATCCAGGGGATACATTATTCCTAGAAGATCAATTGATTCATACTAAAGATTTTATCGTTCAAAATGATAATTTATATGGTATGAAAGTGGTTGAGGACGCTGGAGATTCTAATAACCTAAAACCTGGTCAGATTGTAACTCCTCGTGAATTGCGTGATGAAAATTCATTGTTAAAACGTACTGATTTAAATCTTGTTGTAGCTCGTGATGTAATCACAGCAACTGCAACACCAGTTTTACAAGGTATTACCAGAGCATCGCTTCAAACAAAATCATTTATTTCAGCTGCATCTTTCCAAGAAACTACTAAAGTGTTGAATGAAGCTGCGGTGGCAGGTAAAATTGATTTGTTAGAAGGATTGAAAGAAAATGTAATTGTAGGTCATAGAATTCCTGCCGGAACTGGTATGAGAGAATATGATAACACGATTGTTGGTTCTAGAGAGGATTACAATGATATGATGGCAAATAAAGAGGAATATATTTATTAAGACATGAGTAATTCTAAACAACAACAAGAGCAAATCAACATTGAGTTGGATGAAAAAATCGCCGAAGGAATTTATTCTAATTTGGCAATAATCAATCATTCTTCGTCAGAATTTGTTTTAGATTTTGTAAGTATCATGCCTGGTATTCCCAAAGCCAAGGTAAAATCAAGAATTGTCTTGACGCCTCAGCATGCTAAAAGATTATTGAAGGCAATAGGAGAAAATATTCACCGTTTTGAAGTCGCTAATGGCGAAATAAAAGACACCGAACAAGCTCCAATTCCACTTAATTTTGGCCCTGCCGGACAAGCATAATTTTATATAAAGACCCCAGAAATGGGGTCTTTTTTTTGTTTATTTCTAATTTTATTTAAAAAAAAGGCATCCAGTTTGTTCGAAAAAACTACTATTAATATTCGAATTTACAGGTTTGATTTGTTGTTTAGTCGGGTATAATAACAGTTTGACGAAAATATTTTACACTGCTGGTTTATTGGATTAAGTTTGTTTCAGAATAAGTATTCATTTTTTCTATTGAAAAAAAACTAAACTAAAATGAACGATTTTTCTAAATATAGCAGAAATAAAAAAAGCAGAAATTTCTTTTGGCTTTTATTTTTTGTTTTGGTTGCAAATACTTCGGTTTTTGGACAATCTGTGGGGGGAAATGTTGTTGAAGAAAATGTAAATGAATTAGGAACCATCAAAGAAGAAAAATCTGCTGTAAATTCAAATACAAATTTTGTCATTTGGTTTATGGGATCAAAACAAACGCCAAATACTTCTTCGACTATAGCCAGAGAGATAAATAGCAAAAGACAAATTATAACAACTGGAATAGCTCCTAATCGTTTGTTGATCAGAGCTTTTTTGAAAAAAGTTGTAAATTTCGAAAACGCTTTAACTTAATTATAAGGTTCTGATTAATTCAATTTTGAATACAAAAAAACGCTAATTTTTATAATTAGCGTTTTTTTGTATATATATGGGTATTTCTGTTTAAGTAAATTAGAGATCGGAATACCATTAGGTATTTGATGACCTTTTTATTCAAAATTATTCAAATTCCGATGTGAAATATAATTTTACATTAGGATATTTATTTTGTGTCATTTGAATTGTAAAATCGGAATCGGCAAGAAATACTAATTGGCCATATTTATCGTGTGCCAAGAATTTTTGTTTGATTCTTCTGAATTCTTTAAACTCTTCACTTTTTGGGTCATTTGGTTTTACCCAACATGCTTTGTGAACCGGAAAATTTTCATAGGTACATTTGGCGCCGTATTCGTGCTCCAAACGATATTGGATCACCTCGTATTGAAGCGCACCAACAGTTCCAATAATTTTTCGGTTGTTCATTTCCAATGTAAATAACTGTGCGACACCTTCGTCCATCAACTGATCGATTCCCTTGTCGAGTTGTTTGGCTTTCATTGGGTCGGCATTGTTGATGTATCTGAAATGCTCAGGGGAGAAACTCGGAATTCCTTTGAAGCTCATGATCTCACCTTCTGTCAGTGTGTCCCCGATTTTGAAATTTCCAGTATCATGTAAACCTACAATGTCACCTGGGTAGGAGATATCTACAATTTCTTTCTTCTCGGCAAAAAAGGCATTTGGACTGGAGAATTTTAAATTCTTTTTTTGACGAACATGATAGTAAGGCTTGTTTCTTTCAAAAGTTCCCGATACTATTTTTATAAAGGCCAGACGATCCCTGTGTTTTGGATCCATATTGGCATGGATTTTAAAAACAAATCCAGTCATTTTCTCTTCTTTAGGATCGACTAATCTGGTTTCTGAATCTTTTGGCCTTGGGGATGGAGCAATTTCGACAAAACAATCCAATAGTTCTCGTACTCCAAAATTATTTAACGCCGAACCAAAAAATACGGGTTGTAGTTTTCCGTCTAAATAATCCTCACGATCAAATTTGGGATAGACTTCGTCTATCAGTTCCAATTCTTCACGTAATTTATAAGCCGGTTTTTCACCAATAATTTTTTCCAATTCTGGGTTTTTAACATCCGAAAAAGCGATAGTTTCTTCGATATTTTTGCGACTGTCACCGCTAAATAAATTGATGTTTTCTTCCCATAAGTTGTAGATTCCCTGAAAATCGTATCCCATTCCTATTGGGAAACTTAGAGGAGTAACGGTTAAGCCCAGTTTTTGTTCTACTTCATCCATTAGATCGAAAGCATCTTTTCCTTCACGGTCTAATTTATTGATGAATACAATAATGGGAATTTTTCGCATTCGACATACGGCAACCAATTTTTCGGTTTGTTCCTCAACCCCTTTGGCAACGTCAATTACAACAATAACGCTGTCCACAGCGGTTAAGGTTCTGAAAGTGTCTTCAGCAAAATCCTTGTGTCCCGGAGTATCCAGGATATTTATCTTTTTGTCTTTATAATTAAATGCCAAAACCGATGTCGATACCGAAATTCCCCTTTGGCGTTCAATTTCCATAAAGTCACTGGTAGCACCTTTTTTGATTTTGTTATTTTTTACAGCACCCGCTTCTTGGATAGCACCACCAAAAAGCAACAGTTTTTCAGTTAATGTTGTTTTACCGGCATCGGGATGTGAGATAATCCCGAAAGTTCTTCTTCGTTGTATTTCTTTTAAAAAACTCATATTTATATAAATAGTTTGCAAAAGTACTATTTATAAATGCCAATTAAAAAAAATTGTTGCGCTTATATACGGTGCTCTTTTATACAGGTGTCGCTCAGTGCAATATTTTAATTAGAATCCGGAATGCCGTATTTCTTTATAGATATATTGTTAATAAAAGAGGATGTCCAAAAAGACATCCTCAAGTATTCTTCTGTTAAATATTCAGTGACCAAATACTGTAGCTATTTGGAGGGCATTGGATTTTAACCCATTTGTCAGCTTGTGTTGTAGGGTACCAAGTTGAACTTCCGGTGAAATCCTTAATTTGAGCGCTAGTCCAGTTGGTTTGAATCCATCTTTCTTGCCATGAGGCTGAATTATTTATATAGACTACCAATCCTGGATTTCCGTTATAACCATTTCTTCGAGCAATGTACTCGTCGTTATCAGTATATAAAATCGAGGTGGTGCCGGTGGCTTTATTGTTGTGGATCCAAATTAGATTATTGAGTTTTGTTTTATTAAGCCATTCTTCATAATCTCTGTAAAAAATAGTTGGGTATCCTTCGTGGGTTAGGATATAGGCATATGCCAATTGTTTGTTCCAGATTTCATCGGTGTCATGATTGGTAACAAAAGTGACCGCTTTGTATGGGTTTCTTTTCCACATCATATCATCATTCAAAATGTTGAGATTGTTTCCGTCGAAAGCATCATTCATTTTATAATAGCAGGCAAAATCGAAAACGGAACTGTTGGCATTATTTGCCCACCACTCTAATGTGTTTACATTTGAGTCCCAATACTCTCCTACAGAAAACCCGCCAACATTGGCATTCCATTGATTCACTACCCATGGGCCAAACCCTTTTACGTAATCAAATCTCCACCCGTCAAATTTCATGGTATTTTTATAATATTTTCCAACACCATCGGTTCTTTGCCAAAGCCAACTTTGCACATTTGGAGCGGCATGGCATAAATCTGGATAACCTCCAAAAGAACCTTCATCATTATTGCCGTATGCATTTTTGTAAAAATCAGCACTTGTTCTTGGAAATTTACCCGATGAAACACCAGTGAAATTAGTCCAAGTTTGGGTTCCTGTAAAAGGATTGTTTTCCAATTGTCCGCCACTATTGTGATTAATTACAATATCAGCATACACTTGCATGTTTTCGGCATGTACCTTGGTTATTAAACTCACCAATTCGGTACGAGAACCAAATCGAGTTTCTACAGAACCATTTTGATTGTAATCTCCAAAATCAAAATAATCACAAGGATCATATCCCATAGAAAACCCTCCGTTTTGGGCTTTTGATGCTGGGGGTAGCCAGACTGATCCAATACCTGCATTTGACCATTCGGTAATTTTTGTGTTTACAGTATTCCACCAGGTCCCGCCAGAAGGGACATCCCAGTAAAAAGCCTGCATCATAACACCACCTCCGGGATTCGCTACATACTTTCCTGTGGTAGAAGAAGTCGTAACTCCAGTGTTAAATGGATGCCCATCATGATGAGTCACATTGATTATTTTAAATTGTGAGCTTATGGCAGTTGAATCTTTTTCTGAATTATCATTTGAATCACAGGAATATAACGTTAGAATTAAGGCTGTTAAATAATTAATTTTGAAAATTTGTTTTTTCATAGGATGTAATTTTGGTTGTTAATATTAATTGACTTGGTTTTTTGTAAACTAAAATTTACTTCGTTAGCTAAATCTATGGAAATTTTTAACTGTCCAATGGAAAAGATTTTCAATTCGGTTACGAAAACGTAATAGTGTTGAAAACTTTTAATGTATTTTGTTAATAGTTAGTTATTTAATGAAAATTTTAAGAGTTTTTTTGATTTTACTTGCTTTTGATTATTTAAGATAATAGAAAGAAGACTCTGAATTTGAGTTCGCAGAAAACACATAATTTATTGAAAGTAGAATAGCTAAAAAATAATGATTGAAATTTTAGAATCAGCATTTGTCTAAATGCTAAAAACAGGTAATGATTTAAATGAAATTAATTTCGGAATGCAAAGAAGATTAATTATGATTTTAAAAGTAAGTGAAATAATAAATACTTGTCTTTATAATTTTTTGTTAATACTAGTAAGTAAACTTGTATAATGTAATCGAATTGTTATTTTTGTTTGTTCTAAGTCTTGGGGATTATGAGTAATTGTGGTTGTAAAAACCATACTAATTCTTGATTCTTAAAGTGTATATTTGGTCAAATTAAATAAGTTCTTTATAAAGTAGAATTGAATGTGAAAAGTCAAGCTGTTTTGTAAAATAAAATAATATAAAATTTTAAAAAATGCTTTTAAAAACAATGTCAATGAAATCCATAAATAATAAAATTGCACTTACATTTTTTCTTTTACTATTCTCAAGCTTCCTTACAAGTGCACAAGAAATTATTAAAGACAGTGCAGTTGATTCTATAAAAACTACTCAGACCAACAAAAGACAAAAAATTGACGGCGTTATTGCTACTGTAGGGGATTATATCATATTAGATTCTGATATTGATAAATCTTTTTTGGAGATATCTGGCCAAGGAAATTCTGTAAAAGATATTACAAGATGTCAGATGTTAGGAAAATTGATGGAGGACAAATTGTATGCGCACCAAGCATTGCAAGATAGTATCAAGGTGACCGATGCGGAAGTGAAAAACATGATGGACGAAAGGCTTAATTATATGGTAGAACAAATAGGTTCTATGGATAAAGTAGTTCAATATTATAAAAAGAATTCTGAAGAAGAGTTTAGAGCTTATTTCTTTGATGTTTTAAAAGAAAATAAATTGACTTCAGAAATGCAAAAGAAAATTATTGATGAAGTTACAATTACGCCAGAAGAAGTTCGTGCTTTTTTCAAAACGATTCCAGCAGCGGAGCTTCCGGTTTTTGGAGCAGAAATGGAAGTAGCGCAAATTGTGATTGATCCTAAAGTTTCGGATGCCGATAAACAAAAAGTAATTGATAAGTTGAAAGGCTTTAAAAAAGAATGTGAGGAAGGAGCCAGTTTTTCTACAAAAGCAGTTTTGTATACGGAGGATCCGAGTTCTAGAGCAACAGGAGGTTTTTATAAAATGAATAAAAGAACTCCTTTTGTGAAAGAGTTTAAAGATGTGGCTTTTAGTCTTACCGAAGGGGAAATATCAGAACCTTTTGAGACCGACTTTGGATTTCATATTATTAAGGTTGAAAAAATTAAAGGTCAAGAATTAGAATTGCGTCATATACTATTAGTGCCTGCAGTATCTCAGGATGCCTTGAAAGAAGCTAAAGAGAAAATCAGTTTAATCAGAAAAAGAATAATTGATAAGGAAATTACTTTTGCGGAAGCGGCAAGAACATTGTCAGACGAGAAGCAAACTAGAGCAAATGGGGGAGCTTTAATCAATCCAAAAACTCAAGATACCCGTTTCGAATTGACAAAGATGGATCCTGCTTTATATGCCCAAGTTTCTAATTTAAAAGACGATGAGATTTCATTGCCTTTATTAGAGCAAGATGAGAAGGGTAAGAAAAAATACAAGTTGGTTACGGTAACAAATAGAATCGACGAACATACGGCAGATTATGCAAAGGATTATATCAAAATTAAAGATTTAGCTTTAAAGGAAAAACAAATTAAAGCGATCGGAAAATGGTTTGATGAGAAAATAAAAGATACTTATATTAAAATTGTTGGCGAGTATAAAGATTGTAGTTTTGCTAATAATTGGTTGAAGAAATAGTGTTTAAATTCTAGAATAAAAGTCCAAATCCTAAGTCAATATGTCAGATGTCGCAGCAATACATAACTTGGTTCAGAAGCGTGCTGAACTAAAAAACGAAATAGCCAAAGCCATTGTTGGACAGGATGCTGTCGTAGATCAAGTTTTGCTTTGCATTTTCTCAGGCGGACATGCGCTTTTAGTTGGAGTTCCAGGATTAGCAAAAACCTTAATGGTCAATACGCTGGCGCAAGCTTTAGGATTGGATTTCAAAAGAATTCAGTTTACTCCGGACTTAATGCCGTCGGATATTTTGGGGAGCGAAATATTAGATGAAAATAGACAATTCAAATTCTTAAAAGGGCCTATTTTTTCCAATATTATACTTGCCGACGAAATAAACAGAACGCCACCCAAAACCCAAGCGGCTTTATTGGAGGCGATGCAGGAACGTTCAGTGACCATAGCTGGTGAAAACCATAAATTGCATTTACCTTATTTTGTGTTGGCAACCCAAAATCCAATTGAGCAAGAAGGAACTTACCCTTTGCCTGAAGCACAATTGGACCGATTTATGTTTGCCATTAAACTCGAGTATCCTTCTTTTGAAGAAGAAGTGCAGGTTGTTAAACGTACTACTTCTGATTTGAAAAATGTAATAAACCCGTTATTTAGTGCGCAGGAAATTATCGATTTTCAGCATTTGATACGTCGTATTCCCGTAGCGGATAATGTAATTGAATACGCTGTTACATTGGTCAGTAAAACACGCCCTGATAACGAATTGGCTAATGCATTCGTTAAAAATTATTTGGATTGGGGAGCAGGGCCAAGAGCTTCGCAAAACCTAATTCTTGCCGCTAAAGCGAATGCTGCTTTCAATGGGAAGTTTTCGCCGGATATCGAAGATGTAAAAGCAGTGGCAGTGGGGATTTTGCGTCACAGAATTATTAAAAATTACAAGGCTGATGCCGAAGGGATCACTGAAGAGATGATTATAGAAAAATTGATGTGATAAATATTTAAGGTTAAAATCTTAAATTGTTTTATTCGTAAAATATAAAAGGCAATGCAATTCTATTTAGAAAGCAATGTCTTTTTTTATGCTTAATTTCGACATTATCAAAATTTGGATTTTTTATTGTCAATTATTTAAAATTAAAATAAAAATATGCATTTTTCTCAATTAAAAGCAGTGAAATTCGTTATTTAATAATAATAATTTTTGAAAAAGCTACTTCTATTAAATTTTTTTTAATTGTCGTCTTAAATACTTAAATTTGCACTACAAAAAATAAAAACTCTATTTATTATGGCTTTTGATATTGAAATGATTAAAAAAGTGTACGACAACATGACAACTCGTGTTGATAAAGCACGCGAGATAGTTGGTCGTCCGCTTACTTTAACAGAGAAAATTTTATATAACCACCTTTGGGATGGAACTCCGTCTCAGGCTTATAATAAAGGTGTTGATTATGTGGATTTTGCTCCCGACAGAGTTGCTTGTCAAGATGCAACAGCTCAAATGGCATTATTGCAATTCATGCATGCCGGAAAGAAAACAGTTGCAGTTCCTACAACGGTGCACTGTGATCACTTGATTCAGGCGAAAGTTGGTGCTTCAAGTGATTTAGCTGTAGCAAATACACAATCAAAAGAGGTTTTTGATTTTCTTTCCTCAGTGTCTAATAAGTATGGAATTGGTTTCTGGAAACCAGGTTCAGGGATTATTCACCAAATCGTTTTAGAGAATTATGCTTTCCCTGGAGGAATGATGATCGGGACAGATTCACATACTGTAAATGCAGGTGGATTAGGGATGCTAGCAATTGGTGTTGGTGGAGCTGATGCAGTGGATGTAATGTCTGGAATGTCGTGGGAATTAAAATTTCCAAAACTGATTGGTGTGAAATTGACAGGAAAGCTTTCTGGTTGGACTGCGCCAAAAGACGTAATTCTTAAAGTGGCAGATATTCTTACTGTAAAAGGTGGAACAGGTGCTATTGTTGAATATTTTGGAGAAGGAGCTACTTCAATGTCTTGTACAGGAAAAGGAACTATTTGTAATATGGGAGCTGAAATTGGAGCAACTACTTCTACATTTGGTTATGACGAGTCTATGAGAAGATACCTTTCTGCAACAGGTCGTCAAGATGTAGTTGATGCTGCTGATAAGGTAGCTTCTTACTTAACTGCCGATCCAGAAGTTTATGCAAATCCAGAAACTTATTTTGACCAGGTAATCGAAATTAACCTTTCTGAATTAGAGCCACATATTAATGGTCCTTTTACTCCGGACAGAGGTACTCCAGTTTCGAAAATGAAAGAAGAAGCTGCTGCGAACGGGTGGCCTATAAAGGTAGAATGGGGATTAATCGGTTCTTGTACTAACTCTTCTTATGAAGATATGGCTCGTGCAGCGTCAATCGTGAATCAAGCTGTTGAATTAGGAATCAGTCCAAAAGCAGAATTTGGTATCAACCCGGGTTCTGAGCAAATTAGATATACTATCGAAAGAGACGGAATCATCGCTACTTTCGAAAAAATGGGAACCAAAGTATTTACAAATGCTTGTGGACCATGTATCGGACAATGGGATAGAGAAGGTGCTGAAAAAGGAGAAAAAAATACTATCGTTCACTCTTTCAACAGAAATTTTTCTAAAAGAGCTGATGGTAATCCAAATACGCACGCTTTTGTAACTTCACCAGAGATGGTTGCTGCATTGGCAATTTCAGGCCGTTTGGATTTCAATCCTTTGACAGATACATTGATTAACGATAATGGAGAGGAAGTGAAATTGAGCGCTCCTTATGGTGATGAATTGCCTAAAAAAGGTTTCGCAGTAGAAGATGCAGGTTTTCAAGCACCGGCTGCTGATGGATCAGGCGTTCAGATCGCTGTTAGTGAAACATCAGATCGTTTGCAATTATTGGCGCCATTCCAAGCTTGGGACGGAAAAAATATCTCAGGAGCTAAATTATTGATCAAAGCTTTTGGAAAATGTACTACAGATCATATCTCTATGGCTGGTCCGTGGTTGCGTTTCCGTGGTCACTTGGATAATATCTCAAACAATATGTTGATTGGAGCTGTAAATGCTTATACCGAAAAAACAAATTCGGTTAAAAATCAATTGACCGGTGAATACGATGCTGTTCCTGCTGTAGCACGTGCTTACAAAGCGGCTGGCGTTCCATCTATTGTTGTGGGAGATCATAACTATGGTGAAGGTTCTTCTCGTGAACACGCTGCTATGGAACCTCGTTTCTTAGGTGTGAAAGCGGTATTGGTAAAATCATTTGCCCGTATCCATGAAACAAACCTTAAAAAACAAGGTCTTTTGGGATTGACATTTGCTAATGAAGCTGATTATGATAAAATTCAGGAAGATGATACTATTAATATCACAGATTTAGTTGATTTTGCTCCAGGAAAACCATTAACATTAGAATTCGTTCATGCTGATGGAAGCAAAGATATCATCTTGGCAAACCATACGTATAACGAAGGACAAATTGGTTGGTTCGTTGCTGGTTCAGCATTAAACTTGATTGCTGCTGCTGGAAAAGCATAAATTGGTTTTATTATATATAGGAAACTCCCGAAGCGATTCGGGAGTTTTTTTTTTGATTGTTTTTTGCTAATCAAAATTCAGTGTTGGACTTCATGATAAATCTGAATTCTTTTTTTATAAAAATAAGACTGTTGTAAATTTCTATTGTTGATTTGGGTTTTATAGGTGAAAGTGTGTCTGAGAAATTATATTTGTGAGAAAAGATTGTATTTTGTGATGTTTTTTGAATATTTATCAATAATTGAGTGCAATCATAGTTGCAGTTTGTATTAAAAGCATTAAATTGCGATTAAAAGCAGTAAATTTTGTTTTTTGTAAGATTATTTATTAGTATTTATGAGGTGTTTTAGTTTAGTTTTAATAGGTTTTTTTTTTAGTAGTGTTACTGTTTTTTCGCAAGAAGTATATACGAAACATACAATATCGAAGGGGGAGACCATTTCCGCTATTGCCGAGCAATATAAAGTAAAGCAAAGTGCTATCTACAAAATCAATCCAAATGCTAAAAAACTTTTAAAACTAAATTCGGTTTTATTAATTCCGACTAATGGTGCTAAACAGTCTGATGAAGCTCCGGAGAAGCCACTAAATTATTCCACGAAAACAACGCATGTAGTTCTTGCAAAAGAAACGCCATATGGCATTGCCAAACAATATGGGATTAGCATTGAAGACCTGTATAAAATTAACCCCGAATTAGAAAAGGCTGGCTTGAAAGTAGGGCAAGAAATTATTGTTTCGGACCTTTCAAAAGAGAAATCTTTATCGAAAACAGGTTTAGTAAAGGAGGGAAGCAAAAAAACTATTGCAGCTGAATCTATTGATAATACACAAATAGCTACCGAAAAAATTATTCACGAAGTTTTATTAAAAGAAACTAAATATTCGATAGCAAAACAATATGGAATTCCTGTTGCCGATTTAGAAAAAGCCAATCCAATATTGGGAAAATCAAGTTTAAAGAAAGGTCAAAAAATTATCATTCCTGTAAAAGAAGGAACAATTGGCAATGCTAAAGTTGAAAATGAAGCTGGCAATATTAACTCTAAAATAGCAGTTGTTGAAAATACAGAGTCCAAGACCGTGATTTCTACTTTACCTGAAAACGCTGAAAATGATAAAAAGATTGGAGAAGAAATTATTCATGAAGTTTTGCCAAAAGAAACCAAATATGCCATTGCAAAACAATACGGGATCACAATAGCAGAATTAGAGAAGCAAAATCCTGCGATTGCTAAGAAACTTATTGTTGGTTGCAAATTGAGTATTCGCGGATCTAAATTGACTAATGTAAATCATACTGGCGGAGAAAATGATGTGGTAGTAGTAAATGATAGTATTGCTACAAGTGGTGCAGTAGTGAATGGTGAATTTAATTCTCATTCGAAATCATTTTTAAGTGAAGATTTTATAGATGAATTAGTAAAAACTGCTTCAGAAAATATTGGGGTAAGATACCGTTCAGGAGGAACAACAAGATCAGGATTTGATTGTTCAGGACTGATGTTTTCAACATTTGGAAATTTTGATATTACTTTGCCAAGATCATCAATTGAACAATCCCGAATAGGTGTTAAAGTTAATTTTGAAGATGCGCAAAAAGGAGACTTAATTTTCTTTAAAACAAACGGTAGAAGTCATATTAATCATGTTGGGATGGTGGTTGAAGTTTGTGAAGGAGAAATAAAATTCATTCACTCTTCGGTTCATAACGGAGTAATTATTTCATCCACTAAAGAGAACTATTACGAAAAAAAACTTAGCCAAATCAACCGAGTGACGCAATAAGTTTTCGAATTAAATTTTTTAAGAAACCGATTTATATACAAAACTCTTAAGGGAACTTAGGAGTTTTTTTTGTTTATAAAGTTTCTGCATTTTTTTAGCTCTCTTTTTTCTATTTGAAAAAAAATATTTATCAAAAAAGTATATCTTTAGCTGACTTAAACCAAAAAACAAAACCAGAAATATGGAAGACAACAAACCAGAAGATTTTAAAAGGGAACTCGGATTACTAGATGGGACTATGCTTGTAGTGGGCTCGATGATTGGTTCAGGAATATTTATTGTAAGCTCAGATATGGTGCGCCAATTGGGATCGGCCGGTTGGCTAATTGCAATGTGGGTGCTTACGGGTGTAATTACCGTGATTGCCGCTGTGAGTTATGGTGAATTGAGTGCGATGTTTCCTAAAGCTGGAGGGCAATATGTGTATATCAAGGAGGCATATGGTAAATTGGTAGGTTTTCTATATGGTTGGAGTTTCTTTGCGGTGATACAAACTGGAACAATTGCCGCCGTGGGGGTGGCTTTTGCTAAATTTGCCGCCTATTTGTACTCGCCTTTAAGCGATAAAAATATTTTGTATGAGATCGGCGATTTCAAACTTAATGCTGCTCAGATTGTTTCTATTATTACCATTATTTTATTGAGTTACATCAATAGCCGTGGAGTAAAAAACTCTAAGATTTTACAAACGGTTCTTACCGTAATCAAGATTCTATCGTTAGGAGGTTTAATTATTTTTGGTTTCATGGCTGCAAAAGCTGAAGTATGGGACGCGAACTGGACCAATGCTTGGGTTTCACAATCTATGGATGTGACTAACGGATCTTGGATGCCTATAAGCGGAACGACAATGATTTCGGCAATTTCGGCAGCTTTAGTGGGTTCATTATTCTCGAGTGTGGCTTGGGAAGGGGTGACTTTTATTGCAGGTGAAATTAAAAATCCAAAACGCAATGTGGGATTGAGTTTGTTCTTAGGAACCTTAATCGTTAGTGTTATTTTTATTTTGGCTAATATTATGTATTTGGCTGTTGTGCCTTTGCAAGACATTGCTACTGCCGAGTCGGACCGTGTGGCTGTTGTAGCTTCACAAAATATCTTTGGATCCATTGGGACTGTTATTATTGCTGTGATGATTATGATTTCGACTTTTGCCTGTAACAACGGATTGATTATGGCAGGTGCCAGAGTCTATTATACGATGGCTCAAGACGGTGTTTTCTTTAAAAAAGCTGCCGAACTGAATAAAGCCAGTGTTCCTGCATGGTCTATATGGGTGCAATGTTTTTGGGCTTCGGCTTTGTGTTTGACAGGAAAATATGGTGATTTATTGGATTTTGTAGTGATCATCGTTTTGATATTTTATATTCTTACCATCTACGGAATTTTTATTCTTAGCAGAAAAATGCCGGATGTAGAAAGACCTTACAAAGCTTTTGGATATCCGTTTTTACCGGGACTCTATATTGTTATTGCAAGTGCAATTTGTCTGGCGCTGCTATATACTAAAACAAGTACAAGCGGCTGGGGTGTTTTGATTATGCTGATTGGAATTCCTGTTTATTATTTGACAAAACCTAAGGAACAGTTGTAAGTATTCGATATGTTGTAAGCTGTTATCAAAAAAAGGATAACATGAAAAACTTTAAATAAAAAATCCGTTTCATTAATTTGAAACGGATTTTTCGGTTTTTTAAATAATGAGAAGTTTATTTTTCGGCCAATAATTTTGCTTTCACTGCATTTAATTCGACCAGCTTTGCTTCACTTACTTTAGGATATTCTAAATCCATTTGGTCTAAGGCATTTATAATGGCCGAAGCGATTACAATTCGGGCGTAGGATTTGTTGTCTGCAGGAACGACGTACCAAGGGGATTTCTCTGTCGAAGTGTGTTTGATCAATTCTTGATAGGCATTCATATAGTCGTCCCAATATTCTCGTTCATGGGCATCGGTTGGACTAAATTTCCAGTTTTTTTCGGGGTCATCTACACGCTCTATAAATCTTTTTTTCTGTTCTTCTTTAGAGACGTTGAGGAAAAATTTAATTACAATGGTCCCGTTGCGATTTAAGTAATTTTCAAAATTGCGAATGTCTTCAAAACGTTCTTTCCAGATGTTTTTGGTGACCAATTTTCCAGGAAGTTTTTGTGATTGTAAAATGGTCTCGTGTACACGTACTACTAAAACTTCTTCATAATAGGAACGATTAAAGATTCCGATGCGTCCGCGTTCAGGTAAATGTTTTTGGCAACGCCACAGGAAGTCGTGATCGAGGTCCTCAGAACTTGGAGCTTTAAATGAGGATACTTGGCAGCCTTGTGGATTCACGCCTGACATCACATGTTTGATAGCCCCATCTTTACCAGCTGCGTCCATGGCCTGAAAAACAATGAGCAACGACCATTTGTCCTGGGCGTATAAAATATCCTGCATGGTAGAAAGCGCATCAACACCCACTTGCAAATTCTCTTTTATTATTTTTTTATCTTTTTGGTTCAGATCCAAATCAGCATTGGTGTTATAATCCTGAAGTTGAAATTGGCTTCCGTCTCCCACGCAAAATTTTGTTGAAAATTTCTTGGCTCGATCGATGAGTTCTTTTTTACTCAACTTGTTTAAATCGGTAATTTTTTGATTCGCGCTTTCTGTGGATTCTTTTTTATGCTTCTTTTCTTTTCCCATGATTTGAAAGAATTTATTCATTGTTATCAATCGGATAGTTTAAATAACGATTTGATTTTTAAATATATAGGAAATATTTTTATAAAATAAATATACAAAAAAAGAGAACAGCTTGGCTTTGATGGGATTAACTTTATTGTCTTGTCAGCTATCAGTAAGTGGGGGTGGATTTAAAATAAAAAATCCGTTTCAATTTAATGAAACGGATTTTCTGTTTAATCCAGGTAGGATTGCTGATATCTTCAATCTAAAAACTAAAACTAAAAACTAAAAATTGCAATCCAAGACCTGTAATCGGTATCTACTAGTAGTAAGTAAAACGTCTTACTTTAGCAATATATTTTGCCAATCGGATTACTTGGTGGCTATAGCCATATTCGTTATCGTACCAGATATATAACACGATATTTTTTCCGTCTTTAGACACGATCGTAGCATTACTGTCATAAATAGAAGGAGCTGAAGTACCAACGATATCAGATGAAACCAATTCGTTATTCAACGAGTATTTGATTTGTTCTACCAATTCGCCCTCTAGCGCATACTTTTTCATGATAGCATTCAAATCTGAAACTGAAGTTTCTTTACCTACTTCAAGATTTAGAACTACCAACGAACCGTTTGGAACCGGTACACGAATTGCATTCGATGTCAATTTACCTTCCAATGAAGGCAATGCTTTTGCAACTGCACTACCAGCACCTGTTTCGGTAATTACCATGTTCAATGCAGCAGCTCTACCACGACGGTATTTTTTGTGCATGTTATCAACCAAGTTTTGGTCGTTAGTGTAAGCATGGATGGTTTCTAAATGTCCTTTTACAACACCCAAAGTATCTTCAATCGCTTTTAAGATTGGAGTTATCGCATTGGTTGTACAAGAGGCAGCAGAGAAAATGTTTACTTCATCTGGATTGTATTCAGTGTGGTTTACACCATGCACTATATTTGGTACTCCTTTTCCTGGAGCTGTAAGTAATACTTTATCAACTCCTTTTGAAGTCAAGTGTCTTGCTAAAGCTTCTTGAGTTGTAAATGCACCTGTATTGTCAATTACCAAAGCATTGTCAATTCCGAATTGAGTATAATCAATTTCTTCAGGAGAGTTTGCGGTAATTATATGAACTGTTGTTCCATTGATGATTAAGGCGTTGTTTTCAACATCGGCAACAACGGCACCTTGAAAATCTCCGTGAATAGAGTCATAACGCAATAAAGAAGCTCTTTTTTCTAGACTTGTTGCATCGTTTTTATCACGAGTTACAATGGCTCTCAATCGCATTTGATCACCTTTACCTGTTTTAGACATCAGCTCTCTTGCTAATAAACGTCCGATTCTACCAAAACCATAAAGCACTACGTCTTTAGGTTGAATTTCTTCAGAGTTTTTGGCACCTTTCAATTTTTCTGTCACAAAAGATTTTGCGTCAGTATATTTATTATTTTCTAAATGAAATTCAAACGTTAATTTTCCAATATCTAGTTTTGAAGGCGGAAGATCTAATGTTAAAATAGCTTTAGCAATTTCTACAGAATCAAAAATAGAAATTGGTTTGCCAACAAATTCCCCTGCATATTCATGCAAGTTGATGATTTCGCTTACATTCTTGTCGATCAATTGGTTTCTAAACAATACCATTTCGATGGATTTATCATACCATAAATCGCTTATGATTTTGATTAATTCCACTCCCGATCTTCTTCTGTCGGCTTGAAATGATACTTCTTTTTCGTATAAATCTGTGTTGTTCATTGTGAAAATTAGTAAAATAAATTAATACTTTTTTTAAAATTTGGTGCAAAAGTACCCATTTCAATCGATTTCGTAACGTGTTTTATGATTTATTTACAAAATAAAAAAGCCACCTTGATTTTACAAGATGGCTTTGGGTTTTAAAGATTTACGGTTTTAGATGATAATTCTAAAGATTTCTCCTTTTTTATTAATCATTTCGATACGAATACTTTGCTTTTCGTCTTTTTTATTCAAAAGTTTAGAAACGGTTTCGATATCTTTTGCTTTTACATTATCAATACTCAAAATGATATTTCCTTTGAGCTCTTCTTCATATGGCATTAGGTTTTCGTTGGTAATCGATTTGATTTTTACGCCATAGTCAATATTGAATTTTGCTTTGTCATTTGAGTCAATATTTTCCAATTCGAGGCCTTTGAACTCGGTGCCGAAAAATTCATTTTTGCTTAAAATGACCGGAATTACATTGTTTTTTCCATTTCTTATATAAGTAACTTGAACTTTATCATCGGGTCTTTTGGTATTGATGTATCCGGAAAGGTCTGCAAAGGTTGCAATGTTTTGAGAGTCGAGTTTGATGATAATATCGCCTTTTTGAAGTCCCGCTTTTTCTGCTCCCGAATTTTTACTCACTTTATTGATGTAAAAACCTTGTGTTTCTGAAACACCCAATTCCTTTGAAGCGGTTGCATTCAATTCGCCACCTTCGACACCTAGAATTCCTCTTTGCACATTGCCAAATTCCATGATATCCTCAATTATTTTTTTTGCAATATTAGATGGAACCGCAAAGGAATAACCAACGTATGAGCCTGTCATCGAAGAAATCATCGTGTTGATTCCGATGAGTTCCCCGCGGGTATTTACTAATGCGCCACCACTGTTTCCTGGATTTACGGCTGCATCGGTTTGTATGAAGGATTGAATCCCGCTGGTGTCTAAGTTTCGGGCTTTTGCCGAAACGATTCCTGCGGTAACTGTAGATGTTAAATTGTAAGGATTTCCTACGGCCAGAACCCATTCTCCTATCTTAACGTTGTCTGAGTTTGCAAAGACGGTATATGGTAATTTTTCATCGGCATTGATTTTTAATAGGGCAATGTCCATTTTAGAATCGGTTCCTATGAGTTTTGCCGTATATGATTTTTTGTTGTTTAGTGTAATTTCAATTTCAGAAGCATCTTTTATTACGTGATTATTGGTTACAATATAGCCGTCTTCCGAAATGATTACTCCGGAACCCGTTCCTACTTGTTCTTGAGATTGCTCCCCTTTGTAGCCATAAAAAAATTCAAGCATGGGGTTAATAACGGTTTTTCGGGAAACATTTTTTACGTGAACTACCGTATGAATAGTTTTTTCGGCCGCATCGGTAAAATCTACAGTTTCTGGAGACAGTCCAACTGCTCTGCCATAAGATTCTGGGGCAGTGGTTACGGCGGAATTTCTGCTGTTAGAAAAATAACCATTGTCGTCAAATAATAACTTGTAGGCGCCAAGCGTTGTTGCTCCGCTCAATAATGACACAAAAAATAAATTTGAAATTTGTTTCATAATAGTATTTAGTTTTTAAGTTACTTACTCGTAAAAATAAAATTAAATTAGAATTTCAGATAGCAGTTTAACTCTCTTTAACAATGATTAACATTTCATTATTAGTTTGTACTTTTGTATTACTCAATTTAAGTAAAATGCAACTAGAATTTTATAAATACCAAGGGACAGGAAATGATTTTGTGATGATTGATAATCGTGCAAATACTTTTCCGAAAGAAAATACGGCTCTCATCGCTCATTTGTGCGACAGACGTTTTGGAATAGGTGCTGATGGACTCATTTTGTTGGAAAATGATGCTGAAACTGATTTTAGAATGGTCTATTACAATTCCGATGGGAATCAAAGCTCCATGTGCGGTAATGGTGGCCGATGTTTGGTGGCTTTCGCCAAAAAGCTTAACGTCATCCAAAATAACACT
>Ga0137355_1000021_pt1 | contig 25776 bp, 23 predicted proteins | sample EasRivERMLT800_2_FD_104763 | JGI IMG/M metagenome (GOLD analysis project Ga0137355, IMG submission 104763) | Soil microbial communities from meander-bound floodplain in the East River, Colorado, USA - East River MetaG ERMLT800_2 | ecosystem: Environmental > Terrestrial > Soil > Floodplain ... | reverse complement strand
TTATTAACTCTTAGAGGAGTTTGGGATAAAGTACGTGTAGAGCCAATTCTAAAATTCTTTGTGGTTGCGATTACAGGCTACGGAATGGCAACTTTTGAAGGACCAATGTTGTCACTTAAAAATGTAAATGCTATCGCGCATTTTACCGATTGGATTGTGGCTCACGTTCATGTTGGAGCTTTAGCTTGGAATGGATTTATGGCTTTTGGTTTGATTTATTGGTTGATTCCACAATTGACTAAAGGGAAATTGTATTCCAATAAATTGGCTAATTTCCATTTCTGGATCGGTACATTAGGTATTATATTATATGCACTGCCAATGTACGTTGCAGGTTTCTTACAAGCTTCAATGTGGAAACAATTTAATCCAGACGGAACTTTGACTTACGGGAATTTTCTTGAAACAGTAACGCAAATAATTCCGATGTATTGGATGCGTGCAATTGGAGGAAGTTTGTATTTGATAGGGATGTTTGTGTTAGTTTATAATATTATCCAAACCGTAAGAGCAAATTCAGCTGTTGAAGATGATTTGGCTGAAGCACCAGCTTTAGAAAAAATAAGCAATGGCAGATTGAAAGGGGAGGGGTTTCACCCATGGTTAGAAAGAAGACCTATTCAATTGGCTATTTTGGCAACAGTTGCTATTCTAATTGGTGGAATCATTCAAATTGTACCTACAATAATGGTCAAATCAAATATTCCTACGATTGCTAGTGTAAAACCATATACTCCTTTAGAATTGGAAGGTAGAGATTTATATATCCGTGAAGGTTGTGTAGGTTGTCACTCTCAAATGGTACGCCCTTTTAGAAGCGAAGTTGAGCGTTATGGACCTCATGCAAAAGCGGGGGAGTTTGTATACGATCATCCATTTCTTTGGGGGTCTAAACGAACAGGACCAGATTTGTTGAGAGTAGGAGGGAAATATAATGATAACTGGCAATTTAATCATTTATGGGATCCACAAAGTATTTCTGCGGGTTCTATCATGCCAAGTTATAAATGGTTATTTGACAATGAGGCGATGGATGTTTCGGATATTGAGGGTAAAATGAAAGCAATGAAAAACCTTGGTGTTCCATATTCTGATGCTGAAATTGCAAATGCAAAAAATACGATCAAAGATCAGTCACTAAAAATTGAACAGAATTTAAATTCTGATCCGGATTTTGTTAAAAGCTATAAAAACAGTCAAAAGAAGATAGAAGCCAGAGGAGAAAAATTTATCCCTATGCATGAAAGAGAGATTGTAGCTTTGATAGCTTACATACAAAGATTAGGAACTGATATAAAAGTAAAATAGAATAAATAAAAAATGCCATGTTCGAACAAATAAAACACAATATGGAAACCATCTCTGGTGTTGCCATATATCCGATTTCATCGTTGTTAATTTTCTTTATTTTCTTTATTGTATTAGGGATTTGGGTCTTTTCATATAAGAAAAGTAAAATAATTGAATTGAGTGAAATACCGCTAAAATAAGAGGAATAATTGTTTTTAGTTTAAATAACAATGGATACGTAATTCCATAAAATATATAATTTTTAGTAACCAATATACCTATTTTGCCTCTTTCATTAGGAGAGAGGCAATGTTAGGGTTTTAAAACTTAGAAAATGAGAAAATTAATCCCAGCATATGTTAGAGTTCCATTTATTTTCTTCGCTATTTTCGGAGCAATGGAATTTTTTATCGACTCAGGAGACCGTCCGGCTTTTATAAAATTTCCAATGGTTTCGGCGTTTTTATTTGTGTTTTTATTTTTATTGATAGCAATCGAAATTACATTAAGTGCAGTAGACAATATTACTTATAATTTGCTTACTGAAGAGCAAAAAATGAAATTGAAGAAAGAAAATGATTTGCGTTTGCAAGGAAATGGATGGTTTACGAAACTGGGTAATTCATTTTCAAAATCGGAATCCCCTGAAATCGAATCTAGTCTTTTACTTAGCCATGATTATGACGGAATCAAAGAATTGGATAATAAATTGCCAACATGGTGGGTTTATTTATTCTATGGCTGTATAATTTTTGCAGCTGTGTATCTTGTTCGATTTGAAATAATGGGCGGAGACAATCAGGAAATGGAATTGAAAAAAGAGATGGATAAAGCCAAAATAGATGTTGCCGAATATATGAAGACGGCTCCAGACTTAATGGATGAGAAAACCGTAACTTTATTAACAGATCCTGCAGAATTGGCTTTAGGGGAAACAATTTTTACAACCAATTGCGCAGCTTGTCACAGAGCAGACGCAGGAGGGCAAATAGGCCCCAACCTGACAGATGAAAATTGGGTATTAGGCGGTGGAATCAAAAATGTTTTCCATACTATTACAAATGGAGGACGTGACGGAAAAGGGATGATTGCTTGGAAAGGGACTTTGAAGCCAAAAGAAATTCAATATGTCGCAAGTTATATTTTGTCTTTGAAAGGCAGTAATCCAAAAGAACCAAAAGCTCCAGAGGGAGACGTTTGGGTAGAATAAAAAAAAATAATAGTTTCACCGTTAGCGGTAATTTAAAAATATAATTATGTCCACTTCTTTTGATGACGAGGCTTTTAGAGATACGATTGGAACAATAGATGAAAAGGGAAAGCGTAAGTTTATTTTTCCAAAAAAACCTAGCGGTAAGTTTTATGATTATCGTAAATATGTAAGTTATTTTTTGTTGGCAATTCTTATTGCCAACCCTTTTATAAAAATTAACGGAAATCAATTTATGATGTTCAATGTTTTGGAACGTCGTTTTAATATTTTTGGATTTCCATTTTGGCCACAAGATTTCTACCTATTTGTTATATCAATGTTGATAGGAGTGGTGTTTGTCATTCTTTTTACGGTTGTTTTTGGTAGGATTTTTTGTGGCTGGATTTGCCCACAGACCATTTTTCTTGAAATGGTTTTCAGAAGAATAGAGTATTTGATTGATGGAGATAGAGGCTCACAAATTCGATTGTCTAAACAAGCATGGAATGGCGAGAAAATTAGAAAACGAACGCTGAAATGGTTTATCTTCTTTGTTATTTCATTCCTGATTTCCAATGTTTTTTTAGCGTATGTAGTTGGAAGTGATCAATTATTCCTAATGGTTGAAGAAGGACCTATGGCACAGTTAAGTAATTTCATAGCACTTTTGATTTTTACCGGAGTATTCTATTTTATCTTTGTTTGGTTTAGAGAACAGGTTTGTATTATTGCCTGCCCTTATGGTAGATTACAAGGGGTACTTTTAGATAATAAATCAATTAATGTTGCATACGATTTTGTTCGGGGCGAGAAAAAAGTAGGAAGAGCCAAATTTAACAAGCAGGAAGATCGAGCAGCATCCGGGAAAGGAGATTGTATTGATTGTATGCAATGTGTCAATGTCTGTCCAATGGGAATCGATATTCGAAACGGAACTCAATTGGAATGTACCAATTGTACGGCTTGTATTGATGAATGCGACACGATCATGGTAAATGTAGGTTTACCAAAGGGCTTAATTCGTTATGCGTCTGAAGATGAAATAGAAAAGGGAACGCCTTTTAAGTTCACAGCAAGAATGAAAGGGTATACCTCTGTTTTAATCATTTTGATTGGTTTATTAATTGGTATGTTATTTTTGAGAAATGATGTCGAAGCGACTATTTTGCGTCTGCCAGGACAGCTTTTTCAACATGATGGTGATAAAATCAGTAATGTATATACTTATAAAATAGTTAACAAAACGATTAAGGATTATAATGATATTCATTTTGAATTGATTTCCCATGAAGGAGAGATAAGTAAAGTTGGGAAACAGCATTTTAAGGTTTTAAAACAAGGGATTTCTCAAGGAACTCTTTTTATAGAAATCAAAGAGAGACATTTGGAAAGCGATAAAACAAAATTAAAAATTGGAGTTTTCGACGGTAAAAATTTGCTCGAAACCACAACTACTAATTTTTTAGGGCCGCGAAGCTTTAATTAAAAATATAAAAACAAAAAATATGAAAATTAATTGGGGAACATCAATAGTAATTGCTTTTGGCTTGTTTATATCGTTCATTTTATATTTTGTTATTAAAGTTCAAACAAATGCAGAATACGACAACGAGTTGGTTGTCGAGGAATATTATAAGCATGATCTACATTTTGACAATGAAATGATTCGTGTACAAAATGCTCACGATCTAGTTCAAAAGCCTACTATACAAACTTCTAGCGAAGGACTAAATATAGCTTTTCCTACTGTTTTTGATCCTAATAAAATAAAAGGGAAAGTGTCTTTTTACAGACCTTCAAATAAAAAATTTGATTTTGAAATTCCAATTTCTCTAATCAATTCATCTTTTCTTCTGCCCAAATCAAAATTTGTAGCGGGTCGTTGGGATGTTTCAATGGAGTGGGAATATGAAGGAAAAAAATATTTAAGTCAGGAAGTGATTTACATTAAATAGTCTTGAATCATAATTTATTCTGTTAAGATGCTTTATACTGCGTTCTTATTTGGTTTAATCAGTAGTCTGCACTGTATCGGCATGTGCGGAGCAATTGTTATGATGCTACCTGTCGATAGAAATAATCCTTCCAAAAAAATGATTCAAATTTTGACCTATCATTTTGGGAGATTATCTGCCTATGCCTCAATTGGGTTCGTTTTCGGATTGGTAGGAAAAGGGTTTTATTTGGCCGGATTGCAACAAAAATTATCAATTTTTATTGGTATTGCAATGATTGTGGCTGTCCTAATACCAGAGAAAGTTTTTGCCAAGTATAATTTTTCTAAACCGGTCTTTAAAGTAATATCAAAAATTAAAACATCTTTAGGAAGTCAGTTTAAAAACAAAAGTTATAAATCGCTTTTCACTATTGGTTTGCTCAATGGTTTTTTACCATGTGGAATGGTTTACGTGGCTTTGTTTGGTGCAATTGCTATGCAAAGTGAAGGCTTGGGTGTTTTATACATGATTTTATTTGGATTAGGAACCATTCCTTTAATGAGCAGCATTGTTTTTCTGAATTCTTTTTTAGCACTACCCATTCGGAATAAAATCCAAAAAGCTATTCCTTATGTTGCGGTAGCAATAGGAATTTTATTTATTTTTAGGGGGTTGGGTTTAGGAATACCTTACATTTCGCCGAGTAACACAAGTTTGTTTATCAGAGAATTTCCAAATTGTCATTAACCTTTTAAATTAAGTAAAAGTAGAGTGATTTATTACTACTACTCGAATTTCCTAGATGTAAAAAAAACATGAACTAAAGGTTGATCATTCCTATTTCAAGGAACTTTTTGAGATCTATGAGAACTTGAGGATGAAATACACCGAAAAATTGGGAATTGAGGCTGTCACAGATGGATGTGTACATGAGTTAAAAGCAAAATTACTCTTTATAAAAGATGAGATATTCTCGGTATTAAAACGTAAATAAATTTTTTAAAATAAAAAAAGCATACTGAAAAGTATGCTTTTTTGTTTTCTATATTGTCATTGAAAATAATTCGGTTTCGGGGGCCTTTCTCTTTAAACGTAAATCGAAGGCCATACAGATGTTTCTAACAAATGGTTTTCCAATTTCATTAACCCGAATGCCTTTGTTTTCAAATGTAATTAAACCGTCATTTTCCATTTCTTTGAGTTGATTTACAATATCCGGTATTTCTTCAAAATATTCAGATTCATTTTCCCAGGAAGTTTTAAATTGACACATTAAGTTCAGAATATGTCTTCTAATGATAAGATCTTCTTCTGTTAAGAAATGGCCTCTATACACCGGTAGTTTATTATTATCCAGTAGTTGATAATACTCTTCAATTTTCTTTACATTTTGGGCAAAGCTATACCAACTGTCGCTGATAGACGAAACACCCAATCCTATCATTAATTTTGTTTTCGAGGAGCTATATCCCATAAAATTTCGATGCAACTGACCATTATGAAAAGATTCAAATAAACTATCCGTTTTTAATGCAAAATGATCCATTCCTATTTCATCATAGCCATTTTTATGTAATAGTTTTTTACCTATTTCATACAGTATTCTTTTTTCCTCGTCTTTAGGGATATCTTCATCTTTAAAACCGCGTTGTCCGTTTCCTTTTATCCAAGGGACATGTGCATAACTATAAAATGCCAATCTATCCGGTTGTAAAGATTTCGTTTTTTCAATGGTATCAACAACATTTTCTATTTCTTGAAAAGGTAAGCCAAAGATAATATCATGGCCTATTGAAGTATATCCTATTTCCCTTGCCCAAAAGGTAACTTTGGCTACATTATGGAAGGGTTGGTCTCTATTGATTGCTCTTTGGACTTTCGCAGAATAATCCTGAACACCAAAACTTACCCTTCTGAATCCTAAATCGTACAATTTTTGCAGATGACCGTGTGTAGTATTATTGGGATGACCTTCAAAGCTAAATTCGTAATCGATAGCTTTATCGGCACTACTAAAAATACCATTGATTAAATTCTCTAACTGTGTGGTCGAAAAAAAGGTAGGTGTCCCTCCTCCTAAATGAATTTCTTTGATTATAGGTCTTTTGTCCAAAATACTGCAATATAAACTCCATTCTTTCAGTACCGCTTCGATGTATGGACTTTCGACATCGTGATTTTTTGTTATACGTTTGTTGCAACCGCAAAACGTACATAAACTTTCGCAAAAAGGCAGGTGTATATATAGGCTGATTCCTTCTTCGGAATTGCTTTCTGCAAATGATTTTTTAAGGGTATCAATCCAAGTTTGATATTTAAAATCTACTTCATCCCAATACGGAACAGTTGGATAACTGGTGTATCTTGGACCTGGAACATTATATTTCTGAATTAGTGAATTTTTCATAATCAAGTAGTTTTTCAATTATCAAAAATACGTGGGCTATGCAATATTTCAAATGATAAATATCATATTCCACAGACTAAATAAAAAAAATCTCGTTCAATACATTGAACGAGATTTTTATAGTTAAATATTGATTAATTCTGCTTATTTTAAATTTCTCAATTGTTTTAATTTTTCTTTCCAAACTTCAAGATTTTCTTTATGCGCGGCAATATTTTTGCGAACTTCTAAAACGATAGAATTTTCTTTTTTTGCATTTTTAGTATTGGTGAAAAATTGGATGTTATTCTCCAACTGGAAAATTTCGTTACGAACTTCTTCAATTTTTCTCATCAAGAAGATCTTTTCGTTGTCTAATTTTTGCGTATCCTTATTTTCTGACAAATGGTCAATTCTGTTTGAAAATCGCATCATTTCTGTGTCTTTCTTGCTCAAACTTAATTTTTCAAACAACGCATCCAGGATTTTATTAAATTTACCTTCGATATGTCTTCTAGGAAAAGGTACTTTTCCAAAGTTTTTCCACGTTTCGATATGCAGTTTTATTGCATCGAGATCGGTTTTATGATCTCCGGTAAGCTGATAGGCTCTCAACGTTTCTAAATAGGCTTTCTTTTTATCAAAAGCTTCTATTTCTTCTTCGTTTTCTTCGTTTTTTTGTTCTTTTAATTTGTCAAAATAGTGATTGCAAGCCTCTTTGAATTCCATCCAGATTTTGTCTGAATATTTCCTTGGGACATGTCCTATTTGTTTCCACTCTTCTTGAATTTGTTTCATGATTGGAGTAGTAGCTACAAAATCGACACTTTCTTGTAATTCTTTGGCTTTGGCAACCAAAGCTGTTTTTTTATTCAAATTGTCAGTCTGGTCTTTTTTAATGTCTTTATAAAAAGAATTTTTAAAAGTATTAAAATTTCTAACAGCAGTTTTAAAAGCAGTCCAGGTTTCTTCATTTACATCAGAAGGGACTTTTCCAGTCGAGAAAAATTCACTTCGCAATGCTTCCACTTTTTCTATTTGAGCCAACCATAGCGAATGTGTATTTACCTTAACGGTCGCTAAAACTTCGATTTTGGCTATGATTTCTTTTTTCTTTTCTAAATTTTCAAGTTCAGTTCCTCTCAATTTTTCAAATAAAACCTCACGTTTGTCGTGCATTTTTTTGGTCAAATCACTAAACTTGTTCCATATTTCATCGCGATGCTCTCTGGAAACTGGACCAATATCCTCTTTCCAAATTCTATGTAAGTCTTGTAATTCTCTAAAGGCTTTGTTTATGTCGACTTCGTTGAGCAATTCTTCTACACGGGCAATTATTTTTTGTTTCTGCTCCAAATTGTGTTTGAAATCGATGTCTCTTGCTTCTCTGTCCAGATGCAAATAATCATAGAAATTCTCTACATGAAAATGAAAGTTATTCCAAACATGATTGTATTTATCCTTTGGAATTGGTCCTGCATTTTTCCATCGTTCCCTTAAATCATTAAAATGCTTCAAGGTATCTTTTATGTTTTCCTGCGGATTGATAAGTTCTTTCAACTCTTCAACAATAGCCAAACGGTTTTCTAAGTTTGATTTTAGATTGGTTTGTAAGCTTTTGAAATGAGTGTTTTTATTATCTTTGAAAAGAGAGTAATATTGGTCAAACTTTATTTTTAAAGGAGAATGATATTGAAATTCTTCATTTAGGTCTTGATTTTCAGCATTGAATTCTTCCTTTTTTTCTTCTAAAAGATGATTGTATTTTGCTAGAAAAGCCTTTTTAATTTCTTCAATATGATCCTTTATGGACATTACCTTTTCATTTGTAACTAAATTTTTCAATTCATCTACAAGTGCTTCCAAAGATAAAGTGTCGTAATCCTGCATCGGAATGTCATGTCGTTCCTTTAAAGTTTCATCTTCGCTTTCTTCTGCATTGGTTTGTGCAATGGCATCTAAAACGGTTTGGTTTTCAGCGATGTGATTTGGCAACTCTTCTGAAAGAGCATTAGCATTAATTTCCATTGGCTTAATGTTTTCACCGTCTAGTGAATCGGACATAGTGGATGTTTCTATATTTACCGTGTCGGATTGAATCGATTCTAATGATTCGTTTACTACATTTCCGTCTGTTCCGTTTTCTTGTCGACCCAGGTTATCATTCATTTCTTCTAACATTTTTTCAATGTATAAGGTTTCTATTTTTATCGAATGCGAAAGATAGTAAAGGTTCGGCAAAATACAAAACAAATCATTGTATTTATAGTCTTTTGATGTTGTTAAAAATAAATATTTATAGTATTTTTCTGTTATTTATTCTGGCTTTTTAATCTCTAAAAAAATAAAAAAAATATCCATTAGAGGTTAAATAATTTCAGTAAAGCGATCATTTGGCAAATAAAATGTCAATATAAAGCATTCTCCAGAGCATCATTTTTACACAAAAAATCTTGTTCTAAAGAAGTTTCCTTTGATGGTAAACATTCTTTAAAACAAGATAATTGAGTATTCTTAAAAGTCTTAGAGATTACTTACTCCAAATCTCCCAAGCTTTCTCAGCTTGAAAAACCAGCATATCCAAACCATTTTTGATTATGGCCCCATGCTCTTTGGCTTTTTTGAGGAATTGGGTTTCTGCTGGATTGTAAATTAAATCGTATGCAATGTGTTTTTTGGTGAAGAATTCATAAGGAATTAAAGGAAAGTCTTCAGTATTGGGACTTGTTCCCACAGGGGTGCAATTGATGATGATTTGGTAATTATCAAAGGTTGTCGCATTGATTTGGTTATAATCGATGGCATTTTCGTTGGCTTCTCTGGAAACAAAAGTGTAAGCAATTCTCAATTCATCAAGAGCAAAGGCCACTCCCTTCGAAGCGCCTCCAGTTCCAAGTATTAGGGCTTTTTTATGATGAGGTTTCAATAACGGTTCTAAAGATTTTTTGAAACCATAATAGTCGGTGTTATAGCCTTTCAGAATTCTTTTTCTGGTTACTTTTATGGTATTTACAGCTCCAATTCGAGCCGCTTTTTTTGAAAGTTTGTCTAAATAAGGAATTACCGATTCTTTGTACGGAATCGTAACATTCATCCCTTTTAAGTCCGGATTTTTTTCTATGATCTCTGAAAAAAAAACGATTTCCGGAATATCGAAATTTTCGTAACTGTAACCAGCAAAGTTTTCGTTATTGAATTTATCCGTGAAATACCCTTTTGAAAAGGAATAATTTATATTACGACCGAGTAAGCCAAATCTTTTTTTTAACATTGAAACAGTACTATTTTATTTGTTTTGCAATGTAGTTTTGTACCATTTTTTTTGCCCAAACTACTGGAAATAATTCCTCAAGTAAGACAAGATTTTCGCTATTCAACCTCATGGCATTGCTCAAATGGAATTTAGCCTTGGTATTGTCTGAAATCATAAAGTACAATCCAGCCAAACGGTATTCGACTTCATTCTCTTCCGGAAAATATTCCGAAGCCTGCAATAAAGTTTGTATGGCACTTTCGAATTCTCCTAAAAATTGAAGAATGTCTGTCCAAAACAACCAAGTATCTAATGAGTAATCACCAAACTCCACCGCTTTTCTATAACCGAATTCGGCTTCTTCAAAGAAGTTCATTTGCTTGTTTATCGTAGCATATCGCTTCCAATACAAACGATTTTGGTTATCGATAGCTAAAGCCTTATTGACAAAAAATAATGCTTTCTGAAAGTTTTTTTGGCGTACGTAAAAATCTGTTATGGCAATCCAGCCTTTGTCCAAAAGCGGATCTTCATGAACGGTTTGATTGTAGTATTTAAGCGCCAAAGCGGTGTTGCCTAACCTTTCATGGCATTTTCCTATACGAAGTAAAGCATATGAAGTGGCATCATCTAATTCGATTGTTCTTTCGTAACTCTCTATAGCTTCTTCATATTTTTTCAATCGCTCATATGCTTTGGCTCTTTCCATGAAAGCGCCAAGGAATTCATCATCGATTAGGGTTGCATAATCAAATGCACGAATTGCATTTTCGTACTCTTTTACGCCATAATGCAAACGGCCTAATTGATGCCAGGCGATTTCGCTATAAGGGTTTTTATCAATATACTTATTCAGATAGGTAATGGCTTCTTGATTTTGATCTAAAAATTCGAAACAGTACACCACATTATACAATGCAGATTGGTCTTCTAAATCTTCTTCCAAACATTTGATGAAGTTCTCTTTTGCCAATTCCAAATTGTCCATAAATAGGTATTCCATGCCGATCAAATTATACACATCGGCATAATCATCAGTATATTTTAATGCTATTTTTAATAATTCGACCGCTTTTTCATGTTGGTCTCTTTTAGAATAAATATTTGCTTTTTGAATGTATATTTCCTCGTTATTTGGTTCAATAGCATACAACTCATTGAGTAGTTTTTCGGCTATTTCGAGTTTGTCATCATAGATAAGCATTTCAACCTGGACTAGTTTTAATCCAGTTGATTTTGGGTGTTGTTCCAATGCTAATTTTAAGGCTTTTTTGGCCAAAGCGGCTTTCCCCATATCTAGATAATGAAGAATAATTTCTTCAAATTCTTCTGAGTCAAAGAAGAGCACTTTGTTGGTTTTCAACATCGACTCAAATTTGGATAAGGATAAGTTATAGTCTTCTTCTTCGTTGCTTAGTTGCATCTCTTGTTTTTTTAAATTAGCCCTAAATAAAATTAGGAAACCTTACTGTTGCTACGAGGAGAGTTTGGAATTGTTGTGAACAATTTAATTAACAAATATTCTTGGGTTGCAGATAATTATTTTATAATTTTAAACTACAAATTACCAAGAACTTCATCCATTACTTCGAGTATTATTGCGCAACCTTCATGAATTTCTTCATTAGAAATGGTTAGTGGTGGTGTAATTCTGATAGCGCATCCTTCAAACAGTAACCAGAATAATATCAGTCCTTTGGCTTGGCATTTGAGGATTACTTCATTCGTTATCTCGGCACTATCGGTCATTGCAGCAAGCATTAACCCTCTTCCTCTAATTTCTTGTATCAAAGGATGTACCAAAAGCGATCTGAATAGTTTTTCTTTCTCTAAAGCCTCGGACATGAGGTTTGTTTCAGTAATTTCCTGCAAAGTAGCTAAGCTGGCTGACGCTATGACAGGATGTCCACCAAAAGTCGTTATATGTCCCAATTTTGGGTCATGACTCAGTAAATCCATCATTGCCGATGAAGCGGTAAAGGCGCCTACAGGCATGCCGCCGCCCATCCCTTTGCCCATGACAAGAATATCGGGGACAACATCATAATTTTCAAATCCAAAAAGTTTTCCCGTTCTCCCGAAACCCGGCTGAATTTCGTCCAGAATCATCATGGCTCCTACTTCAGTACAGCGTTGGCGTACTTTTTTTAGGAAGTCGTTTTGAGGTTCAATAAATCCTGCGCCGCCTTGAATGGTTTCCAGGATAATACCTGCAGTTTTGGTGGTTATTTTTTGTAAATCGGCTTCGCTGTTGAAAGTTATAAAATCAACATCGGGAATCAGCGGACGAAAAATCTGTTTGCGTTCCTCAAATCCCATGACGCTCATCGATCCCATCGTATTCCCATGATAAGCGTTGTGACAAGAAATCAACTGGCTTCTTCCTGTGGTTCGTCGGGCTAGTTTTAAGGCACCTTCGATGGCCTCGGTACCTGAATTGACCAAATAGGTTTTTTCTAACGGCGCGGGTAGGAGTGAGGCCAGGAGTTTGCAATAGACTACGGCCGGACTTTGTGAATATTCCCCATACACCATTACGTGCGAATATTTGTCTAATTGATCTTTGATGGCTTGGTTTACTCTTGGATGTTGATGGCCGAGTGTACAGGCCGAAACACCAGCCACAAAATCTAAATATTTTTTATTATTGGTATCGTAAATATAAGAGCCAGCAGCATGCGATACTTCCATACCCAATGGATAAGGAGAGGTTTGTGCTTGATATTTTAGGAAATCTTGATTCACGGATTTGAGTTTAGCGTTTGTTTGGTAATTTGTTGATTTGTGAGAATTAGAATTCGATCACAATCAACGGAACATTATTTTTTCGCCTTCGATTTACCTTTCTTCTTATCGTAGTTCAATGTTTCTTTTCGGATTTTCATTGGGACATTTTTCTTGGCATTTTCTGCTTTGCTTTCCTTTATTATTTTGTCATTTTCCGCATTTTCTTCGGGAGGAAAAATGTCATCCTTGGATTTTATCCTTTCGTCTCCCCGCCAGACAAGACCTCTTAGTTTTCGAGCGTTTTCAGGTAAATCTTTTTCGGGATAAATATCACCATCAACCTGCTGGAAAAAAGTAATGGTTTCTATATTGTTTTTCTCTAAAATAAGATTGATTTTGCTGCTCACATTTTTGTTGATGCCAATGAGTTCATTTGCGTCATTCCGCATGTAATAAATAACTTCGGTATTTTTTATAATATCGACATCATGTAGTTTGCCATCTTCGAATTTACCGTAGAGATTTTGTCCTTTCACCTGATTGTAACCAGTTCCCAGCGTATCTTTCGAGACCAGAAAAGTATTGTTGAGGACTTTGAGCGAATCAAGTTCCTGGGTGTTGTTGTTCCCTATGAGATGCATGACGTCACCCGTAATTTGGTTTTCGCCATTCCAAAGGATGGGTTTGCCAATAAGTTGAGTCAGACCATTTTTTGAACTGGAATGTATCGAATCGCATTTGCCACTCATATCGGTTTTATAAAAACGTACACTGTTGAATGCGCGGATAAGTCGATTCCCTTCTTTACCGGTAACCATCAGTTTTTTACCGTGGATGTAAACCGAATCATTTTCGACAAAGTTTATTGCCACCGCTCTTTTGGTCACAAACATCGAATCTTTCTTTTTATAAATTTCGGCATAATGTCCTTTTACGACACCTCTATTTATGGAGTCGGTTATTTTTACATTTCGGGATGCCGAGGCAAATTCCCGATTCCGGTCATAATACAAACTGTCACCAGTTATTACGCGATCATCGTAGCGTATATAAGATTTTCTTAGAAAATGGGCCAGATTTTTTTTGGTATCATAAAAACCTTTCTCGGTATAGATATAATTCGCTTTACTGGTAATGGTTGAAGGCCCAAAAAGATAGGAATGCCCTGAATTACTGTAATAATCCAAATGGTTTGATTTTATTTCATATGTTGGATTGGTAATAGTAACTGCCGTGAGGAATTGAAACTTTTTCTGGGCAACATAATATTTCCCGGATTTACTTTTTAAGGTATTCTCTTTATTTATGATGGTCCCCTGTGAGTTATAATACACTTCTTGGGAATTCCTGTCAAAGTTGATGGTGTCCGTAGCCAAAGTTGCATCAGGAGAGCTCATAACAGCATTTCCAGTGGCATAAGCCTGCTTTACGTTGCCATTATATTCAGCATATTTACTGTTTAGAAATAATGTGTCACCTTGTACCAATTGCACATTTCCAAAAGCTTTAATGTAATTTTCTTTCTGAAAAAAATAAGCTTTATTGCAAGTCAAAACAACCCCGTCATGGTTGACGCGTACATTTCCGGTAAGCAAAACAGCATCTGGAATTTCTATTTGATTGATGTCAAAATAATCAGAATGCTCAATAATAATTTTTTTGGGTGCTTGCGCCAAAACCGTGTTGGAACATAGAAAGAACAAACAACAAGAAATGAAAAATAGTAACTTCTTCAATGGATTTATTTTTTGTCAAATTTATGAAAAAGGATACAAACCTTATCGATATTACCATTTATTTATAAAAGCGGTAAAAAACAAATTGACTTGAGTTGGTTTTTAAAGTTATCAAGATAAAGGGCATTTCTTTTGAAACCAATCTTTTTTAATAAAACTTTTTCCCTTGGAACGAATTAGTAAGGGTGTGGGGTAAGTAAAAAAAAACGCTTATAGAAATATGTTTTCTGTAAGCGTTTTTTTTAATTATTTCTTAAGGAAAGTGGCTTCGTAATTTTCGCCTACTTTTTTCCAATTGATTATATTGAAAAAAGCATCAATATAATTTTTTCTTTTATATTGATAATCCAGGTAATAAGCATGTTCCCATACATCTAAAGCTAAAATTGGAGTACCGGGTATGAGTGCATTTCTCATCAAAGGATTGTCTTGGTTTTGGGTACTTGTAACTTGCAGTTCCCCTGATTTATCGACAATTAGCCAGACCCATCCAGATCCAAATTGTTTTGATGCTTCTCCTTTGAATTGAGATGCAAAATTATCGAATGAACCAAATTTTTTTGTGATCGCAGTCGCTAATGTATCTTTGGGCTGTCCTCCGGCTTTGGGAGCAATACATTTCCAATATAAAGAATGATTGTAATAACCACCCGCATTGTTTCTTATTTCAGGATTGTTTAAGTCTAATTTTGCTAAAACTTCCTCTATGGTTAAATTCTCCAATTCAGTACCCAACAATGCCTTGTTCAAATTATTTGTATAGGTCAGATAATGTTTGGAATAATGCGTCTCTAATGTCAAGGCCGAAATATTTGGAGCCAAGGCATCATAATTGAATGGCAATTTTTCCATTTGGAATGCACCATCATTGGCTTTTACATCATCAGGATTTCCTATTGTTACTTTTTCTTGTGCCGTTGGTAAAGGAACCTCGACAACTTCAATCAGTTTTTTATCATTACAAGAAATTAATGCAGTAGCCAATAGTAAATTTGCCAGTAAAAAAATGCTTCTTTTCATGATTAGTACTATTTTTTCAATAGTGAATTTATGATTTCTATGTATTGTTCTTTAGCTTCGTCCATAGATATATGATTTATTTGAATCCAAGCATTGATTTTAAAAGCATTTCTTAAATCAGAGTTATCCGAATAATTGAAATTTGCCATTCCATGAGTTGCTTGTTTGTAATAAGCATATAATCTTAGCTGAACATCTTGGGGTAATGATGCTTGAGTCATTTTTGAAGCAATTTCAACCGCTTCTAAAAATCGTTTATCTAAATCTTTTTTGCTCATTCCTTTTTAACAGCAATAATAGTTTTTCCGCCAATGGCTTTTTGATTAAGAACAACGTTTATCGGAGTACCCAAAGGTAAAAAGAGATCCACTCTTGAACCAAATTTTATAAAACCGGCATCCGTGCCTTGAATAACCTGCATTCCTTCTTCGGCATAATTTACAATTCTTCGAGCTAATGCACCGGCTACTTGTCGGTATAATATAGCCCCAAAAATTTTGTTTTCAATCACTATGGTTGTTCTTTCGTTTTCTTCACTTGATTTTGGGTGCCAGGCTACTAAGAATTTTCCAGGGTGATATTTACTGAATTTCACTAATCCACTGATAGCATAACGGGTAACATGTACATTGATTGGAGACATGAATATCGAAACCATCAAACGATTGTCTTTGAAATATTCTCCTTCATAGACTTCTTCTATAATAACCACTTTTCCATCCACTGGAGCAAGTATATGATTTTCATTGATAGAAACGGTTCTTTTTGGGTTTCTGAAAAATTGCAAAATGATAATCAGAAACAACAACGCAATTAATTGAATTGACATTTTGACCCAGTTTGTGTCGATAAAATGGTCTGACAATAATAGGACACCAGATGTGAAAATAGTGCCTAATAAAATACTTTGGGTTCCTTCTTTATGAAACATAGTTTAAAATTTGATAAAATAAAAATATAATTGGTGCTACAAATATAACACTATCTAGTCGATCTAATATGCCTCCATGGCCTGGCATTATGCTTCCGCTATCTTTTACACCGGCAATTCGTTTGAATTTGGACTCAATTAAATCTCCAATTGTTCCAAATACGGAAATAATTAGAGCGGTTATAATCCAAATAAATGTATTTTTTTCGGCTATTTCAATATAATATTTCGAGATAAGATAACTTGCAATCACAGCGAATAGTACTCCTCCCAAAAATCCTTCTATTGTTTTCTTCGGAGAAATTATTTCGAATAGTTTATTTTTCCCGATTGATTTTCCAACAATATATGCAAAGGTATCATTTGTCCAGATCAGAATAAAAATACTTATAATAATTTTAGGATTATAGCCGTTTTTTCCAAAAGGAATTTTGGTTAGTATAATAAACGGGAGAATAATATATCCAATCAAATAAATATATTTTGAAAAAGATTCTAACGCAGTTTTTTTAGCGTCAAACAAAAAGAATATTGCCTTTATTGATACGATAAGGGTGATTAGCAGTATGATTTGGTCGTTTATCCTATTGTAGTGTAATTGATAAAAATAACCGTCAGCTAAACTGTTTGATATAGCTATTTTATAATTTAATAGATAGATCGTGCTGGCAAGAATAAGGGGTGTTATTTTGTTGATTTGTAATAAATTACAGAATTCGAATACTGTAATAAGAAGAAAAATTCCAAATAACAGAAAAAAACTTATAGAATTTTCGTTATTAGAAAATTGTATAGCAGCAATTAATAATAGTACATAAATAGAACCAGATATTGTCCTCTTGAGTGTTTCATTCATCTTAAAGATCTTCTAAGAGCAATAAATAAAGATTTTTGGCCGAGCTTCCGTATTGTGTGAAATCTTCTTCTTTGGCTTTTTCGAAATATTTTATAGTTGTGATATTAGTGGGATAATCTCCTTCATATTTCTGTTTTATAGCACTAAGGCCATCACTTTTGGATCTAATAAGTTGACTCGTACCAGCTAAAATAATAATATTTATAGGCAATTCGCTTGGTTTGTTTTGTTTAATTTGATTTGATGAAAACAATATAGATCCTTCATCGGCAATCAAATTTTCACAATTGGCAAGTAGGAATTTGGGATTTATAGGGTTGATATAACTAAGTCTATTTTCATCTAAAAGACTGTAAAATTTAGGTTCATAACATAGAACTTCATTTTCGAACCAATCATTTTCTTCAAGTATGTTTTCAAATTGGTCTTTTACTTCGGTCAAATTTTCGCAGTACAAAAATTTCCCCCCATTTTTCTTGAAATTGTAAATAAATTGTTCATCAATGGGTGCGTCGCTATTAAGCAAGGATTTGTCACCTTCTTTCTCATTATCATCGTCAGATGCTGGATTGTAAGAACCAAAAAATTTACTAAAAAGACTCATGTTTTTACTAAAATACTTTATTTGTTACTTGAAAACGTTCAAAGATAAAAAAATCTTAATTCAAAAGCGGGTTTTGAATTAAGATTTTATAAATATTAAATATAGTTTATTAAGAAACTACTTCACCAAGATTTTTATCAAATGCTCTTTTTCCGAAAATTGCTTCTAAATCATCTTTGAAAATAACTTCCTTTTCGATCAAAATATCTGCAAGCTGATTTAATTTGTCTTTATTGTCTTCTAATAACTTTATTGCTCTTTGGTATTGACTTTCAATAAGTGACGATATTTCAGAATCAATTACTTTGGCTGTCTCTTCCGAATAAGGTTTTGAAAAACTGTATTCACTTTGTCCGGTTGAATCATAATAGGTTACATTACCAATTTTATCATTCAAACCATAAATGGTTACCATAGCACGAGCTTGTTTGGTCACTTTCTCTAAATCGCTCAAGGCACCAGTTGAAATTCGGTTAAAAGTTACTTTTTCAGCTGCTCTTCCACCCATTGTAGCGCACATTTCGTCCAGCATTTGATCTGGGCGAACAATTAGGCGTTCTTCTGGTAAATACCATGCTGCGCCCAGACTTTGTCCTCTAGGTACGATTGTTACTTTTATTAATGGTGCGGCATGTTCCAACATCCAGCTTACGGTTGCGTGACCTGCTTCGTGAATTGCAATTGCTTTCTTTTCTTCAGGAGTCACAATCTTATTTTTCTTTTCAAGACCACCAACAATTCTATCTACAGCATCAAGAAAATCTTGTTTGTCCACTGCCGTTTTGTTATGTCTGGCGGCAATCAATGCGGCTTCATTACACACATTTGCAATATCGGCTCCAGAAAAACCTGGAGTTTGTTTGGCAAGAAATTCAGTGTCTAAACCTTCAATTTTCTTTAAAGGAGCCAAGTGAACTTTGAAAATTTCAGCACGTTCGCGAATGTCCGGTAAGTCAACAAATATTTGTCTGTCAAAACGGCCTGCACGCATTAAAGCTTTGTCTAATACATCGGCTCTGTTGGTAGCGGCCAAAACAATTACATTAGAATTGGTTCCGAAACCATCCATTTCTGTAAGTAGTTGATTTAGTGTATTTTCACGTTCGTCGTTTCCTCCGGACATGTTGCTTTTTCCACGAGCTCTACCCACCGCGTCAATTTCATCAATAAAGATGATTGCTGGTGATTTTTCTTTTGCTTGTTTGAATAGGTCACGTACACGTGAAGCACCAACTCCAACAAACATTTCTACAAAGTCTGAACCAGATAAGGAGAAAAAAGGAACCTGCGCTTCACCGGCAACGGCTTTTGCTAATAATGTTTTTCCTGTTCCTGGAGGTCCTACCAATAAGGCACCTTTTGGGATTTTTCCTCCAAGATTGGTGTATTTCTCAGGGTTTTTCAAGAATTCTACAATTTCTTGTATCTCTTCTTTTGCTCCTTCTAAACCGGCAACATCTTTAAACGTTGTTTTGATATCTGTTTTTTCATCAAAAAGTTTGGCTTTCGATTTTCCAATATTGAAAATTTGTCCACCAGCCCCACCGGCTCCACCGGACATCTTTCTCATTATAAAAATCCAAACTCCTATGATGATGATAATTGGTAAAAGACTAATTAATATATCCGTCCAATTGTTTTTTGGAAGAAAATTGAAATCTTTTAATTTTCCTTCGTTAACAGCTTTTTCTAATTTTGTTTGAAAAATCTGATCATTACCGATATCTAAAGTGTAATGAGGACCTTTGTTTGGTCTGTCAAAAATATCTTTAGCTACTTTTTTATGAGCAGGATCTTTCAAAGCTGCAGCATTTAGGAACACTTCGGCTTCTGTTTTGTTATAAACAATAACTTTTTCAATCTGCCCTTTATCTAAAATGGAATTAAATTTAGAAGAAGTCAATTGCGCTGGTTCTTGTAAACTAGATCCTCCAGTAGCAAAACTTATAAATAAAAAAATTAATAGTATTGCGGTGTAAATTAACCAAGGACTTATTTTGAATTTATTCGAATTTGGATTATTCTCTTTAGCCATTACAAGTATGTTTCTTTAGTATTTGTTTTCAATTTTCGTGATTTTGGCATCTCCCCAAAGACTTTCGATGTTATAATATTCTCGAATATGTTTTTGAAATACATGAACTACTATATGTACATAATCCATAAGAACCCATTCGGCATTATCGGATCCTTCCACATGCCATGGTTTGTCTTTTAGATCTTTAGAAACTGTTTTTTGGATTGAGTTAACGATTGCATTAACCTGTGTATTAGAATTTCCGTTGCAGATCACAAAATAGTCACAAACGGCGGTGTCTATTTCTCTTAAATCAAGAATGTCAATGTCATTTCCTTTTACTTCTTCTATTCCCTTTATGATATCCGCCAATAGAATATCATTATTTATAGCTTTTTTCGTCATGTATAATTTTTGTATAAGTTTGTAAAGTTACCATTTTTTGTGATTATTTTTGAACCTTAACATAATATTAAATTATGTTTTCCAAATATCCACCCATGAAACTAATCAAACTCGATGCCATAGATTCTACCAATGAATTTCTCAAAGCTTTATCGAAGGAACAATTCGTCGAAAATTTTACAGTTGTTACAGCCGAAAATCAAACGAAAGGGAAAGGGCAGATGGGATCTGTTTGGAATTCAGAAGTCGGTAAAAATCTAATAATGAGTGTTTTAATTAAGGATTTTCTGTTTGATTATGAAAAGATTTTCAATCTAAATATTGTGGTATCACTTGCCGTTATCGAAACTTTAGAATCATTGCGCATTCCTGAATTGAGCATTAAGTGGCCAAACGACATAATGTCATACAACAAAAAAATTGGTGGCATTTTGATTGAAAACAATATGAAAATTGATGGAACTATTGTTTCTGTTGTGGGTTTGGGCTTGAACGTCAATCAAACTAATTTTGATAATTTGCCTAATGCGTCTTCGTTAGCGGTAGTTTGCAATAGAAGTTTCGATAAAGAAGAAATCCTTTTTTTGATTGTTGAAAAAATAAAACGTAATATTGATTTTTCGAGTCAAAATATGGATTCAATGTGGCTGAACTATGTCGACAAATTATTCAAAAAGGGAATTCCGATGCCATTTGCAATTCCAAATCACAGAAATTTCATGGGAATTATTCAAGGTGTTTCTGCTATTGGGAAACTTCAAATTCTCTTAGAAGATGATAGTATCTCGGAATTTGATATTAAGGAGATTCAAATGTTGTATTGATCTTTTTTACTCTAAAGGGTTAAGGTTATGAGTTGCTAAGTTTTTCGTTTTTTAATTCTCTCAACTTTCTTCGTTTCTCAGAATCTTTTTATAAACGAAAAAACCTTTCAGTTTGTACTAAAAGGTTTTTTGTTTTATTCAAAATTGTATTTACAATTTACTCATGTTGTTAGCTAATGTTTCGATAAATTTCCCAATAGGGCCTTTTATCATCATAGCCATCATAGGGTTGAAGTCGCCTTCGAAATCTAATTTTACAGCGCTTGAACTATCCGAAACAGCATCTATATTTGCAACTAAAGTAAAAGGTAGTTTATCACTTGCCGCTCCCAAAACCACTTTGCTTGGAGCCACTTTTTCTTTCATTTTTAGCTTTATTTCAGGCATTCCTTTTAATCCGAAAATAAAAGCATCGTCACCAATAACTTCAAATTTCGCAATATTTTCAGGCATTAATTTTTCGAAATTTTTAACATCGCTCAATAAATCAAATAATTCTTGTGCTGGTTTTTCGACAGTAACTTTAGGACTTTCTAAGTTCATAGTTCGTATTAGTGTGTTTGGTTATTGTTTTTGCGTTAGATCAATGAAAAATCCTGAATTTAAAATCTATGATCCCCAAGTTGATGGACTCAAGTTCCATTCTCTTAAGGTCTGTTCTTCTTCATCAGAGATATATTTTTTGTTAACTGCCAAATTCAATAAGTTCTGATAATTACTCAACGTAAATAAATCGATATTAGCGTTTTTAAAATTTTGCTCGGCTACATCAAACCCATAGGTGAATATTGCTGCCATACCTTTTACATTGACACCCGCTTCTTTTAGCGCTTCAACGGCAAGCAGGCTGCTGTTTCCAGTGCTTATTAAATCTTCTACTACGACAACGTTTTGTCCTTTTTGCAGAAAACCTTCTACTTTATTTTGTCGTCCATGTTTTTTGGCTTCCGGACGTACATATACAAAAGGCAGTCCTAAACTTTCTGCAACGAGCATTCCAATTCCTATTGCTCCAGTGGCTACACCGGCAATAACATCTGGTTTACCAAATTGCTTTTCAATGTGTTTAGAAAATTCATCCCTAACATAATTTCGTATGGCTGGAAATGAGAGTATTAGTCGGTTGTCGCAATAAATAGGTGATTTCCATCCAGAAGCCCATGTAAAAGGATTTCTTGGATTCAATTTAATTGCATTTATTTGCAAAAGCAACTCGGCTGTTTTTTCGGCTGTATCTTTATTAAAAATCATATTGCAAATGTATAAAGTTTTTGTGAACGACAAACCACTTTTTTTAACAAATGAAATTTCAAAGGAAACGGATTTTCAAATGTTCTTATTGGAAAGTATTGATATAAAGAAGATTATAGTGAAAATGTTTCAAAATAAAATTCAAAAAGTCTATCTGTATCATCCCGATGAAAGAGAGATTATGAAAACTTTGAAATCGAAAATTGCTGTAAATAAAGCTGGAGGAGGATTAGTTTATAACAAAAAAGGGGAAGTTTTATTTATTTTCAGAAACGGAAAATGGGACTTGCCAAAAGGCGGAATTGAAAAAGGCGAAGCAATTGAAGCCACCGCTATGCGTGAAGTTGAAGAGGAGACAGGGGTCAATAAATTGACGATCAACCATAAACTTCAAAAAACCTATCACGTTTTTAAACGCAACGGAAAATACAAGCTTAAAATTACCCATTGGTTCGAAATGCATTCCGATTTTGAAGGCACTCCGCAAGGTCAATTAGAGGAAGGAATTGAAAAAGTAGCTTGGCTCAACCCTGAGCAAATAAAAGAGGCTTTGACCAATTCATATGAAAATATTAAACTACTCTTTGAGGAAGAGAAAATCATTTAAACAAAAAAGGCCAAAACGATTTAAAATCGTTTTGGCCTTTTTTTATTAGAGTTTAGTTTTGAGAACAGTTAGTGTTTTTTATTTCATTACTCTATAAACAGGATATTGTAAATGTGCGGTTTCATAATAAATTGAATTTTTATAAACCCAATCCAATTGAGCTTCATTGTCTTTGGCAAATTTGGGATCATCAAGGCGCTTCTGTTCCAATTCGGTTTTCAGTTTCGGATTTTCCTTTAAAAGCTGCGCTGCTAAATCTTCAAAAACATATTCGGAGTACCCTTCTTTTTGTTGAAGCATGGTATCGAAGAAATTCCAGTTGAAGAAAGAATCGATTGCTTCTGGTTCTAAAGTTTCTAATAGGTATTTTACCCCTTTTTGATGGGTTGATATAAGATAATCTCCTTTTGCGAAAGCCACTTTTTTTGTTTTTGAAGCAATTTGTGTATCGCGATGTGGATAATGTCCTTCAAACGCTGAATTTGCTGTTTTATAATCGACGATTTTATAACTCTCGACCTCAATCAAGGTGTCTTTTTTTAGTTGCGAATAGGTTATTCCATTGTTTTTTAGTAAATCGATAACATTCCAGAAGCCCTTCGGAATTATATACGCTTCGGGGATGATCACTTCTTTAACTGATTTGAACTCTTTGAAGTACGGAATGTCTTTTTTATACGGTTTTGTTCTGTCATAAAATAATCGGTTTCCGGTGGTCACTTCGCTTTTTTTGTAACTTGCTTCGTAGCCTAAAAATGGTGTAGTAGTGGCTTTGGTGCTATCGATTTTCCATTTGATGGTGTAGGAGTTGGCAGGAAGGTATTGTTCCCCATTTTTCAATCGTAGTTCTTTTATTTTTAGATAATTTTTGTCAGTAAAAGCGATTGTTGATGTCATGTATTCGTAGGTTGCTTTTACCCTGTCGGCATATTTTTTTAACATATGTGTTTCCACGACAAAACCAATGGTATTGAATAATGAAGTATAACCAGTAGCAAATCTCGGACTTTCGAAAAACTGAGCAAATCCTTTGTCTGGTGTTTCTTCAAATGCATTTACGTAAGGTGTTATTTGGATGTTTTTTTTATTCAAATCAGAAACAATTGAAGGCATCATTTCAGCATTCAAATAAGTACCTAAAACAGTTCCTAATTTATTATGCTGAGTCATGATATATGTTAGTTTGTATTGATAATCAGCGCCATTGCTTACATGATTGTCTATAAAAACATCGGGGTTTATTTTACGAAAAATTTCGACGAAACTTTTGGTGTTTCGAGTGTCCGATTTGATGAAATCGCGATTCAAATCATAGTTTCGGGCGTTCCCTCGAAAGCCATATTCTTCCGGGCCATCCTGATTGACTCTCGATGTCGAATTTCTGTTTAATGCACCACCTATATTATAAACAGGAATTGTGACCAATACGGTATTTTTGGGAATACTAATTTTGTTTAAAGCTAAATCCCGAAACAATTGCATGGTTGCATCAATACCATCGGGTTCACCGGCATGGATGCCATTATTGATGAGTAGTACGGCCTTGTTTTTTTGGATTTCCGTAAAATCAAATTGTTTTTCAGGGTTAAAAACCACGATGTGCAATGGTTCACCGCTGTCTGTCAAACCCATTTCCTGAATTTGGATGTTAGGGAAATCATTCGCCAATAATTTGTAGAATGCTATTGTTTCTTGATATGTAGCGGATTCATTTCCGTTCCCTTTTTCGAAAAAAGTACTGTATTTGTTGTTTTTTTGAGCAAATACTGATAATGTAAGAAAAATAAAAAGAATAATGTATAATCTCATATGGGGTCTATTATAAGTGAAAATCAAATGTAATTATTTTAGAATAGTTTTTGATTTAGATTTCTCATAAAATGGACTTTCCCATAAAATTCATAAATCATACTTCAAAACTCATAATTCATTTTACCTTTGCAAAATGAATAAGAAACACCATTCCAACAATATACTTTTGAATTTAGGCATCGAAAGTCTAAACGAAATGCAGGAAGTTGCACAAGATGCGATCCTTAATGATAATAATGTTTTATTGCTTTCGCCAACCGGTTCCGGAAAAACATTGGCCTTTTTGTTACCGATTTTAGAAATGTTGCAACCCGAAATCCAATCGGTTCAATGTTTGATTCTGGTTCCCTCGCGTGAATTGGGACTTCAAATTGAACAGGTTTGGAAAAAGATGGGAACTGATTATAAGGTAAATGTATGTTATGGAGGACATTCCATTGACACCGAAATAAAAAATTTAAGTAATCCTCCTGCAGTTTTGATAGGGACTCCCGGCAGAATTGCGGATCATATTGACAGACAAACGTTTCGAACCGATAAAATTCAAACGTTAGTTTTAGATGAATTCGATAAATCCTTGCAATTGGGTTTCCATGAACAAATGTCTTATATCATAGGAAAATTGACAAAATTGAACAAACGCGTTCTTGTTTCTGCGACTTCAGATATTGAAATTCCGAGATATACCAGAGTGGTGAATCCAACGGTTTTGGATTTTATCCCAACAGAAGAGGAGGGAGACAGTAATCTTACCACCAAAATGATTGTATCAAAGGAGAAAGACAAAATTGGTAGTTTGTTTAATCTGATTTGCTCTTTAAAATCAGAATCAGCCATCGTTTTTTGTAATCATCGTGATGCTGCCGAAAGAATAAGCGATACACTAAATGAAAAGGGAATTTACGCCACCTATTATCATGGAGGGATG
>Ga0137355_1000020_pt1 | contig 25902 bp, 21 predicted proteins | sample EasRivERMLT800_2_FD_104763 | JGI IMG/M metagenome (GOLD analysis project Ga0137355, IMG submission 104763) | Soil microbial communities from meander-bound floodplain in the East River, Colorado, USA - East River MetaG ERMLT800_2 | ecosystem: Environmental > Terrestrial > Soil > Floodplain ... | reverse complement strand
GATATCATACAACCCAAAAGATTGGATAACCTTTATTTTTCGTTTTCACAAAGCCGATACGTTCCGGAAATTGATACCACTGATGATTCTTATAGGATTGTATTCAGCGGGTATCACCTATTTAGAATTAGATTATTGGAAACTAACGGAAGACAGCCATGTAAAAAACATTTCCATCATGCACGGAATGCTGGGTTTTGTGATTTCATTATTGCTGGCTTATAGAACCAACACGGCTTACGACCGCTGGTGGGAAGGTAGAAAAATGTGGGGAAGTTTGGTAAACAACAGCAGAAACTTGGCTATCAAACTTTCTGTAATTTTGAACGATGAGAAAGACCATATTTATTTTAGAAAACTAATTCCCAGTTATGCTTCCATTTTAAATAAGCATTTAAAAGATGAGGACACCGGCAAACAATTGTTTGACGATATGGATTTAGAAATTGATCATCACAAGCATAGGCCCAATCAAGTCGCCAAAATGTTGTTTCAAAAAGTAAATGATTTATACACTTCAAAAAAAATTACTGGTGATCAGCTGATCATTCTAAATAATGAAGTACAGTCTTTTACTGAAATTTGTGGTGCTTGTGAACGCATAAAAAATACGCCTATCCCCTATTCTTACAGTGTTTTTATAAAAAAATTCATTTTCTTTTATGTCATGACGTTACCTTTTGGGTATGTCTTTAGTTTGGGATATTTTGTAATTCCTGTTGTTGTTTTTATCTTTTATGTTTTCGCGAGTTTAGAATTAATTGCCGAAGAAATTGAGGATCCTTTTGGAAATGATGCCAATGATTTGCCTACAAAAAAAATTGCGGAGAATATAAAGAAACATGTTGAGGAAATTTTGTAATGAATCTCAATAATATCTACTGTTTCGGATCATCAATTCACTTAAAAAAGTTTATCTCAAATTGACTCATTCTCTAAGAATACCTATATTTGCAATCTTGAAAAAATAATAAAATGAAAATATCATATAACTGGTTAAAACAGTTCATAAAAATAGATGGCACATCCGAAGAAACTGCTGCATTATTAACCGATTTAGGTCTTGAAGTAGAAATTGTAGAAAAATACCAATCGGTAAAAGGCGGACTGGAAGGTATAGTTGTAGGTCATGTTCTTACGTGTGTTCCTCATCCCGATGCAGATCGTTTGAAAATAACCACAGTAGATTTGGGTGATGGAGTTCCGGTACAAATTGTTTGTGGCGCGAATAATGTGGCAGCAGGACAAAAAGTTCCAGTTGCTACAATCGGTACCACATTATATGATAAAGAAGGAGTTGCCTTTTCGATAAAAAAAGGAAAAATACGTGGACAGGAAAGCCACGGTATGATTTGCGCCGAGGACGAATTAGGTCTTGGATCAGGTCATGAGGGGATTATGATATTGTCTGATGAATTCAAAGTGGGAACTCCTGCTTCGACAGTATTCAAAATAGAAAATGATGAAGTTTTTGAAATTGGTTTAACACCCAATCGTGCCGATGCGATGAGCCACCTGGGAACAGCTCGTGATTTAAGAGCGGGTTTGTTGCAAAATGGCGTGAATGTTGAAATGATTACTCCTTCTGTGAGTAATTTTCGTGTTGACAAAAGAACCTTAAAGATTGATGTTGATGTCAAAGATATTCAACAGGCACCAAGATATTGCGGTTTGACCATTTCTGGAATTACGATAAAAGAATCTCCGGCATGGTTGCAAAACCGATTGAAAGCGATTGGATTAAATCCAAAAAACAACATTATAGATGTTACCAATTATGTTTTACATGAATTAGGGCAACCACTTCATGCTTTTGATGCTGCTAAAATACACGGAAAAATAATTGTGCAAACTGTTCCGTCGGGAACAAAATTCACTACTCTGGACGATGTTGAAAGAACATTGCATGAGGAGGATTTAATGATTTGTGACGAAAAAGGTCCTTTATGTATAGCCGGTGTTTTCGGTGGAAAAAAATCGGGTGTTTCAGAAAATACCACTTCTATTTTTCTGGAAAGTGCCTATTTCAATCCAGTAAGCGTTCGAAAAACGGCCAAAAGACACCAATTGAATACCGATGCTTCATTCCGTTTTGAAAGAGGGATTGATCCAACCATTACCGTATATGCATTGAAGCGTGCGGCCTTGTTGATTCAAGAAGTCGCCGGTGGTGAAATAACTTCGGATTTGATTGATATCTATCAAAAGAAAATAGATGATTTTACAGTGTTTTTGAATTTTAGCAAAGTAGCCAAAATTATCGGTGAAGAATTGTCAAAAGATACCATTAAACAAATTTTGGCTTCATTAGAAATTAAAATAACTAGTGTATCTGATGTTGGATTGGGATTAACTATTCCCGCATATCGCGTTGATGTGCAAAGAGAAATCGATGTTATTGAAGAAATTCTAAGGGTTTACGGTTACAACAACATTAATTTTTCTAAAAAATTAAATGCAACTGTTTCAAATTCTCCCAGAACAGAAGATTATAAAATTCAAAATGCCATCGCTACACAATTGAATTCATTAGGGTTTCATGAAATGATGGCCAACTCACTAACAACGGGATCTTATGTTCAACTTTCTAAAACGCTAAAGGAAGAATACAATGTGGTAATGTTAAATCCATTGAGTACTGAATTGGCAGTAATGCGTCAATCCCTATTGTTTTCTGGATTAGAGGCAGTGTCCTATAATATCAACCGTAAAAATTCGGATTTGAAATTGTTTGAATTTGGAAAAACGTATCATAAATTTCTTTCTGGTTACGAAGAGCACAAACATTTGACGCTATTCCTTTCTGGAAATAAAAATCAAGAAAGCTGGACTAACGAACAAAAACCTTCTGATTTCTTTTTGTTTAAAGGATATGTAAATAGTGTTTTATCTAGATTGGGCATTCAGAAAACACAAAATCTACCGGTTACTTCCGACGTTTTTTCGGAAGGAATTGCTATAGGTTTTGGCAACGATATTTTGGTGGAATTTGGTGTTGTAAAAAAATCAATATTAAAACATTTTGGAATAAAACAAGAAGTTTTTTATGCTGATTTCAATTGGGCATTGGTTCTGAAATTTATGTCAGCAAAAATTAAATATACAGAGATTCCAAAATATCCGGAAGTACGCAGAGATTTAGCTTTGTTAATCGATCAAAGCATAACGTATGATCGTATTTATAACATCGCAAAACAAACAGAGAAATCCCTTTTGAAGGAGATTAATTTATTTGATGTTTACGAAGGAAAAAATCTACCTGAGGGTAAGAAATCATATGCATTAAGTTTTATTATACAAGACGATTCGAAAACGTTGACGGATACTCAGATTGATAAGATTATGGGTAAATTGCAACACAATTTTGAAACGGAACTTGGTGCAACTTTGAGATAATTTTTTTTTTTAATATATAAGATCCCAGTTCTTACTTTAGGATTGGGATCTTTTATTTATGATACCCTGCCGACAATTTTGTACCTCAATGAATACTGTTGGCAACGATAATTCTTGTCGCTTGAAGTATCGTTTCTGTACAGGAAATTTAGGACTAGTTTAATTGAATTTGTAATTTTTTTCAACAGGATTTATTATTATATTTGGCGTGTGCAAATTAGTCCTGCATAGCGGTGGAAATCCTTTTCTTTTTTTAAAGAAAAGAATGAAACATCCCGATAAGGAATTGCTCCTAATAAAAAATAAACTTATTTTAGAACATGAAATTACTAGAAGGAAAAGTAGCCATAATTACTGGCGCAAGTCGTGGAATTGGAAAAGGAATTGCTGAAGTCTTTGCAAAACAAGGTGCTAATATTGCCTTTACTTACAGTTCATCTGTAGAATCTGCTTTGGCATTGGAAAACGAATTGAATGCTTTAGGAATTAAAGCTAAAGGATACCAATCTAACGCTGCCGATTTTAATGAGGCGCAAACTTTTGTTGATGCAGTTATTGCAGAATTTGGAGCTGTTGATATATTGATAAACAATGCCGGTATTACAAAAGATAATCTTTTGATGCGTATGACCGAAGACGATTTTGATAAAGTTATCGATGTCAATTTGAAATCAGTATTCAATATGACCAAAGCAATTCAAAAAACATTCTTGAAACAACGTTCAGGTTCTATCATTAATATGAGTTCTGTGGTAGGTGTGAAAGGAAATGCCGGACAAACGAATTATGCGGCATCGAAAGCTGGAGTTATTGGTTTTACAAAATCAGTGGCATTGGAGTTAGGTTCACGTAATATTCGTTGTAATGCAATAGCGCCGGGATTCATTGAAACCGAAATGACTGCTAAATTAAATGAAGATGTTGTAAAAGGTTGGAGAGACAGCATTCCGTTGAAACGTGGCGGAACGACTGATGATGTTGCAAACGCCTGTCTTTTCTTTGCTTCGGATATGAGTGCTTACGTAACGGGACAAGTTATGAATGTATGCGGAGGAATGCTTACTTAATAATGTAATGATTGAAGAATCAAAGATGGAAAAAGTATGTTTTTGATATATTTTTCTGTTCTTGAATCGTTTAATCTTTTAATCTAAAAAATGACTACAAACACGATTCTATTACTATTACTTTCTTTATTAATAGCGGGCGGTTTGTCATATTATAACTATTTTTTTAAAGTCAAAAACAAATCAAGTCTTGGTTTGTTTTTGACTTTTTTACGTTTTTTATCCATTTTTGGAATATTACTGTTGCTTATAAATCCAATAATCACAAGAAATACTTTCGAAATTAAAAAAATACCTTTACCTATAGTTGTAGATAATTCCAGTTCCATCTTATCCTTAAATGCTAAAGATAAAGCATTGGAATTGTACCGGAAGTTATCTTCGAATACCGATTTAAAAGACAAATATGATGTGCAGTCATATCAATTTGACCAAGATTTTCAGCAATCAGAAGATTTTGATTTTAAAGGGAATCAAACAAATCTGGATGCAGTAGCGCAAAACTTAAAAAGTATTTATAAAAATATTTCTTTTCCTACTGTTATTATTACCGATGGAAATCAAACTACGGGAAATGATTACGTTTATAGTTTTGATGAGAATAATAAAGTGTATCCATTAATTCTGGGAGACACCACTACTTTTTTAGATTTGAAAATAAATCAGGTCAATGCCAATAAATATGCATTCCATAAAAATAAATTTCCTGTAGAAGTCTTTTTGCAATATTCCGGTAACAAAAGTATCTCTGCCGACTATACTATTTCACAAGGCAATACTGTTTTGAGCAGGCAAACCGTTGCATTTTCTCCTTCAAAAAAAACAGCAGTAATCAATGTGCTTTTACCTGCTGAAAAAGTGGGTTTACAAATTTTTAAAACTACCCTGTCCTCAAAAGAAAAAGAAAAAAACACATATAATAATACCAAGAATTTTGCTGTCGAAATAATCGATCAAAAATTAAAAATCGGCATCGTGTCAGCAATAAACCATCCAGATCTTGGGGCATTTAAACGAGCGATAGAATCTAATGCTCAGCGTCAGGTTGAAATATTGAAGCCAAACGAAATCAAATCATTACAGGATTATTCTATTCTGATTTTTTATCAGCCAACCATTACATTTAAGTCGGTTTTTGAGACTGCAAAATTAGCGCGAATCAATACTTTTATTGTTACCGGAATTAGTACCGATTTTAATTTTTTGAACCAACAACAAAATAATTTTGTTTTTAAAATGAGTGGTCAAAAAGAAGATTTTTTGGCTGGGTTCAATTCGCAATTCAATCTTTTTGCTATCGAAAATTTAGGTTTTGAAAATTTAGCTCCGTTAGAAAATCCGTTTGGAACAGTGACTACCAATGGTGATGTTTCTGTTTTACTTTCATCGCGAATCAGAAATATTGAAACCAATGCGCCATTATTGGCATTTACCGAAAACCAAGGGCAACGTTCTGCTTTTCTATTGGGAGAAAATAGTTGGAAATGGCGTTTGCAAAGCCATGTCAGTAATCAGTCCTTTGTTAAGTATGATCTCTTTATTGATAAAATAATTCAATTTTTGGGTTCCAGTAATTCAAAAAAATCTTTGGTTGTAGAACATGAAAGTTTTTATAATTCCGGAGAATCTATTGTAATATCCGCACAGTATTTCAATAAAAATTATGAGTTTGACGAAAAAGCACGTTTGTCTATAGCACTTACCAATACAGCGACTAAGCAAACTAAAAACTTTGACTTACTCAAAGGAAATAATTCTTTTAAAGTAAATCTTGATGGACTAACCGCAGGAAGTTATAATTTTATTGTAAAAGAACTGAATTCTAATACAATCTACACCAGTCACTTCGATATTTTGGATTTTGACATTGAGAAACAATTTGTCAATCCAGATGTAGAAAAACTGACACAACTGGCATTGCAAACTCAAGGAAAGATATATTTTCCCAATCAGGCTGATGCTTTGATAAAATCACTTTTAGAAAACAAGGAATACAAAGCGGTACAAAAGAATAAAATGAGTAAAACCCCTTTGATTGATTGGATTTGGTTGTTAGTTATTATTTCTGTTTTGCTCACAACAGAATGGTTTGTGAGAAAATACAATGGGTTGTTGTAGCCGTTTAACGATCTTTTTTAATTCATTTTTTCGGTTCACTTTTAGGTATTCAAAATTAATAATTGCAGGTATGGATTTTAGATTAAAAGTATTCTACACAGTGGCTAACCGACTGAGTTTTACTAAGGCCTCATCAGAATTATATATCACACAACCTGCGGTTTCTAAACATATACAAGAACTTGAGGAGCAATATAAAATAAAGCTTTTTGAGAGAAATGGTTCAAAAATAACCTTGACCAATGCTGGCGAAGTTTTGTTAAAACATACCAAAGAGATTTTTGAAATTTATAGGGAAATTGATTTTGATATGAGTGCGCTTATCAATCAGAATAAAGGTTTGCTGCGATTGGGCGCTAGTACGACAATTTCACAATATATTATTCCGCCCCATTTGGCTTTTTTTCATAAAAAAATGAAAGATGTCAAAGTGCATCTGCTCAACGGAAATACTGAACAAATAGAAAGTGCTCTTTTGAACAAAGAAATTGAAATTGGAATTGTTGAAGGGCAGTCTAAAAACCGATCCATCAAATATATTCCCTTTTTAAAAGACGAATTGGTTTTGGTGTGCAACAGTAAAAATCCATTGGTTCCAAAAGGTGAAGTCACAGTCGATGATTTGAGACGGATGCATTTTTTGTTGAGAGAGCAAGGTTCTGGAACACTTGAAGTTATAGAACATGCCTTAAAACCTTTTGGCATGAAGCTGTCTCAATTGCAAATCGAGATGCAATTGGGAAGTACAGAAAGTATAAAAACATATTTATCAAATTCCGATTGTGTAGCTTTCATTTCGATACATGCCATTGCAAAAGAATTAAAAAACAACGAATTGTCGGTGCTTGATATCAAGAACTTAGAAATAAAACGTCTTTTCTATATTATTACTTTACAAGGTAAATCAGACTCGCTTACAGAGTTATTTATCAAAAACATAATGAATTACTATAATTTAAAGTTATAATAGATTGTATTTTGCAATTCCATTTTGATGTGATTTTGGACTAATTTTGTCAGGAAATAGTTTAATCTTTTTTAATGGAATCAAACAACATTACTTTTAAAAAAAAATATTCTAAAATAAGTAACGTCCAAAGACAACTCGTTTTTGTGTTGTGTCTGTTGGCTTGCACAACCTCATTTGTTTCACCTCCCATTGCTTTACTTTTGGGAATACTTTTGGCTAATCTGACAGGCCATCCTTTTTTGCAACTCAACCATAAAGCAACAAGTGTTCTATTAAAATTTTCCGTTGTCGGATTGGGTTTCGGCATAAATGTGCACAGTGCAACGGAAGCTGGTAAAGAAGCTTTTTTATTTACAGTTGGCTCCATTTTTTCAATTTTAATTTTTGGTTTTTTTTTAGGGAAGACCTTTAAAATTGACAAGAAAATATCCTATTTAATTTCCTGTGGGACTGCGATTTGTGGAGGAAGTGCTATTGCGGCAATTGCGCCGGTTGTTAAATCGGATGAAAAACAAACATCGATTGCTTTGGGAGTAATATTTATTCTTAATTCGGTAGCATTATTTGTATTTCCAGCAATAGGATCTATTCTAGAAATGAGCCAAAGAGAATTTGGGTTGTGGTGCGCCATTGCTATTCATGATACGAGTTCTGTCGTTGGAGCTGCCAGCAAATACGGACCGGAGGCCTTGCAAATAGCAACAACGGTAAAATTGGCAAGAGCACTGTGGATTATTCCAGTTGCCTTATTCACTTCGATAATTTTTAAAAATAAATCCAGCAAAATAAAAATTCCTTATTTTATAGGATTGTTTATTTTGGCAATGCTAATGAATACGTATGTATCACAGACAGTTATTGTAGCTCCTTATTTAGTTTCTGCTGCAAAAATGGGTCTTACCCTAACCTTGTTTTTAATTGGTGCTGGATTGAATATCAATGTTTTGAAATCTGTTGGGGTGAAACCTTTGATTCAAGGTGTTTTGCTTTGGGTGTTTATTGCTGTCGTTGCTTTATTTTCAATTATTCATTTTAGTTAATTTGGATTCTAGATGTTTTCTCTTAATTACAAAAAATTGCAATCGGACATAATCGTACAGAAGTGCAATTAGTAGAAAAAAAGCAGCAATAAAAAGTGTTTTCATTTCAATAAAAAAATACATAAAGCCCCCAAAAGTGCAACCAATAAAAAAGAATGAAATTATGGATAATCTCAAATAAATGCTGGTTTTTAATTTTTTAATTTCTTCCTGTTTTGTGTAAAAAAACAATTGGGACAATTCTATTCCTAAATCGGTAAAAAGTCCGGTCAAATGGGTCGTTCTCACAGTGGATTGTGAAATTTTTGTAACTAGCGAATTTTGAATTCCCATAGCAAAAAGCATTGCAAAAGCGATTGATTTTCCTTCGAGCGTTGATAAGTTTGATTGGATCCCAAAAAAACCTACGGATATTAAAATAATCATTTCTAATGAAATTGGAATTACATGAAATAATTCAGGTTTTTTTTTAGAAACTAATTCAGCTAAAAAATTTGATACAAAAGAACCCGTCAAAAAGAAAATGGTAAAAATGAAAAATGTAATTGCCGCTATGTAATTATGTTTCATTACCTCTTCCGCAAAATAGGCAAAATGTCCTGTAACATTCGTGGTTAGCGTTTTTATAGACAAAACCCCCGTAATATTTACGATTCCTGCCACAAAAGACAATAGCGTAGCTAAACGCATATTGTGGATAAAAGTTCTATTTTTTCCGCGATGTCGAAACATATATTTTTTTGTAAATTAGCAATATCTTAAATTAGATTTTTTTTAACAATATTTTAAAGAAACACATTTGTAATTCAAATATTTAAATTTAATGAAAAACTTTAAAATTAATCCAACACTTGTCCTATTTTCTGTTATCAGTATTTCATTTTTCACCATTTCCTGGGGAATCTTTGGACATGAGCATATCAATAAAGCTGCTGTGATGGCTCTACCTAAGTCGATGCAGACTTTTTTTTATAATCATATTGATTATATTACTCAAGAATCTACAGTACCAGATTTACGTAAATATACATTGAAAGATAAAAATGAAAATCCTCGTCATTATATTGATATGGAAAATTTTAGTTCTTTAGACACCATTCCCCGTTCTTTTGAGGAAGTTAAGAAAAAATATGATGATAAATTTTTGAGTAATAATGGAATATTGCCTTGGTACATACAGGATGTGATGGCAAAATTAACCACCGCTTTTAAAGAAAAGAGGAAAACTGAAATTTTGTTTTTGGCTGCCGATTTAGGTCATTACATTGGTGATGCTCATATGCCATTGCACACATCAACCAATTATGATGGACAATTGACCGGTCAAAAAGGAATTCATGCTTTATGGGAAGCTCGGATACCGGAGACTTATGGTAAAAATTATAATTTTCATACGGAAGAAGCCAAGTACATTGAGAATATTGAAGAAGCTACATGGGCAATTATTACAGATTCCCACAGTTTGGTTCAGCCGTTATTGCTTGCCGATAAAAAAATTAGGGATTTATATTCTGGAGATACAATGTATGAAAAAGACGAAAAAGGAAATCCTCTCAAAAATAAATTTAACGCTTTGATTTATTCCCCGGAATATGTAATACAACTCGATGAAGCTTTGGATGGAATGGTTGAAAAACAAATGAGAAAAGCAATTGTTGCCACTTCCAGCTTTTGGTATACGGCTTGGGTTAATGCAGGAAAACCAAATTTGAATGATTTAGATTCAAAGAAACAAACCAATCGCAATAAAAAAAATCTGAATCAAGATTTAAAACTTTGGAAAAAAGGAAAGCTTTTTAGTATAGAAAGCGAAAAAGAATTTAAATCAATATTCGAATAAATAAAAAGCTCCTAATTGGAGCTTTTTTCTGTTTTATGTCTGTTTAGAAATCAATCTGAGATATGTCAAAATTGATTTCTTCTTTGCGATCGAAATAATGCTTTTTTTAATTTTCAGTAATGAAACAATTTAAAAAGCCACATTCCATCTTGGCAATCTACCGTTTTGATCTAGGAAGTTTTGTAGCACTTGCCCTTCAACAGCGGTTGGAATTGCTTTTACATCATTATTAAAAGTTTCATACCAGACTACTTCCAAAGTTGAAATATTCTCAAGTTTCATTTGCGCCGGCCAAGAATATTTTCTTCCTGTTTTAGCAAATTGATGCCCGTTTACTATTTTATCGTATAATCCTCCATTTTTACTTTTTAAAGTTCCGGCATTCTGCACTGTTCCAGTAGAGGCGACCATAATTAACTCTTTCGCATCACCTTCAACAGCATACACAAGAAATACACCTGCACCCGCTTCTGGGGCATTGCAAACTTGTTCTAAACTATCTTCAATAGTAAAAGTAAAACTGTTGCTCACTTTAAACTTTTCTAATTCTTTATACATTTTCTTTTATTTTATAATTAAACAAAATGCCTCACAAAATCGTGAGGCATTTTTATAATGAGAAAATATCATTGTTAATTTACAATTAACTCAATACTTCTTTTACTTTTTTACCAATTTCAGCTGGTGAATCAACAACGTGGATACCATTGTCTCTCATAATTTGCTTTTTAGCTTCTGCAGTATCATCAGTTCCACCAACAATTGCACCTGCATGTCCCATTGTACGTCCAGCCGGAGCAGTAACTCCTGCAATAAATCCTACAACTGGCTTACGATTACCATCAGCTTTGATCCATTTAGCCGCGTCAGCTTCTAATTGACCACCAATTTCACCGATCATAACGATACATTCAGTTTCCGGGTCATTCATCAATAACTCAACTGCTTCTTTTGTTGTAGTTCCAATAATTGGATCTCCACCAATTCCGATGGCAGTTGTGATTCCTAAACCTTGTTTTACTACTTGATCAGCTGCTTCATAAGTTAAAGTTCCTGATTTAGAAACGATACCAACAGTTCCTTTTTTGAAAACAAAACCTGGCATAATCCCTACTTTTGCTTCACCCGGAGTAATTACTCCTGGACAGTTTGGACCAATTAATCTTGCATTTCGCTCTTTTACGTAGCTATTTGCTTTTATCATATCAGCCACAGGAATTCCTTCTGTAATGGCAATAATTACTTTAATACCAGCATCAGCCGCTTCCATAATTGCATCGGCAGCAAAAGCCGGCGGTACAAATATAATAGTAGTATCAGCTCCTGCTTGTTCAACTGCGTCTTTTACAGTATTGAAAACTGGACGATCTAAATGTGTAGTTCCACCTTTTCCTGGAGTAACTCCACCTACAACGTTTGTTCCGTACTCAATCATTTGAGAAGCGTGGAAAGTTCCTTCGCTACCTGTAAATCCTTGAACAATTATTTTGGAATCTTTATTAACTAAAACACTCATGATATATATTTTATGTAGTTTTTAAATTTGTGATGCAAAAGTAAGGTTTTTGTAAATTATTTTGCGCTTTTTTAATCAAAAATAAATTACGGCAACGTTCTCATTTGATAGCTTCTGAATAATGTATTATCTTTTATTTTCTAAATAGTAACTAAAATGTGTTAGAACTGCTTCCTCCCGCGAATTTCTTTTTTTTACAAAATTAAGAATATGACACAGGAAACTAATTTGTTTTCTTCCAGATTTTGCAGAAATCTTATTTTAATTTATTCAGAAGTTCTGGTATTTTTTTAATATTAGCCAGTTGTTTCAATTTTTCTCTTGATTCTTCAATAGGAGTACCAAAATAGCTTTTACCGCCTTCAACAGATTTAGTAACACCTGTTTGACCCAAAATAACGGCATTTGCGCCTATTGTTATTCCGCTTGTAGTCCCTACTTGTCCCCAAATTGTAACTTCATCTTCAATAATAACACAACCTGCAATTCCGGTTTGTGAAGCTATTAAACATTTTTTTCCAATTATTGTATCATGGCCAACATGTACTTGATTGTCAATTTTTGTTCCCTCTCCGATGGTTGTGTCACCAGTAACCCCTTTATCAATCGTACAAAGCGCGCCAATACCGACATTGTCTTTTATAACGACTCTACCTCCAGAAATTAATTGATCAAAGCCTTCTTCACGTTTTTTGTAATAAAACGCATCAGCACCAAGGATTGTTCCGGCATGAATAATTACATTATCGCCAATCACGGTATGATCATAAATAGAAACATTCGAATGAATTAAACAATTCTTTCCTATTACAACATGATTTCCGATGAAAGCATTCGGCTGAATCACAGTCCCTTCCCCTACTTTGGCTGAAGCCGAAATTGAAAGATTAGAAGACTGAAAAGGTTTGAAATAATTTGTTAATTTATTAAAATCTCTAAACGGATCATCAGAAATCAATAATGCTTTTCCTTCAGGACAGTCCACTTTTTTATTGATTAAAACAATAGTTGCAGCAGAATTTAATGCCTTATCGTAATATTTGGGATGATCCACAAAAACAATATCCCCCGGCTCAACAACATGTATTTCATTCATTCCGGAAACTAAAAAATCGGCATCACCAATGTATTCACATTCGATTATGCTTGCTATCTCTTTTAAAGTTTGTGTTTTTTGGAACTTCATTATATATTTGATATTTATTGAGTAATCAGTGTTCAGTCTGTTTATTTACTGAACACTGATTACTGTAAACTATTCTTTAACTCGTTCCATATAAGAACCTGTTGCAGTATCGATTTTAATTTTGTCTCCTTCATTGATAAATAAAGGAACATTTACCGTTGCACCTGTTTCAACCGTAGCCGATTTAGTTGCGTTTGTAGCGGTATTTCCTTTTACACCAGGCTCTGCGTAAGTTACTTCAAGTACTACTGAAGCTGGCATATCTACTGACAAAGGTAAATCAGTTTCGGTATTGATACTTACCATTACATTTTCTCCTTCTTTCAATAATCCTGGAGAATCCAAAATATTTTTATTCAAAGAAATTTGTTCGAAAGTTTCTGTATTCATAAAATGAAATAAATCACCTTCTGGATATAAAAATTGAAATTTATGATTTTCAACTCTCACTTCATCAATTTTGTGACCGGCAGAAAAAGTATTGTCTAGTACTTTTCCGTTGGTTAAGCTTCTCAGTTTGGTACGCACAAAGGCGGGACCTTTTCCTGGTTTTACGTGAAGAAATTCAATAATTTTATAAATATCATTATTGTATTTTATACACAATCCGTTTTTAATATCTGATGTAGATGCCATTATATTGTTTATTTGTTAATTCGCTAATTTAATGTGTTTTGTCAGTCCTTTTTTAATTTGCCAGTTCTGTGAACAATTCAAAAAATATACGACGAAACCGTTTTTTCTTAATAATTTCCGGAATATCCTTTCATCACCCCCCTCGATGAATTTCTGATAAAATCAATAATTTCATCTCTTTCAGGGGTAGCTTCCATTTCAGCTTCAATAATACCGAGAGCTTGAGTTACATTATAATTTTTTTGGTAAAGGATTCTGTATATATCCTGAATTTCTCTAATTTTTTCAGATGTAAAACCTCTCCTTCTCAATCCTACCGAATTGATCCCTACATAAGATAAAGGCTCTTTTGCTGCCTTTGTATATGGTGGAACATCTTTTCTTAATAATGAACCTCCTGAAATCATGGCGTGATCACCAACACTGATAAACTGATGTACAGCCGACAAACCACCAATAACAGCGTAATTACCAATCGTTACATGTCCGCCTAAAAGAACGCCATTAACAATAATAGCATTATTACCAACATGACAATCATGCGCTATGTGTGCAGTCGCCATGATCAGACAGTTATTACCTATTACAGTTTGTCCGGAAGCAATTGTTCCCCTGTTTATCGTTACACATTCACGGATGGTGCAATTATCTCCAATTATGGCCAAAGAATCTTCACCTCCAAACTTTAAATCTTGTGGAACGGCTGCAATTACGGCTCCAGGAAAAATATTGCAATTTTTTCCAATTCTTGCGCCTTCCATAATGGTAACATTTGAGCCTATCCAAGTTCCATCACCAATAACTACATTGTTATGAATGGTTGTAAAAGGTTCTATGACAACATTTTTGGCGATTTTCGCGCCTGGATGAACATATGCTAATGGTTGATTCATCTGCTTCTTTTTATCGTTTTTATTAATCAGAATTAAAACACCAAAAAAGCTATTTTATTTCATATAGCATTCTTGGTTTTATACAATTCCTGAATTATTGTTTTTTTGCTATTTGGGCCATTAATTCTGCTTGGGCTACTAATTTCCCATTTGCATAAGCATTGGCTTGCATGTGACAAATACCTCTTCTTATAGGTGTAATCAAATCACATTTAAAAATCAAAGTGTCACCGGGTAATACTTTTTGCTTAAACTTCACATTATCTATTTTCATAAAAAATGTCAAATAATTTTCTGGATCAGGAACGGTACTCAAAACAAGAATCCCACCTGTTTGCGCCATTGCCTCAACAATTAAAACGCCTGGCATAACCGGTGCTTCCGGAAAATGTCCAACAAAGAAATTTTCGTTCATTGTAACATTTTTCAAACCAACGACATGGCTATCAGACATTTCTAATATTCTGTCAATCAATAAAAATGGTGGTCTATGAGGAAGCATAGACATAATTTTATGGATATCCATTAATGGTTCTTGGTTCAAATCATAAACAGGAACTTGGTTTCTTTGTTCGTTTTTTATGATTTTAGCTATTTTTTTCGCAAATTGAGTATTAACAAAATGACCCGGTTTATTAGCGATTACTTTACCTTGTATTCTGCTACCAATCAAAGCTAAATCCCCTACTACATCAAGTAATTTATGTCTTGCGGCTTCATTAGGATAAAGTAAAGTGAGGTTATCTAAAATGCCATTTGGTTTAACTGTAATTTCATCCTTTCCAAAAGCTTTCTTCAAATTCTCCATCGTACTGTCAGAAATATCTTTATCAACATAAACAATGGCATTATTTAAATCGCCACCTTTTATTAAACCATTTTCCAATAGAGATTCCAATTCATGTAAAAAACTGAATGTTCTTGAATTCGCAATTTCTGTTTTGAATTCCGAAATATTTTTCATGTTGGCGTTTTGAGTTCCTAAAATTTTAGTCCCAAAATCAACCATAGTGGTAACACAATAACTATCACTCGGCATAACCAATATTTCGCTGCCCGTAGCTTCATCAGTAAATGAAATTACTTCTTTTACAACATAAACATTTCTATCGGCTTCTTGTTCCTCAATTCCGGCTTTTTCGATTGCTTCAACAAAATATTTAGAAGAACCATCCATAATTGGAAGTTCAGATGCATCTAACTCAATAATAACATTGTCCAAATCGCAACCTACTAATGCTGCTAAAACATGCTCAGGAGTTTGAATTTGAACGCCAAGTTTTTCTAAATTGGTTCCTCTTTGCGTGTTTACAACATAGTTTGCATCTGCTTCAATAATAGGTTGCCCCTCTAGATCTACTCGAACAAAAGTATAACCATTATTAATTGGAGCAGGTTTGAAAGTCATTTTCACATCTTTTCCAGTGTGTAATCCAACTCCAGTTAGCGAAATTTCTGTTTTGATGGTCTTCTGTTTAACCATTTTTTCCATTTTTTTGGTTTAATAATTGTTTTTTTAATTCTTCTATTTCTGCCACAATATTTGGTAATCTTTTGAAATAAACATATGATTTACTAAAATCATTATACCCAAATGTAGGGCTTCCTTGTAAGATTTCATCGTCCTTTATATTTCTTGCAACACCTGATTGTGCCTGGATTCGAACATTGTCTCCAATGGCCAAATGCCCCGAAATTCCAACCTGACCACCAATCATCCCATTCTTTCCTATTTTTGTAGAACCGGCAACACCAGTCTGAGCAGCAATAACAGTATTTTCTCCAATCTCAACATTATGTCCAATTTGTATTAAATTATCCAATTTAACTCCTTTTCTAATAATTGTTGAACCCAAAGTGGCTCTGTCAATGGTAGTATTTGCCCCTATATCAATATTATCTTCTAAAATAACATTGCCAATTTGTGGGATTTTTGTAAAAGTTCCGTCTGAATTTGGAGCAAAACCAAATCCATCAGCACCTATAATAGCTCCGGAATGTATTGTACAATTATTTCCAATTACCGATTCTGAATAAATTTTTGCCCCGGCAAAAATAGTAACATTATCACCAATAGTAACATTGTCACCAACAAAACAATTGGGATAAATTTTGACATCATCACCCAAAACAACGTTAGAACCGATATAACTGAAACTTCCCAGATATAAGTTTTTACCAAATTTAGTGTTTTCCGGAATAACGGAAGGCTGTTCAATTCCCGTTTTATTCAATTTTATTTGATCATAAAATTCTAATAATTTGGTAAAGGACTGATAGGCATCCTCCACTTTTATCAGTGTAGTGGTAAGTGGATATTCAGGTATAAAAGTTGTATTTACAATCGTTATCGTTGCCTTGGTTGTATAAATATAATTTTGATATTTTGGATTTGCCAAAAAAGTGAGTGATCCCTCCACTCCTTCTTCAATTTTAGATAATTGGGAAACTTCGGCCTTGGGATTACCAACAACTTCTCCACCTAAAATTTCCGCTATTTGTTCTGCTGTAAATTTCATTGCGACAAAAATATAAAAAAATAGATTTTAAATGTTCATTTTAGACAAGTTGTTTTGGAAAACATATATAATATTTTGTAACGAACTTAGATAATGATTTCAGATTCAGTTGGTCAGATGCTTCTACAATGTCCTCAATTGTTTTGTCTTTTTTCAAAATCCTTATAGGTTCGGCTTCTTTGCTGTAGGCTTGGTTTTTTATTTTGCCTTTGAAAATAAAATAATCAGCTTCTTGCAAAGTAATATTGTTTTCATTTGAAAAACGCTCTTTCAAAGATTGCAATTCATCCAAAGAAATTTTTTCGCTGCTCACTTTTATTTTAAAGAGATCTCTATTAATTATAATTTTACTTAAAGTAGACAAAATAAAATCGCTATGATTTTGCCAGGTTTTTAAAGCACCTATAATGTCAAAATCATCCAACTGGGAAAATAAATTTAGATTTGCTGCATCAAAAGTTTCAAATGTAACTTTGTTTTGCATAAAAAACTGCAAAGGTTCACTACAGGGCAATTGAATCCCTTTTTGAGTCAGTTCTTTTGCTCGCTTCAATACTTTCATCAAAATCGATTCGGCTACCAGGCTTGTTTTATGTAAATAAACCTGCCAATACATCAATCGTCGGGACATCAGGAATTTTTCTACGGAATATATTCCCTTTTCTTCTATAACCAAAACATCATCAACCACATTCATCATTTGAATTAAACGCTCGGAGTTCACATTTCCTTCGGAGACACCCGAATAAAAACTGTCACGCTTCAAGTAATCCATACGATCCATGTCCAGTTGGCTGGAAATGAGCTGCAACATAAATTTTCTATGATACTCCCCTTTAAAAACTTTAATTGCTAAATCCAACTGGCCATTAAATTCAATGTTTAATTGGTTCATAAACAACAATGAAATGGCTTCATGATGCACATCTTCTACAATACTTTTCTCCATTGCATGCGAAAATGGACCATGACCAATATCGTGAAGCAATATAGCGATGTATAATGCGTTTTCTTCTTCGGTAGAGATGGAAGTTCCCTTGAAACGTATTGCTTCGACCGCTTTTTGCATAATATGCATACAGCCCAAAGCATGGTGAAAACGGGTATGATTCGCTCCCGGATAAACCAAATAGGACAATCCCATTTGGGATATACGTCTTAATCGCTGAAAATAAGGATGCTGTATTAAATCGTAAATTAGGGCATTAGGAATCGTAATAAATCCATAAATAGGATCGTTGAATATTTTTAATTTATTGATTTGACTCACAATAAGTTTATTTAGGTCAACAAATATAGGGAAATTTGATATTAAAAAAAGTAGGTCGGTATTTACAGATTTGCATAGAATGATAAATTGTATTACCTTTTAATTGAACTAAAAGATTATTTTGGTTATATGTCAAAAAAACAACAACAAAAATTACCATACTATTTAGTAACTAAGAGTTATGAAAAACAGTAATTGGTAGAATAATTTCTTACTTTTGAATACTTGTTTAAAAACTTATGGAAGCAATAAAAATACTTTGGGTCGATGATGAAATTGACCTTCTTAAGCCTCACATTTTATTTTTGGAAAAGAAAAATTATAAAGTTACGACTTGTAATAATGGACGTGATGCTATTGATATTTTCGAAAACGATAATTTTGACATTGTTTTTCTTGATGAAAACATGCCCGGCATGAGTGGCCTTGAAACGCTCTCGGAAATGAAAGAAAAAAAATCTTCGACACCAATCATTATGATTACTAAAAGTGAGGAAGAATATATCATGGAAGAGGCCATAGGTTCCAAAATTGCAGATTATCTGATAAAACCGGTCAATCCCAATCAGATTTTACTGAGTTTGAAGAAAAATCTAGAACACTCTCGATTGGTTTCGGAAAAAACGACTTCTGATTATCAAAAAGAATTCCGGAAAATAGCTATGGATATGAGTACTGTAAACTCATACGAAGATTGGATTGAGTTGTATAAAAAACTAATTTTTTGGGAACTGAAACTAGAAAATATCAATGATCATGGGATGATTGAAATTTTAGAATCACAAAAAATTGAGGCCAATTCACAATTTGGAAAATTTATTGAGCGTAATTACGAAAACTGGTTTGTTCCAAAAACAGACCGACCGATACAATCTCATACTTTATTTAGAGAGTTAGTCGTTCCTGAAATTGTAAAAAAAGACAAACCCATACTTTTTGTGGTCATTGATAATTTGCGATACGACCAATGGAAAAGTATTGAGGCCGTTGTTGAAAATTATTATAAATTGGAAAAAGAAGTGCCCTATTATTCCATTTTGCCTACAGCCACACAATACGCGAGAAACGCCATTTTTTCTGGTCTGATGCCTCTTGAAATGGAAAAACAATTTCCGCAATATTGGAAAAATGATCCTGAAGAAGGAGGGAAAAATTTGTTTGAAGCTGAATTTTTAGCTGCTCAATTAAAACGATTGGGATTAAATATCAAGGAAGATTATTTTAAAATCACCAATTTGGCCGGAGGAAAAAAATTAGCCGAAAATTTCAAGTCATTAAAAAACAATGATTTAGTTACGGTGGTTTATAATTTTGTGGATATGCTTTCGCATGCCAAAACAGAAATGGATGTGGTAAAAGAATTGGCATCAGATGATAAAGCCTATCGCTCGTTGACCCTGAGCTGGTTTAAGAACTCTCCTCTTTTAGAGATTATTCAGCAGGCACAAAAATTGGGTTTCAAATTGATTTTGACCACAGATCACGGAACTATCAATGTGAAAAACCCATCGAAAGTGGTTGGAGATAAAAATACAAGCCTCAATTTGCGATACAAAACGGGTCGCAGCTTGACTTTTGAGCACAAAGATGTATATGCTGTGAAAGAACCAAAATATATTGGATTACCTACCATAAATATGAGTAGTTCTTATATTTTTGCAAAAAATGATTTGTTTTTGGCTTACGTAAACAATTACAACCATTATGTGAGTTATTATAAAAACACCTATCAACATGGCGGAATTTCATTGGAAGAGATGATTATTCCTTTTTTAATTTTTAGCCCAAAATAATACAAATTTCAAAGCTTAGTCCTTTTTAAAAATCATAACTTCTATAGTGAATGAGAATAGAGTTTTCATTAGATCAAATTGATGCTGTTGCCAAACAAATTTTAGAACAAAACCCAAACAAAGTAATTCTTTTTAACGGGGAAATGGGTGCCGGAAAAACCACTTTTATTAAGCAATTGTGTAAAACTCTTGGCGTCGAAGAAGCTACCAGCAGCCCAACATTTTCGTTAGTAAATGAATATCTGACCAAAACGAATGATAGAGTATATCACTTTGATTTTTACAGGGTAAAAAGTGAAATCGAAGCGCTGGATATGGGTGTGGATGATTACTTATATTCGGGTAATTGGTGTTTTATCGAATGGCCGGAAAAAATCCCAAATCTTATTCCCGAATCACATTCCGTTATTACCATTTCCTTGCTTCCAAATGGTAAACGGTCCCTAGTATTTAATCAAAACAAACATGAGTACAGAAAATAAAATAGAAATTATCCCATTTTCAATAGAGTTAAAAGAGCCTATAAAAACGTTGAATTTAGAATGGCTAAAAAAATATTTTAAGGTAGAGCCAAAAGATGAAATGGTCCTTTCGGATCCGCAAGGTCAAATTATTGACAAAGAAGGAATGATCTTTTACGCAAAATACAATGACCAGATTATAGGTACCGTTTCGCTCTTAAAAATAGACAATGCTACTTTTGAATTGAGTAAAATGGCTGTCACTGACAAAATTCAGGGTTTAGGCATAGGTAAAAAACTTATGGAACATTGTATATCTGTTGCAAAAGAAAAAGGAATCCAAAAGCTTATATTGTATTCAAATAGATCTTTATCATCAGCAATACATCTGTACAAGAAATATGGTTTTACTGAAATAGATTTAGAACCTGGAGTTTATGAAAGAGCCGATATAAAAATGGAAAAAAATATTTTTTAGTTTTTTGCAGTTCTATAATCCAGCCATATTAGTGGTTTGTAATTCAACTTTTTTTAAAACTTTTTTGTAAATTGTACGCCTAATTTCCCCATAAAATGTCAATTACCCCTTTTACTAAGCAACAGTTATTGCCCCAAGAAGAAAAACTTGAGATTGCAAGACATAAGGGCGAGCTCTTTATTGGAGTACCCAAAGAAACGAGTTTCCAGGAGCGACGTATTTGTCTTACACCAGATGCTGTTAATTCACTTACTTATCATGGCCATCGCGTTATGATTGAAGCTGGAGCAGGGGAAAGTTCCAGTTATTCCGACAAAGAATATAGTGATGCCGGTGCAGAAATAACCAGCGATACAAAAAAAATATTTGGTTGTTCGATGATTCTAAAAGTGGAACCTCCAACAATTGCCGAAATAGAAATGATGAATCCTGAAACGATTCTTTTATCGGCAATTCAATTAAAAACAAGGAAGAAAATATATTTTGAAGCTTTGGCGCAAAAGAAAATTACTGCTCTTGCTTTTGAATATATAAAGGATGAAGATGGAACTTACCCTGTCGTAAAATCATTAAGCGAAATTGCCGGTACAGCTTCGATATTGATTGCCGCCGAATTGATGATCACCAACGAATTTGGAAAAGGACTGTTGTTTGGTAATATTACCGGAGTCCCTCCTACCGATGTCGTTATCCTGGGTGCAGGAACAGTGGGTGAATTTGCTGCAAAAACAGCCATTGGACTGGGAGCCAGTGTAAAAGTTTTTGATAATTCGATTACCAAACTTCGTCGCTTGCAAAACAATCTAGACCAAAGGATTTTTACTTCTACAATACAGACAAAATCATTAATGAAGGCTCTCAGAAGATGTGATGTGGCCATTGGGGCAATGCGGGGCAAAGAACGCTGCCCGATCGTTGTTACAGAAACGATGGTCGAAAACATGAAAAGAGGTGCCGTTATCGTTGATGTGAGTATTGATACGGGTGGTTGCTTTGAAACTTCGGAAGTGACATCGCATGAAATGCCTACTTTTATCAAGAGTAATGTTTTGCATTATTGCGTACCTAATATTCCTTCCCGCTATTCTAAAACGGCTTCACTTTCTATAAGCAATATCATTTCACCATTTTTACTGCAAATAGGTGAAGATGGTGGTATTGAAAGAGCATTGCGAAGTACTACAATTTTGAAAAATGGAGTTTATTTGTATCATGGAATACTTACAAATAAGTCTATTGGAGAATGGTTTGATTTACCGGATAGCGATATCAATTTAATTGTATTTTAAACCAACTTTCAATTACATTTGCATAAAAATATAATTCATGAAATTTATACACCGTTTTGCCTATTATCTGGTTGGATTAGCAATAGGACTTTTTTTTGTAAGCCTTGTTTTTAGCGGAAAAGATACCCGATGCAACTACTTTCCCAATGCCAGAGTTTTAAATGATTTGAGAAATAAACCTTTTGCTTATTCTGAGAAAGCGTCGCAAATACTATCTGAAACGTGGATTGATACCGTCGATATAAAGAACACGTTACAATATGGCGATGTTGACTTTGATAGAAGCAATAAAGATTCTTTAAAAGGGAAATTATATACTATTGAAGGTAAAACTGTCAAAAATCAAGAAATTACACTTAAAATAATTAATTATTCTGAAAAAGCAGTTTTGGAAGATATCATTAAAAAATAAGTTTTGACAATATTCTAGAAAACTCCTCAAGTAATTGTGGAGTTTTTTTATGGGGGAAACAGTAGTAAGAAAATGTTTACTACTGTTTTTTGCTTTATAAGCTATCTTTTTTCAATAGATTTATTTTCAAGTCAATATATTGCAGTTGAAGGCTGTTTTTTAAAACTTCATATTCAGTTGAAAGAAATTGATTTTTTACTGAGGAATATACAATAGCTTCTACTTTTCCACTTGTAAATTTGGCTTGTGTAGTGGCTAGAGAAGCTTTGGCATATTGTAACTTCTCAATCCATTTATTCTGAATTTGCAAATAATTCCTTTTGTTTTGTTCTTCAAATGCCACTTGTTTGTTCAACTGTTGTTTTTGCTGTTCTATTGCTAACTTTGTTTTTTCGCTTTCTATTTTTGATGCATCTATTTTTTTGTTGTTTCTAAAGCCATTAAAAACTGGAACGTTCAATTGCATACCAATTTGTTGGCTTTTATTGTCTGCTAATTGATTTTTAAAACTATCCGTGCTAGTGTTTGTCTGACTTAACGTTTTATAATAAAAAGTAGAGAATCCATAATAGGCTGACAATACCGGCAAGTTGTTAGCTCTTTGCAAACCTATCGATTTCAAACTGCTTTGATAATTAAGTTCCGCAAATTTTATTTTAGGATTGTATAACTTACTTTCAACAATATCTGTTGTTTTTTCTTTTAAATAAGGTTCCAAAAGCACATCATCAGTTGCAACATCCATGACATTCATAAGTTGAAACAACTGTGTTTTTTTTATTCCGTACAACTGCTCAGTTTCTAAATTTCGGTTTTCTTCTTCCGAAAAACTCAATTGCATATCATACAAATCACTTTGAGGTTTACTGCCAATGGCAACTTCTTTGGTTACTCTGTCCAAGTTAAAAGAAGCTTGCTTAAGTTGCTCTTTTTGGATTTTCAATAATTCCTGGGTGTAAAGTGCCTGATAATAACTTTCCAAAATCTGCAGTTTATACTCATTTTCTATAACTTCTTTTTCTGCTTTGGCCAGTTCAATATTAATTTTGTCCTTTTTGGCATTTGCAAAAGCATTAAAATCTATCAGATTCGTTTTGGCGTTGAGATAGAAGTTATCGTTTTGAATATTAGAACTTACCCTTCCATTAGTTGAAGGATCAATGCTAGAGCCAAAATTATAACCTTGTTCCCCATATAAATTGACAACTGGTAACATTCTGTTTAAAACTGAATTTTGTGACTTCTGTGTCCTTATTATTTCGAGCTGTCTGATTTTGATTTCGATATTATTCTGCAAAGCCATTTCCATACACTTTGTAAGTGACCAGGGATTTCCCTGGCCGCTTGCCAAAGCACAAAATAGTATAAAGGCTGCTGTTAAAACGATTTTATTATTCATATTTTAAATATTTCAAAACATCAGTTTTTGTTGCCTGATAGGCTTTCGACAGCACAATGATCAGTGTTAAAACCAATAGTATTATGAATCCAAATACGAATGGCAATACCGTCATGTCGATTCTAAAAGCAAAGTTTTCTAACCATTTGTTCAATAAATAATACACCGGAAACAATGCAAGCAAAAAACCAATGATGCAATACAAAATGTACTGTTTGGATAATTCTTTCAACAAAAGATTGGTTTCAGCACCCAGAGTTTTCCTAATGGCAATTTCTTTCATTCGTCTTTGTATCGAATAAGAAGCCAAAGCAAATAATCCAAAAAGTGCAATACCAATCACGACCACATTCAGCAATGAAAACAGGTTCTTTTGTTTGACGTAAGATTCATAGGTTCTGGCATATTGTTTATCCACGAAATCATATTTAAACGGGTATTCTTTATCAACTTTTGCCCATAATTTTTCGATATTGGCAATAGTATTTTCCATATTATCAGAATCCAGCTTTACGAAAACTTTGTCTATATTTCTTGCTATATCCATCGTTTTGAGATGATAGAAAGCTATTGGAGGAATTTCAAGTTCCGGACTTAATAAATTGAAATCTTTAACAACACCCACAATTTTTAATTTTCGATTTCTTATTAAAACTTCTTTTCCTATTGGATCTTTAATATTCATTAATTTTAGAGCGGTTTCGTTTATTATCACAGAATTAATCGTGTCAGAAGCCAACTTTCTATCAAAACTTCTCCCCTTTACAATTTTGATATCAAGCATTTCAAGCATGCCAAAATCTAAAGCAACGGTTCGTTCTTTAAAGAGCTCATCATTATATACAACTCCAGTAAATGAATTATCAGTTCCATCAAAAGCGACAAGGCCAGTTGAAATTTGTTCAACTCGATTTATTTTAGCCAATTCTTGTTTGATAGTAGAGTATTTGTTGTAAATGTTTTGTCCAACGTTTTCTACTTTATAGTCTGATGAGGGGAAGTTTAAGCATATGGCAATTACTTGATCTCCTTTAAAACCAAGGTCTTTATTGCTTAAATAATTGACCTGCTGATATACAATATGCGACCCTATTATGAAAAATGTAGCAATCGAAAACTGGAAAATCAACATTCCGTTGCGCAACCAAACGCCGCTTTTGCTCCTTCCAAAATTCCCTTTTAATACTTTAAGCGTTTCAAAATTGGAAACATAAACCGCCGGAAATATTCCTGCCACCAAAATGATAATGATAAAAATTAGAATCAATTGCAAAGAAAATTGGCCTCCAACCATCATTAAGTTTTTGCCTAAAAAGTCATTGTAATATGGCAAAGCCAATTCTACAATTACTAAAGCCAATAAAATAGAAAATGAACTTATAAGAATAGTCTCAAAAATGAATTGTGCAATAATATTACCTCTTGAAGCCCCAACAATTTTACGTACACCTACTTCTTTGGCACGTTTTATGGCATTGGCAGTAGCCAAATTGATATAATTTACAATCGATAAAATGAGAATCAAAACTGACAAACTCATCATAATTAACAAAAATTGATAATTGCCTCGACCTTCCGGATAACCATCTGCTATAGAATGTAATCTGGCTTCTGAAAAT
>Ga0137355_1000019_pt1 | contig 25950 bp, 24 predicted proteins | sample EasRivERMLT800_2_FD_104763 | JGI IMG/M metagenome (GOLD analysis project Ga0137355, IMG submission 104763) | Soil microbial communities from meander-bound floodplain in the East River, Colorado, USA - East River MetaG ERMLT800_2 | ecosystem: Environmental > Terrestrial > Soil > Floodplain ... | reverse complement strand
TCGTAAAGACGAAAAGAATTCCTCCCGGACAAGCCAAAAAAATGAACGGTGATAAAAGCGCCAAAAATTACGCTCCGGGACATCATTAATAAAAAAGACCTATTCAAAACTGAATAGGTCTTTTTTTTGCAAAAACTTTCGATCTAATGACTATGATGAAAGGCTTTTTTATTAAAAACAATCAAAATACCAACTCCAGTAGAAATTGCTATGTCGGCAACATTAAAAATTGCATTGAAAAAAGTGAATTCTTTTCCGCCCCAAAACGGGATCCAACCCGGAAGATTTCCCTGCCAAATTGGGAAATAAAACATATCGACTACTTTACCATAAAACCATGATCCGTACGGTTTATCCGAAAATAAAGTAGCCAAACTATTGTAGCTATCATCGAAAATAACGCCATAAAAAATAGAGTCCAGAACATTCCCCAAAGCGCCTACAAAAATTAAAGATATCGCTACAATTAGATAGTTAGAACCTTTTTTGCACTCAATTGTATCCCAAAGCCAATAACCAATTCCAGGAACGGCAACTATTCTGAACAGAGTTAAGAATAATTTTCCATAAGCTCCAGGTATTACTGTCCCCCAAGCCATACCTTCGTTTTCGATAAAATGAATTTTAAACCATTTAAAAACTTCAACTTCTTCTCCTAAAATAAAGTTGGTTTTGATGTATATTTTAGAAAGCTGATCAACAACAAGTATAATGAAAATAAGTAAAAGCGATTTTCGTAGTGTCATTCTGTATAATTTTAATAGCGTAAAAGTAATAATTTAATCAAAAAAAACGCTCCAAATGGAGCGTTAATTAATAGGTAACAAACGTTTATCGTTGCAAGTTTTTAGCTTCAATACTCATTGTCGCATGAGGAACGATTTTCAATCTTTCCTTACTGATTAGTTTACCGGTAACTTTACAGATACCATACGTTTTGTTTTCTACACGAAACATCGCATTTTTCAAATCACGAATAAATTTTTCTTGACGAATAGCCAATTGTGAATTAGCTTCTTTTGACATGGTTTCGCTACCTTCTTCAAATGCTTTAAATGTAGGTGATGTATCATCGGTACCATTATTCAAATCATTCATATAGGCACTTTTTATCAAATCTAAATCAGCTTGTGCTTTTTGCATTTTATTTAGAATTATCTCTTTGAACTCTGCCAAATCGGCGTCGGAGTATCTTGTCGCATCTACTACCATATACTAATTATTTAGTGATTGTTATTTTTGTTTTAATCTCGTCGAATTCAATCTCAGAACCATTGAATATTTTCTCTTCAAAAACTAGTGTTTCGGTTAACGTTTCTGATTTAATATATGCTTCATTGGCATATACAGCTTCTTCTAAAGTCTCATTTTTCTCTAAATGCACTTTTATTTTATCCGTTACTTCAAATCCAGAATCTTTTCTGATATTTTGGATTCTGTTAACCAATTCTCGCGCTATTCCTTCCTTTCGCAACTCGGGAGAAATCGTAATATCCAGCGCTACCGTTATTCCGTTTGAATTGGCTACCAACCATCCCTCTATATCCTGAGACGTAATTTCTACATCTTCCAATGATAAAGTTAAGCTATTTCCTGCAATAACAAGTGTCAAGCTACCTTCTTTATCCAATTTATTGATCTGTTCCGAAGAAAAACCTTGTATTTCCTTGGATATCAAACCCATATCCTTCCCAAAACGAGGCCCAAGAGTTTTGAAATTTGGCTTAATTTGTTTCACCAAAATACCCGATGCATCGTCTAAAAGTTGAATTTCTTTAACATTTACTTCGGCCTTTATCAAGTCCGAAACAGCCTCAATTTCAAGTCGTTGACTCTCATCAAGTACCGGAATCATTATCTTTTGTAATGGTTGACGCACCTTGATCATTTCCTTTTTACGAAGTGACAAAACCAAAGATGAAATGGTCTGTGCTTTCTGCATTTTGCTCTCTAACTTTTTATTCACAAAGTTTTCAACCGAAATCGGGAATTTTGCCAAATGTACAGAATCAAAATTTTCTGACAGCGTAGTCTGTGTTAAATCTCTGTAAAGCTTGTCCATAAAGAACGGAGCGATTGGAGCACCTAGTTTGCTGATGGTCAACAAACAAGTATATAATGTTTGGTAAGCAGCGATTTTATCTTGCCCATATTCTCCTCTCCAGAAACGACGGCGACACAAACGAACATACCAGTTACTCAAATTCTCCTGAACAAAATCCGAAATGGCACGAGCCGCTTTTGTTGGTTCATACTCCTCGTAAAAACCATCAACGTCTTTTATCAGCGTATTCAATTCCGAAATAATCCATTGGTCAATTTCAGGTCTTTCGTTTAACGGAATCTCGGCTTCGGCATATTTAAATCCATCGATATTGGCGTATAAACTAAAGAATGAGTAGGTATTGTACAATGTTCCGAAGAATTTTCGGCGAACCTCAGCAATTCCATCTAAGTCAAATTTTAAATTGTCCCAAGGATTGGCGTTTGAAATCATGTACCAACGGGTTGCATCCGGGCCATATTCTTTTAATGTTTCGAATGGATCCGCAGCATTACCTAAACGTTTGGACATTTTTTGTCCGTTTTTGTCTAAAACTAATCCATTAGACACTACATTTTTATAGGCTATTTTATCAAAAACTAACGTTCCGATGGCATGCAACGTATAAAACCAACCACGCGTTTGATCAACTCCTTCAGCTATGAAATCAGCTGGAAAATCTTTATTCTCGTCAATTTTGTCCTTGTTTTCAAAAGGATAATGCCACTGTGCATAAGGCATCGCCCCCGAATCAAACCAAACGTCAATCAAATCGGCTTCACGGCTCATTGGTTTTCCCGAAGGCGAAACCAGAACAATTTCATCGACTACATTTTTATGCAAATCAATCAAATCGTAGTTTTCTTCGCTCATATTCCCTATTTGAAAACCTTTAAACGGATTTTCTTTTTGGAAACCGGCAGCGACAGATTTTTCGATTTCGTTGTATAATTCTTCTACCGAACCGATCAGGATTTCTTCTTGTTTGTCTTCTGTTCTCCAGATAGGCAAAGGGATTCCCCAGTAACGAGAACGGGACAAATTCCAATCATTGGCATTTTTCAACCAATTCCCAAAACGTCCTTCCCCTGTCGCTTTTGGCTTCCAGTTGATCGTTTCGTTTAGGTCGAACATTCTGTCTTTAACTTCCGTAATTTTGATGAACCAAGAATCTAACGGATAGTACAAAATTGGTTTGTCAGTCCTCCAACAATGTGGGTAACTGTGTACATATTTCTCAACTTTAAACGCTTTATTTTCTTCTTTTAAACGAATGGCAAGCTCTACATCTACAGAGCGTTCTGGCGCTTCACCATCGTTGTAATATTCATTTTTTACATATTTTCCGCCGTATTCACCCATATGAGAGGTAAATCTTCCTTGCAAGTCTACTAATGGAACTGGTGTGCCATTCTCATCCAATACCAACATTGGTGGTACTTCTGGAGTAGCTTCTTTGGCCACTTTGGCATCATCCGCTCCAAAAGTTGGCGCGGTATGCACAATTCCGGTTCCATCTTCGGTAGTAACAAAATCTCCTGAAATTACTCTGAAAGCATTTTCCGGATTTTGGTATGGTAAAGCAAATGGCAATAGTTGCTCGTATTTAATATCCACTAAATCGGCTCCTTTGGCTTCAGCAACAACATAAAAAGGGATTTTTTTATCCTCTCCCTTATAGTTTTTCAATTCAGCAGGATCCGTAACTTCAAAATACTTACCTGCGAATTGTTTGTTGACTAACGATTTAGCCAATATCACATTCATCGGATCAAACGTATATTGATTATAGGTCGAAACCAAAACATAGTCTATTTTTGGACCGACAGTCAAAGCCGTATTACTCGGCAACGTCCAAGGGGTAGTCGTCCAAGCCAAGAAATAAGTGCCTTTTGATAAATGACCAATTTCAAAGATATTCTCCAAGTCTTTCAAAGAGGCTTCAAGAGCTTTGAATTGTGCCACCACCGTAGTATCCGTCACGTCTCTGTAACTTCCTGGCTGGTTTACTTCGTGCGAACTCAAACCTGTTCCTGCTTTTGGAGAATACGGTTGAATAGTGTAGCCTTTGTACATCAAATCTTTGTTATAGATTTGCTTCAATAGCCACCAAACGCTCTCCATGTATTTGGATTTGTAGGTCACATATGGATCTTCCATATCTACCCAATATCCCATTTTTTCGGTCAAATCGTTCCACACGTCGGTGTAACGCATCACGGTTCTTTTACACGCTTCGTTATATTCTTCGATGGAAATAGTTTTTCCAATATCTTCTTTGGTAATTCCTAATTCTTTCTCTGTACCTAATTCTACAGGCAAGCCGTGGGTATCCCATCCCGCTTTACGTTTTACTTGAAATCCTTTTTGAGTTTTATAACGACAAAAAATATCCTTAATCGCACGAGCCATCACGTGGTGAATTCCAGGCAATCCGTTGGCTGAAGGTGGTCCCTCAAAAAACACGAATGGTTGGTTTCCTTCACGGGTAGTTACACTTTTCTCGAAGATATTTTCTTTCTTCCAAAAATCGAGTACTTCTGATGCTACGGTTGGCAAGTCAAGTCCTTTGTATTCAGTAAATTTTGTGCTCATTTTATCCTTTTCTAAAATCGATGTGCGAAAGTAAGGAATTTTATTTTTTTAGCGACAAATTCGAGTTTTTTTAGCTATAAATTATACGCATTAGCATCAAATTCGATCTGAGTTCAAATAATTGGCAGGAATTCATGTTGTGACATTACGATTTCACGGAACTATGTGGTTTCATTTCTCAAGAAAAAATCTCTTTCAAAACATCCAAAGATTTGGGTCTTTTGAAACCATCCAGATGAAAACTGTAGTAATCAATTAGAATTTTCAGCAAAATTTGTCTTTCGATTACGTGAAAGGTTTTTTGGGTGGTATCGAACCTCAAATCAATTAGTTTTTTAAATAATTGTGTTTCGTGTTCCGTGAGCGAACTGATGGCGTGAAATGGTGTGAATACCCCCTCGGTCATTTCAAAAAAAGACTGATCAATATCGGAAACATCGGGGTAAAAGCCGAGGAATTTGGTAATCTCCAGCATTAATATCAAATGAAAATTGGAAATTTCCTCATGATTATCCAACCAATGCAAAGCCGTTTCCAAAAAAACAAAAAGAGCTTCGTTTTTTTCTTCTTCATGAATGGAATGATGCAGAATTTCAGACAAAAACATCACCATCGTACTTTTGAAAATATCAGTATGAATGGAACAAAAAGGGGATGCTATTTTTATTTCTTTAAAATTCTCTAAAGTTCCTTTATTTTTATGAACCGCTTCTATTTCCAGGATCGTCAACGGCTGAAAATAGGCAATCTTCTGGCTGGATTTTCGTGTCGAAAAAGCATCCCGAACAAAATAAGACTTCAAACCATGCGAGAGCGTGAAGCACTTTACTATCAGACTTTTTTCTTGAAATTTTAATGCCGAAATGACGATGGCTTTGGTTTTGACGAGCATTTATAAGTTCCGGGTTATGCGTTATGGATTATCGACTATACTACTACCTGATAATCATTACTTTCTTGACTTTGGTCTCCACTCCGTCCTCTGCCGAAATAAAGATCATATATACTCCGGAGGCTACTTTATATTTTCCAAATGCGGTGGTGTCCCATTCTATTGTTCCGCCTTCGGAAATGGCTTCATAAACGAGATTCCCCGCTATATCGGTAACTTTTACGTTCGCTTTATTGAGTAATCCGGTGATTTTTACCGTGCCTTGATATTCTGGTCGCACGGGATTGGGATAAACATATACTTCATTTAAATCATCATTGGCTTGTGTAGCAGTTCCCTTAAAAGAAACTAACCCTTTGGCCGTAGCTATAAAAACTTCTCCTGTGGCGCTATTTATGTCAATATCGTTGATAATATTGCTTGGCAAAGGGGAATTCTTTATTGTAAAATGATTTTTGGTTTCCTGGCCGTTTGCAGAGACAAAAAACACCCCCGAATCGGCTGTGCCTATCCACTTATTGTTGGCTCCATCGACAGCAATATCGGTGATAAATTGTTCATATAATAGCTCTTGTGCAAGGTTATCATCTAAAATAATTATAGGATGAGCCGTCAATTGACTTTCACTCTGAAAAGCATTTACATTCGACAATACGCGCAATCCCTTTGTGGTTCCTATCCAAAGTTGGTTTTTGTTATCTACGGCAACGGATCTAACATCGGCAATGGGCAGATTTCCTGTATCGGCACCAATTGTAATTTTTTTGAATGTATTCTTGTTTTCATTAAATCCCACTACACCATTTTTATTTGTGCACATCCATTTGGTGCCGTATTTATCTATGACCAACTGTCCGAAATCATTTTGCCCTGCGGAAGCCAATACATTATTCATCGAAAAACTTTGCCACTGTCCATTCGTTTTCAAAACTTTTAATCCGTTCCCTACTCTGCAATTGGTGAGCCATAAATTTCCCGATTTGTCAAATGCTGCCCCATTTATTCTTACATCGATATAATTTGGATCTGGCGGAGACAAAACGAGTGATTCTAAGGCGCTATTCGTTTGATTGTATAAAAACGCAGGTTCATCGTTATCTATTTTCAATAATCCTGAAAAAAAAGAACTGGCATAAACCTCATTCTCATTGCCGGGGTTCACAGTAATTCTTGTCATCGATTTTGCTCCCAAGACCTTTTCAAAAGGAATATTGAGCCATCCTGAAGCACCGAGTTTACTGATCCCATAACTGTCTAATCCATACGGATTATAGAACACATCATAATCTCCATACACCGTCCACAGTGCATTTGAAGTCGCCTGAAGCGAAAAAACATTATTTCTTGAAGGGCCAACCGGAGTAATATTGTCAAAAGACGAAGGCACAGAAAGTGGCGTTGTTACTAATCCATTTGTTTTTGTCCCAATATAAACAAGCTCATCTTTACTTGTGGCACAAGTAAAACTGGAATTGGTTACCGGAATTTGATCGCTGTTTACTTGTCGTACCACTGTCATTTGCTTGTTATATACAAAAACATTGTTTGGAGTGGTAATGATCAAATAATCTTTATTTACGCTCATATCAATTGTTGATTCAGAAAGAGTAGTATAGCCAACAAAAGAATTTATATTTGAATCGTATTTGTGTACATATCCCGTTGCATTAATGGCAAATAATTCTGTTCCAAAAGAAGCAATATTAGGCCAAGATCCGATAGCGATTTGTTTCCACTGATTATAATCGATTAAGTTCTTATTGGATATGTCGGCTTTCCTAATTCCATAATCGGTTGCGGCATAAATAAAACCATTATATAAAGCAGTTTGGGTCACTCTAATTTCTGCTCCGTTATCTCCTATAAAATAAGTATCCCCAAACTGCATCGTAGTCAAATTGAATTGAACAATTCCAAAATTGCAAGACACATATACCATTCCATTCATTTCCATAAAATGGTTGATTTTTTTGAGATTTGCAGAAAGTTGTTTGTTAATTATATCGACTATATTGAGCATACTGCCATCGGCTTCATTGATCACAATCATCAAGCCGTTCTCGTATCCTATAAGCGTTTTATTGGTAGAGGGACTGTGGTACAATGCCGTAATCGTCTGGCCCGAAAGTCCATCGATAGTATTGGTAGTTTTAATTTGGCTTGTAGCTGTATTTTTGGAAAATAATGCATTTTCAGACGCTGCAATAATAGAAGTCGAAGATACGGATACCGCTTTAATTTCATTATAGGAAAAATAGCCTTTCCAAGACAAATTGTTTTGAGCTAAACCCATTTGTATGGAAAGCAAAAGCACAAGATATAAAAGCCCATTTCTCATTCTCAGTATCACTATTTGGTTCACAAATATAACTATAAACGAAAGAATAAGAATTTTGTTCTTTTAAATAAAAAATGCCTTCCAACCAAAACAATGGTGAAAGGCATTTTATTAGTATTAAAATAGAATATTATACTACTCCTTGAGCAAGCATAGCATCTGCTACTTTTACGAAACCAGCAATGTTAGCTCCTTTTACGTAGTCAACATATCCTGTTGCATCAGTACCATATTTTACACATGAAGCGTGAATATCTAACATGATGTTTTTCAATTTTTCGTCAACTTCTTCAGCAGTCCAGCTTAATCTCAATGAGTTTTGAGACATTTCTAAACCTGAAGTTGCTACTCCACCAGCATTAGATGCTTTTCCTGGAGCGAATAATATTTTTGCTTTTTGGAAAACAATTACTGCCTCTGGTGTAGATGGCATGTTAGCTCCTTCAGCCACACAGATACATCCGTTTGCAACTAAAGCTTTAGCCTCGTCTTCATTCAATTCATTTTGAGTAGCACATGGTAATGCAACATCACATTTAACTTCCCAAGGACGTTTTCCTGCAACATATTTTGCGTTTGGATATTTCGCAACATAATCACTGATTCTACCTCTAAGTTCATTTTTAATTTCCATTACATGCGCCAATTTAGCAGCATCAATTCCATCAGCATCGTAGATATATCCAGCAGAATCTGACATAGTCACTACTTTTCCACCTAATTGAGTCGCTTTTTCAGCAGCATATTGCGCCACGTTTCCAGAACCAGAGATAACAACTGTTTTTCCAGTAAAGCTATCGCCTTTAGTAGCCAACATACTTTGTGCGAAATACACATCACCGTATCCTGTTGCTTCCGGTCTAACCAATGAACCTCCAAAAGAAATTCCTTTACCTGTTAAAACACCTGTAAATTCGTTTCTTAATCTTTTGTATTGACCAAACATGTAACCTACTTCTCTTCCTCCAACACCGATATCTCCAGCAGGTACATCTGTATTAGAACCAATATGCTTAGACAATTCAGTCATGAATGCTTGACAAAAACGCATTACTTCATTTTCTGATTTTCCTTTTGGATCAAAATCAGCTCCACCTTTTCCTCCACCCATTGGCAAAGTAGTCAAACTGTTTTTGAAAGTTTGTTCGAAAGCTAGGAATTTCAATATGCTTAAGTTCACAGAAGGATGAAAACGAATTCCTCCTTTGTATGGTCCAATTGCCGAATTCATTTGAATACGGTATCCTCTATTTACTTGAGTTTCTCCTTTATCATCAATCCAAACTACTCGGAACATGATGATACGATCTGACTCAACCATTCTTTCCAAAAGCATTTTGTTTTGGTATTTTTTATTTTCTTCGATGAAAGGAATTACTGTTTCAGCAACTTCTACAACTGCCTGCATGAATTCAGGCTCGTTCGGGTTTCTTTTAGCAACCGCTTCGATAAAAGTAGTAATACTTTGTGACATGATTATTAGATTATTAACGTTTAAGAAAACGTTTTCGTTAGTGCGTACAAATATACATTTTTAGCAAACATTTAAACATCTTTTTTTTTGCAATATTTACAGAATTATCTTTTTATTAATCAATTCCAAAGAATAGTGCTTTTGGGTTCCTTTTTTAAATAAAACCATTGTCTTTTTCTTAAATAAATAAGAGTTTGGTTATTTAATTTTCATTTTATTTTTCATTTTATTTTATCATTGTTCGATTTTCATATCTTTGCCTATTTGACTCCAAAATCAATTCACAATGTTCAATTACAAAGTCGTACTTTTAATGATTTTATTTGGGTTCTCCACTAATTCAAGAGCTCAATTCCGATTTTCTGGTGAAGTAGGGATTGCTACTGGCGCTGTGGCGTTCCTTTCCGATTATGGTGAGCGTGGAGACTCTGAAACAGACAGAGAAAACTCTGGTTTCGGAATCGGGGCTTTTTATGTCTTCAACTTTTCTGATGTGGGTTACGCTGTCTATAGAGATAATTCTTATTTCAATGAACATTTCAAATTGAGAGCCGAGGCTTCGTATAACAAAACCGAATTGGAACATTTCGGTAAATGGGTGCAAAATAAAAACTCATTGGGAGTTCAAAAACTTTTGGCGATGAAAGGTTCTTCGGAACTTATAAATTTAGGAACTCAATTGGAATACTATCCGCTTGACATCCATGATTTCGGGAACACGACAGGAGCCTTTGGACCCTTTCTAAGTTTAGGGGCTCAAGTGAGTTATTATAATGCCAAAGCAACTTCTAGCATGGGAGATTTAGGAACGCCGGCAACTACCTTTTACAAATATCTGACTCCATCAGACGGACATCCTTTTGGTTTTTCTACTGAAAGCAAAATAGTCTTATCGGTTACTTCCAGTGTAGGAACCCGTTATAAATTAAATCCACTTCAGGATTTAATTCTTGAAGTGCGTTACCAATACTTTAATTCTGATTGGGTGGACGGTCTTAACCCCAACAAAGATCTTTATAAAGAAAACAAATACAATGATGCCATACTTTGGCTGAACGTGGGTTATATTTATTATTTAGAATACTAAAAACTTGTTTTTATAAAAACAAAAAAGGCAGTCTAATGTAGACTGCCTTTTTTGTTTTGGCTCGAAAAACCTTATGCTAACGCCTGTATTAAATCGGCTATTAAATCCTCTGCATCTTCAATCCCCACACTCAATCGCACCAAATCGTCAGTAATTCCAACTTCTTTTCTTTTGTCTTCCGGAATCGAAGCATGTGTCATCAAAGCAGGATGATTCGCCAATGATTCCACTCCACCAAGTGATTCGGCCAAAGTAAAAACTTCTAATTTTTCAAGAAAACTAATTGCATCATCTTTTTTACCTGAAACAAAAGTGAATGAAACCATTCCTCCAAAACCACTCATTTGTTTCTTGGCAATTTCATGAAAAGGATGACTTGGCAATCCTGGATAATAAACGGTTTTTATTTTTGGATGGTTATTTAAAAATTCAACCACTTTTTCGCCGTTTTCACAATGTCTTTGCACACGCAAATGCAAGGTTTTTATTCCTCTTAAAACCAAAAAACTATCCATTGGCCCTAATGTAGCGCCTGTTGCAAATTGTTGAAAATGCAATTGCTCCCCTAATGCTTCATCTTTTACGATCAAAGCACCTGCAATAACATCCGAATGTCCCCCAAGATATTTGGTTGCCGAGTGCATAACAATATCAGCACCTAAATCCAATGGTTTTTGCAAATACGGTGTGGCAAAAGTATTATCTACAGCAAAAAGAATTTTATTTTCCTTAGTGATTTTGGCAATTTCCTGTATGTCTACCAGTTTCATCAATGGGTTGGTTGGGGTTTCTACCCAAACCAATTTAGTGTTTTTGTTGATCAATGACTTGAATTTACCCAAATCATTCATATCCACAAAATGAAATATAATTCCTGAATCTTTATAAATACGGGTAAACATTCTATATGTTCCGCCGTATAAATCATCCATCGCAATGATTTCGTCACCCGCTTTGAAAGAACGCAAAACACAATCTGTTGCAGCCAATCCCGAAGAAAAAGCCAGTCCGCGCGTACCGTTTTCGATGCTTGCCAATGCATTTTCCAGAGCCGTTCTTGTAGGGTTTGCTGCCCTACTGTACTCGTAATCCGGATTTATAGGTTTCCCAGGACTTGTTTGTACAAATGTCGAGGTCTGATATACTGGTGGCATAACCGCCCCTGTACTTGGATCGTGGTGTTGACCACCGTGTATTGTTTTGGTGTTAAATTTCATAAGTAGGTACTGTTTATTTATTTTATAAAGGAATTTTGTATCTTTATTCTTTATTTTTTGCTTGTCATTCTGAACCATATTCATTTGATGGATTCTCATTTCAAACTCCAAATAGTTTCACAAATTTACCCATTAATTTATACTTACCAAGTCACATAGCGAATACCTTTGTGATTAATTAACATTTTTTATCATGCATAAAGGAATCCTAATCATCCTATTGTTTTTCTTAAGCGTCAGCTGCACCGACAAACTGATTTTCGAAACTTTAACCTTCGAGAAAGCGACAACTTTACCCTGCAAGGAAAATTGTCCTCACATAAAGCTGAAAATTCCTTTTGCCAAAAACAAAACCGCGGTGGCAGACAGTATTAATTCAAAAATATTTTCGGTGTTGAAATCCATAATTTATATTGACAACCAGCCTTTCGCCTCAACAGATTACAATGATTTACTGGCTTCATTTATCGGTTCGTATGAAAAATTACAAAAGGATTATCCCAATGATACTTTTGGGTGGGAAGGCGATATTCAAGGAAGTATAAAATACCAATCGGATAAACTGTTGAATATCGAAATCGATCATTACACGTATACCGGAGGCGCTCATGGCTACCAAGGCCTACGCTCATTACTTTTTGATCCCCAAACCGGAAAGATAATCCCTAACGATCAGTTGTTTAATGACATTGCCAATTTTAAGGCTTTCGCCGAAAAACAATTCCGTATTAAATACAAGATTCCTGCAAACGGCAGTATCAATTCGACAGGATTTCAGTTTGAAGAAGATCAATTTCAATTACCCCAAAATATTTTTTACACCGAGAAAGGGTTGCTGCTGTATTACAATCAATACGAAGCCGCCTCCTATGCAGATGGTCCCAAAGAACTGTTTTTGCCTTACAAAGAGGCGGAGCCCTATTTAGCGATCAAATAAGTTGTGGATAAACAAACCCTTCAGCCCCGATAGCTGTCGGAATAAAAACACTCAAAGGGTTAGACAAACTTTCTAATCCCCATCATGATTCCGGTATGCACCGCCTCATGATAATAATTGAAAGCCATCGCATCCTCTGCTTTTTTCATGGTAAAGCCAGACATCGAAGTAAATTCGTTGTAATCTTCAAAAATCTTATTCTCGAAATCGGCTTGGGTTTTGTGAATGGTGTCAAAAAGCAACGCCTTCATTTCATCTACTTCGGCTTGGTTTGCGTCTTGTTCCGGTGTGGTTCCTTTTTTGTATTTGCTTACCATTTCTTCAGAAACCATCATGGGCAATCCTGATAAGTGGTACACTAACATTTGTTGAACCACAATGATATGTCCAATATTCCAAATCAAATTATTTTTGAACCCTTCCGGAATGGTATTGAGTTGTTCCAATGTATGGTTTTCCAGAAATTGCGACAGCATTTTTCTGCTCGTTAGCGTAATGTCGAATGTTTGGTTCATGATTGTTATTTTTTTATAAAAATAGTTATTTTCATTATCAAATGAATTTTCTTTGCACTTAGAAAATAAAAAAATGAACAAAATATACTATCTCGCATCTTGTGACACCTGTCGAAAAATTATAAAATCATTACCAAAAGACCACAATTTGGTGTTTCACGATATCAAACAAAATCCAATTACTTTAGCAGAATTGGAAGAAATGCATCAGCTTTCGGGAAGTTATGAAGCTCTTTTCAGTAAAAAAGCCGTGCTGTACAAATCGATGGATTTAAAAAACAAATCCCTGACCGAAGAGGATTTTAAGAAATACATTCTTGAGCATTATACTTTTTTGAGTCGTCCTGTTTTTATCATTGACAGCAAAATTTATATTGGCAACACCCAACAAAATATGTTACAGGTAATGAAAGCGTTGAGCTAATGTCAAAAAGAAATTTTGCCCTTATCGGCGCCACTATCGTCTCTCTAATTTACGGCGTCACCTTTACCATTGCCAAAGATGTGATGCCAAAATATATCGATGCGTATGGCTTTATACTGATGCGCGCTGCAGGTTCCATGCTGTTATTTTGGCTGATCTGGTTTTTCATGAGCTTATTCAGCCCCATCAAAAAAGAAAAAATTGCGCTCAATGATTTCCCTCGAATTATCGCTTCGGCATTCTTTGGTGTCGCTTTTAATATGCTCACTTTTTTTAAAGGACTGAGTCTTACCTCCCCTATATCGGCGTCAGTGATTATGGTTACAACACCCATGATCGTTTTGGTGCTTTCGGCAATAATCATGAAAGAGCGTATGCAAAAACGCAAATTTTTCGGTATTGTTTTAGGACTCATTGGCACCACTTTTCTAATCCTTTACGGAAAATCCATCGGTAGTGCCACCCATGCGAGTTTGGGGAATTTCTTGGTTTTTATCAACGCCGTTTCCTATGGTTGTTATCTGATCATCGTCAAAAAATTAATGGATAAATACAATGCGTTTACATTTGTAAAATGGATTTATTTATTTGGTTTTATCATGGTCTTGCCATTTGGCTGGAGCCAATTTGACGCTGTCCAATGGGCTTTTGTCCCAACGATTATTTACTGGAAAATAGGTTTTGTGGTCATTATTTCGACTTTCCTTACCTATTTACTGAATTTGCTTTCGATGAAAGAACTAAAACCGACAACGATTGCCGTTTTCATCTATTTACAACCCGTATTCGCCACGCTCTTTGCTATCGGACTGGGCAAAGACGAATTGAGTTTGGTGAAAATAGTTTCGGCAATTTTGATATTCGCAGGAGTTTATTTGGTTACACATAAAAAAAGCTAGTTTTCAGTCCCAGTCCCAGTTTTCAGTTTACCACTGAGACTCAAAATTGAACACTTTTTTCTTATCTTTGGACACTTTTAGAAAATTATATGATACAATCGATGACCGGTTTTGGTAAAGCAACTTTGCAATTACCAACCAAAAAAATTACGGTAGAAGTAAAATCCTTAAACAGCAAAGGCTTGGATTTGAATGTAAGAATGCCTTCGCTGTACCGCGAAATGGAATTGGGTTTACGCAACCAAATCGCATTGAAACTGGAAAGAGGAAAAGTAGATTTTTCTATTTTTATCGAAAGCACCGCCGAACAAACTTCTACAAAAGTAAACGTTCCGATTGTAAAAGCCTACATCAACCAATTGAGAGAAGTGTATGCCGATGCCGATGAAACCGAGTTGATGAAAATGGCGGTAAGAATGCCCGATACCATGAAAATTGAGCGTGATGAAATTGACGAAAACGATTGGATTCAAATTCAAACCGTTATCGAAGAGGCGCTGCAAAATATTCTAAATTTCAGAAAAGACGAAGGTTTATCATTAGAAAAAGAATTCCAATTGCGCATAGGCAATATCCGTCAGTATATGAACGATGCTTTAGCTTTAGACCCGGAACGTGTCCAAGCTATCAAAGACCGTTTACAAACCGCTATTTCGGAACTTAAGGTGAATGTAGATGAAAATCGATTTGAACAGGAATTGATTTATTATCTTGAAAAATTGGATATTACAGAAGAAAAAGTACGTCTGACCAATCATTTGGATTATTTTCTGGAAACCATAAACGGAACAGAAGCCAATGGTAGAAAACTGGGTTTCATTACTCAGGAAATGGGACGTGAAATCAATACCATGGGATCCAAATCAAACCACGCACAAATGCAAAAATTGGTCGTGATGATGAAAGATGAATTGGAAAAAATTAAAGAGCAGGTTTTAAACGTGTTGTAAGCCCCAGCCCCAAAGGGAAATAACAAAATTAATAATGAAAAAAGGAAAATTAATCGTATTCTCGGCACCATCAGGTTCCGGGAAAACAACCATAGTTAGGCATTTATTAAGCAAAGAAGATTTGAACCTGGAATTTTCGATTTCGGCAGCTTCTCGAGAACCCCGAGATGGAGAAGTGAACGGAAAAGACTATTATTTTATGTCCATTGAAGAGTTTAAAAAGCACATCAAAGCCGAAGACTTTTTGGAATGGGAAGAAGTGTACCGTGATAATTTCTACGGAACTCTAAAAACCGAAATAGAACGTATTTGGGCTCAGGGCAAAAACGTTATTTTTGATATTGATGTGGCTGGCGGATTACGAATAAAACATAAATTTCCAGAGGAAACTTTGGCTGTTTTTGTAAAACCACCCAGTGTAGATGAACTAAAAATACGTTTGAAAAAACGATCCACAGAAAGTGATGATAAAATCAATATGCGAATAGCTAAAGCCTCAGTAGAACTGGCTACGGCACCACAATTCGATGTCATCATTAAAAATTACGATTTAAATGTTGCTTTGGAAGAAGCGCACGAATTGGTAAAGGATTTTGTAAAAGATTAGTTATTTCGAGAAGATTCGCAAAGAAGACACAAAGGGGCGCTAAAACCAAAAATATCTTTGCGAATCTTAGAGAAAACCTTCGCGAATCTTTGTGAAACATTACGATTATGAAAATAGGTCTGTATTTCGGAACGTTTAACCCCATACATGTTGGCCATTTAATTATTGCCAATCATATGGCGGAGTATGCGAGTTTAGATCAGGTCTGGATGGTGGTTACGCCGCATAATCCGTTCAAAAAGAAAAGTACACTGCTTGATGATTACCACCGCTTGCAAATGGTGCATCTGGCTACCGAAGATTTTCCTAAGATAAAACCTTCTGATATTGAGTTTAAGTTGCCTCAACCCAATTATACCGTGAATACGTTGGTTCATCTTCAGGAAAAATATCCTGATTATGAGTTCTCGTTAATAATGGGAGAGGACAACTTGAAGTCATTGCACAAATGGAAAAATTACGAAGCCATTCTCGAGAATCATGAGATTTATGTTTATCCTCGAATTTCATCAGAATCAGAAAATTCAGCCCCCTCTTTTCGGGATAAAAATCACGCGAAAATCCATTTTATTGATGCCCCGATTGTTGAAATCTCCTCCACTTTTATTCGGAAAAGCATCAAAAACGGAAAGAATGTACAACCACTGCTCCCTTTAAAAGTTTGGCAATACATTGATCACAATAATTTTTACAGAAAATAATTATTCCAATACCCTTTTCAATTCCATTTGAATATCCTCGGAAACAGCGCTTAAATTGCCGTTTTTTCGAGACAATAAAAAAACATCTGTGCTCGGCATTTCCTTGCTGTTCCATAACACTTGAAGCTTTTTCTCTTCGATAAAAGTTTTTGCATTGCAATTCCAAACCACCGAAATTCCGTTATTAATCGACATCAGCTCCAACATCTCATACTCGGATGGAATGATATAATTGGGAATCATCGAAGGTCTTTTTTTGTTGAAAACATGCAACCAAAACAATTTTACATGGGGAATACCCGCGTCATGACTGAACCATTTTTGGTCATTTAACCAATGCTCCGTCGCTGTAAAATCTTTTCTCTTGATATTAGCCAGGAATTCTGTTGCGTCAATCGAATTTGAACCAACAATAATCTGTTTTATTTCACCTACCTTTTTCTGAATGGTATCAAAGGTGTCATACTTTTTGGTCATAATGGCAAAGTCTAGCTTTTTCGAATCGACCAATTCAAAAAGTATGTCATTTTCATGAAAACTAAAATCAATGAAATCGAATTTAGAGATCAAAGCACCTCCCAAAACCCGCATCAAATGTTTTGAAATCCCTATCGAAAGTAATCGTTTGGCATCAAAGGCTTTGGCACGAAAACCGTTCTCTACATTTTCCAATCGGTCCAAAGCCTCAATGATTAAATTATTGAGTAACTTGGCATATTCGGTTGGTTCCACCCCTTTCGACTTTCTATTGAAAAGTTTATACCCTACATGTGCTTCTAACATTGAAATTTGCTGACTTACAGCAGGTTGACTGATAAACAATTCTTTGGCTGCCAAAGAAAAATTTCCGTTTTTATAAACTGATTTAAATGTCCTGTACCATTCGAGATTAACCATGATATAAATATATTTATCACAAACATAATTTAAATTATTTTTACTAATAACTAATTCGTTCTAAATTTGCTAGAAATAAAATCAGAAATGAAGAAAATTATATTACTTACCATTTTAGTATTAACAGCAAGTTTCCTAAAAACCACTGCGCAAAATAAAACGAACATGAAAAAAGTATTATTTGTAGTTACCAGTCACGATAAATTGGGTAACACGGGAGAAAAAACAGGATTTTGGACAGAAGAATTAGCGGCACCTTATTATGCTCTTGCAGACCAGGGAGTGGCAATTGATATAGCAACGCCACTTGGAGGACAACCCCCTATAGATCCCAAAAGCGCAGATCCATCATCGGCAACAGAAGACACCAAACGATTTGATTCTGACAATCTCTTATTAGAAAAATTAAAACATACAAAAAAATTATCCGATGTAAATCAGGCCGATTATGATGCGGTTTTTTATCCTGGAGGTCACGGACCGCTTTGGGATTTGACCGAGGATAAAAGTTCGATTGCTCTCATTGAAGCCTTTTATACAAATAAAAAACCGGTTGGATTTGTTTGTCATGCACCGGCAGTTCTTAAAAATGTAAAAGTAAATGGTTCGTTTTTGGTACAAGGCAAAAAAGTAACGGGTTTCTCTAATACAGAAGAAGGAGCCATCGGGTTAACAAAAATAGTTCCTTTTCTATTAGAGGATGCTCTGAAAGAAAAAGGTGCCGTTTATAGTAAAGCAGAAGACTGGCATCCATATGCCGTTGAGGACGGTTTATTAATTACAGGACAAAATCCAGCATCATCTAAATTGGTTGCAGAAAAATTATTAAACCAATTAAATGCTAAAAAATAACAATATGTTCAACTTCGAATTATATAACCCCACCAAATTATCGTAATGCACGAAAGACTTTGACAAAACAGCCACTTTTATAGTGACTCGCTTTGAAAAAAAAGGTTGGAAAGCATTAGGAGAAAAACAGAATAACACTCAGGAAAAAGTGAAATCAATTGTAGAAAGGAGCTATTAGGCTAAAGAAAAATCTTAGGTAAAAGAATAAAACCAAAAAGGCGTTCAAACCAAACCTCCCCGAACGCCTTTTACAAAACACTAAAACAAAACTAACTAATTCAATTTACATTTTTCAATAAGAAACTAACTAACAATTACTTACAACGCAAAAAGAAAATTTATTATTGTATATAAAGTACTATTTTTTTTCTTTTTGTGTTTTTTATCATTTTTTGTCCTCTTTTCAAAAATTAAAAAATTGGGAATTCTTAATCCGATTTTTTGCTTAATTGGTACATTTATAAGTACTTTTGATGAAATTTAATAAAAATGGCGAAAAATAAAAAATTTGCAGTAATCGGAGGTGGAAGTTGGGCGACAGCCATAGCAAAGATGCTATGCGTAAATCTTCCAGAGATTTGCTGGTATATGCGAAATGACGCCGCTATACAACACCTTAAAACTTACAAACACAATCCAAATTACCTGAGTTCAGTCGAATTTGACACTAAAAAATTAAAGCTTACCAATGATATAAACGAAGCCGTTGCTTATGCGGACTACATTATCTTTGCTATTCCTTCCGCATTTTTAGATGGTGAATTAAAAAAACTAACTGTTTCGCTCAAGGACAAAGTTATTTTTTCGGCAATCAAAGGAATCGTGCCTGAAACCAGCTTGATTGTTGGGGAACATTTTCATAATAAATACGACATCCCTTACTATAATATTGGAGTAATTACAGGCCCTTGCCACGCCGAAGAGGTGGCGCTGGAGCGCTTATCCTATCTTACAATTGCATGTGGTGATCCTGATAAAGCAACCATCATTGCAGAAAATTTATCTGGAAATTATATCAAAACAAAAATTTCTGATGATATCATAGGAACCGAGTATGCCGCCATGCTTAAAAATATTTATGCTATTGCAGCGGGTATCGCCCATGGATTAGGATATGGAGACAACTTCCAATCGGTTTTGATGAGTAATGCCATTCGGGAAATGAAAAAATTCATCAAGAAAGTTCACAAGATGAAACGAAACATCAATGATTCGGCTTATTTGGGCGATTTATTGGTAACTGGATATTCTGTTTTTTCAAGAAATAGAATGTTCGGAAATATGATAGGTAAAGGGCATACGGTCCAAGCCGCACAAATGGAGATGAGTATGGTGGCTGAAGGGTATTATGCGGTAAAAAGCGCCTACAAACTGAACAAAGGCTATGGTGCCAAGACTCCAATTATAGATGCCGTTTATGGTATTTTATACGAAGGAAAAGAGGCTAAAACTGTTTTTCAGGAATTGACGGACAAATTGGACTAGTTTTCAATTCTCAAATTTTAATAGAATAACGAGACCTAAATACAATTTATAACCACAAACAAAAAAGGCACCATCGATTAAAGATGGTGCCTTTTTTAATTTTATCTTACTATTACTCCTTCAACAAATAAAATAGGCACTTCTTCTGTGTTTTCTTCATTAATAAAGTTCGCTTTGAAAATATACTTTTTATCATATAATTTATTTCCGATAAAAAAGGTAAGCATAAACTCATTATTAAGCGCCAGCACACTTTTCTCAATCATTTCGATCTTAACTACAGAAACGGGCGGGATTTCAACAAAAGCATGTCTTAAAATCGACGTTTTTTTCATTTCTCCATCCAGTGTTCCAAAAGCTTTAGAAACCACCATTACGCTGTCTAATTGAAAATCGCTATCGTTTACCAAATAGGCATACCACACTTTTTCCATAAAATCATCGCTCCATTCTTGAACGGCCGCCAGGAAAACGTTTTCTACTTCGGGGATGGTAATGTCTTTTTTCATGTCATTGCGAAGAATGAAGCAATCTCTTCATTCATTATTAATAGAAACTTTGTCAAATTTTTAAATTTTGACTAAGTTGAATTGAATTATATACTTGATTTGAATTGTTCCAGAAAACGAACATCGTTTTCATAGAACATACGGATGTCGCTAATTTGGTATAATAACATGGCAATTCTTTCGATCCCCATTCCAAAAGCAAATCCGTTGTACTCTTCAGGATTGATTCCACAGTTTTTCAAAACATTCGGATCGACCATTCCACAACCCATGATTTCCAACCAACCGGTTCCTTTAGTGATTCTGTAATCGGTTTCGGTTTTTAGGCCCCAATAAATATCAACTTCCGCACTTGGCTCGGTGAATGGAAAATACGAAGGGCGCAAACGGATCTTTGATTTCCCGAACATCTCTTTGGTAAAATACAAAAGAGTCTGTTTTAAATCGGCAAATGAAACATCTTTGTCAATATACAATCCTTCTACCTGATGAAAAATACAGTGGGAACGGGAAGAAACCGCTTCGTTACGAAAAACCCTTCCCGGAGAAATGGTTCTAATCGGCGGCTTGTTGTTCTCCATATAGCGCACCTGTACCGATGAAGTATGCGTTCTTAAAAGAATATCCGGATTGGTCTGTATAAAAAAAGTATCCTGCATATCACGAGCCGGATGGTATTCTGGCAAGTTTAAAGCAGTAAAATTATGCCAATCATCTTCGATTTCCGGTCCTTCAGAAACATTAAATCCGATGTTGGAAAAGATATCAATAATTTGATTTTTAACCAATGAAATAGGATGACGGGAACCAATCGTAATCGGTTCAGATGTACGCGTCAAATCGCCATAAAATCCCTTAATTTCTTCTTTGCTTTCTAAAGCTTCCTGGATAGATTTAACTTTTTCTTCGGCTGAAGTTTTAAGTAAATTGATCACTTGCCCAAATTCTTTTTTGCTCTCGTTAGGAACATTTTTAAATTCAGCAAAAAGATCTTTTAAAAGTCCTTTACTTCCAAGAAATTTGATACGAAATGTTTCTAATTCTGCAGTATCCTGAGTCGTGAAAGCTTGTGCTTCACCTATATATTCTTTTATCTTATCTATCATTTTCATCCAATAATTGAGTGAGCAAATTTAAGTAAAAGTTTTCAGTTTTCAGTCTCAGTTTTCAGTAGATTCGTTCTTAAAACTGCGACTGCGACTGCAAACTACGAAATAAGATCTCTTTCCAGAAAATAGTTCACAATTGCCTCTTTCATCAAAACAGACTGTTCTCCTGCTTTTAGAGGCGGCAATTCCTCTTTTACTTTGTAATGAGGCCAACCTTCTTCATCAAAAAATTCGAATTCGTAGAATCCGTAAGGCTCCAATAAACGACATATAGCTATGTGCATCAAATTGAGTTTTTCATCTTTTTTATATTCCCGATGCACTTTCCCGAGTTCTTGTACACCAATAAGATAAATAATGGCATCTAAATCTAAATCTTCTCCCTGCGAAAATTGGTTGGAAAGTATATTTACAAGCTGTTCCCAGCGTTCTTTAAGTTGTGCGTCTCTTGACATTTTATTTACGGTTTACGGTTTACAATTTACGATGGGTAAGAATAAAACCGAAATTATTATTTGCAAAGATAGCAACTTGAAAATTGACAACGGTTATGGATAATTCATTTATATTTGCGGTTTTAACTTAAAAATCATAAAATGAGTTTTCTAGATATTATTTTGGGCGGATTACTGGGATATGCCATTTTTAAAGGCATACAAAACGGTCTTTTCGTCGAAATGACTTCCTTCGTTTCATTATTAATCGGAATCTATTTTGCCGTAAAATTTTCTTCGATCATGAAGGGCTTACTTGGATTTTTGCATTGGAATCCAAATACCATACAGGTAATTGCTTTTATCCTTACTTTTATAGTGGTCGTAGTAGGAATTTCTTTATTGGGTAAATTTTTAACAGGAGTTGCCGATTTTGCCCATTTGGGATGGCTGAATAAATTGGGTGGAGGTTTTTTTAGAATGATAAAATTTGTGCTGATTATCAGCATCGTTTTGACCATTTTCGAAAAAATCAATTACCGCAACTTTTTGGCCAAAAAAGAAACTCTGGACAAATCAATCTTTTATAATCCGATTCAAAAAACCGCCGGCTTTATTTTTCCTTCGTTAGAAAAATGGTACGACGCCGTTAAGAAAAAGTAGGTTTCAGCTAGCAGATTTCAGTCAATAGATAACGTTAAAATATCCTCCTTTTTGATCTGCAAAAATTTTGTATTTTGTAAACTACCGTCTGAAATCTGCCGTCTGAAGGTCTGAATTACTTCACTTCCTTAATCGCGTCCTTTTCAATCCAACCTTCTGTTCCATCGGTTAATTGAATTTTTTTCCAATGACTTAAGGTTTCCAGTACAAAAACTTTAGTCCCTTCGTGTAAAACAAAAACTTCAGAACTTGAATTTTGCGGTTCGCTTTTTAACGTTGCCATCTCTGCAAAAACAATAGCCGGTTTTTCATTTACATAATTACTTTTCCCTGAAATGGCTGCCAAAACACAGATTACAAATAACAGAAGCGCGACAAACATTCCAATAAAAAACATTCTTTTGGAAAAAGCCAGTTGCGAAAAATAATACCCCAGAAAAAAAGCTAGAAATACTGTAGACAATCCTACCGAAATCCACGCCCAAGTATTGTAATGAAAGATATCTGTGTAATTCTGAATCAATTTTGCAAAACCAACTTTTGGCACTTCTTTGATTTCGTCAATGGTTCTTTTTTGCGCGAATTTAAGGTTGTTTAAAGTTTCGCTGTCCTCCGGATTCAACACCAACGCCTTTTCATAATTATAAATGGCAGGCGCCACTTTATTGAGTTTATAATAGGAATTCCCTAAATTAAAATACAATTCGGCGGAGTGACTATTGGTTTTCAACACACTCTCATACGCTGCAACTGCTTGCTCGTAATTCCCTTTTTGATAAAAGGCATTCCCTTTTTCGAAACCATTTTGGGCAAAGAAAATCTGAGTGGATAATAAAAATATATAAAGTATGTTTTTCATGAGTTTTAAAATTTAAACGCTACGTTAGCAAAGGTTAAGATTACACCATCTGTTTTTCCAAATCAGAAATAATCATAACCGCTTTATCAAAATCCTGTTGAATGGCTGTACTCGATGATGGCGCATATCGGGCCAATTCGCAGTTCTCGGTAAGCGTAATGAAATCTTTTACAATTTCTGCGTTAGCGTTTCTCGACAATAAAAGATCTTGTATATTGTCTTTACTCATTTCGGAAGTCTCGATATGCAGTTTTGCTTTTAGGAAATTGTGCATCGCTTTCTCTAGAGCCACATAAAACAGTTCTTTATTATTGATTTGCATCTTGGCTTGAGATAAATATTTCTTCGCCAATCTGTTGTTCATTTTTATTCTGTTTCCATAAACGTCACTATCAATCGCTTCTTTTTTCTTTTTAAGAATCACCACCAGTGGCAGAATCAAAAAAGGAAAACAAACCAATCCATAATACAAATTAGACCCAAAAAAATCATTTGGTTCCATACTATGAAGCTCCGTGTCCAACTTGATGAATTTGAATTGTTCGGTACTTGATATTCTATTTTTCCCTCCCTCAGCAGTTGTTGCTACAGTAGCATCAGCTGCTGTTGGCCCATCCAATACGTTTATCGTAATCTCTTTAGAACTGATTGTCTTATAGGTTCCTGAACTTAAATCGAAATACGAAAAATGCATTGGTTTAATCGAATAATTCCCTTTATACTGCGGAATAATGGTATAACTATCGGATATTCTTCCTGACATTCCCGATAAAGAGGTATTCACTTTTTCGTCATGAACCGGATCATACATTTCCAGGGCGTTCGGCACTACTGGTTTGGGTAAGTCGAACAATTTCATGTTTCCTTTACCAGATACGCTCACGACCAAATCCATACTTTCGCCGTTTTTCAAATTGGTCTTAGAAGGAGTTACTTTAAAATCAAAATTCCCAACGGCTCCAGAAAAATCTTCCGGTTTTCCTGCTTCCGGAAGCGCTTTCACGCTTATCGTTTTGGCACCTGCGGATACCCTTTTATTGCCTTCGGTTACAATCACTCTTCCAAACATATCTCTACGATTGGTTGGCAATTGTACATTGATATCCAAGGATAAGGGTTCAATAACCAATTTACCTGATTTTTGCGGGTAAAGTACCGTTTTTCTAAGCACTACATAACGATATTTTTCGCCTTTAAACATTCCTTCTTCGGCTACGAGCTGTTTGATATCAATATTTTGACTCCAAAAATCGTTGTATTTTGGTTTGTTAAGTTCATTCCAATTGGTGATTCCAATGTTATAACTGAAATACAACTTATAAACCACTGTAATAGGCTCGTTGATGTACGGATTTACCTTGGAAACATCAGCTACCAGAAAGATATTATCGTCCGCAGATATTTGTGAATCGTTCGGATCTTTTGGTTGCTCGATTGCAGCGGTAACGTTTATTTTTATCGGAGAAGTTTTATAAATCTGGCCATTGTATTCTATAGCCGCCTGACGGATCATCAGTGCTCCTTTTTGGTTGGGCAATAGAAAATAAGAATACACTTTCTCAAAAGAACTTCTTCCATTTATCCACGACTGGCTTACCGACTGACTCGGACCGGCTACTATCCTAAAACCATCGAAAGACGGCTGGATAAAATTATCGCCATCTACATTCATCATGAAATCGATACGAAGTCTTTCATTTAGACCTAATGTAGTTTTACTGACTTTAGCCTCAAATTGTACTTGAGCCCAAAGTCCGTGAAAGGTTAATAGAACTAGAATTAAATATCTTTTCATTATTTGTTTAATCTTTTTTTGTTTAATCTGAAATTAAAATGACACTATAAAATAGGTTCAACTACTTTGTTACACTTTTATTTATGGCTTAATTACCAATCTTTCTCTGTTTTTACCGGCTTGCCTTTTACCTTCTGGGCATTCACTTTGTCTTGGATTTTTTTCTCTTCATTGTTTACGGCGTCCAAAAGATTCTCTAAACGTTCTTTTGAAATTCCACCAGGCGTAGGTTTTGGCTGTTCCCCTTTATCTGATTTGTCTTTGTTTTTCCCGTCTTTGTCTTTAGGCTTGCCTTTGTCTTTATCCTTGTCCCCGTCTTTCTTGTCGTCCTTCTTATCCTTGTCCCCGTCCTTCTTATCTTCCTTCTTGTCGTCTTTTTTGTCCTTATTTTTGTCTTTATTCTTATCGTCCTTTGGCGGATTTTCTTTCAGCTTTTTCTTGGCCAAAGCATAATTATAGCGCGTTTCGTCATCTGAAGGTTTATTGCGCAAGGCATTTTTATAAGCTTCAACAGCCTCGGTATAATTTTTCTCCTTCATGAAAACATTTCCTAAATTGTGAAAAAGTTTATGCTTCTGAGCTCTTTCCTTTGTTTTTTCAATGGCATTGGCGTAGGCAAATTTCGCTTCCGCAATTTGATTTTGTCTGTAAATAGCATTCCCTAAAT
>Ga0137355_1000018_pt1 | contig 26477 bp, 27 predicted proteins | sample EasRivERMLT800_2_FD_104763 | JGI IMG/M metagenome (GOLD analysis project Ga0137355, IMG submission 104763) | Soil microbial communities from meander-bound floodplain in the East River, Colorado, USA - East River MetaG ERMLT800_2 | ecosystem: Environmental > Terrestrial > Soil > Floodplain ... | reverse complement strand
AGTTTAAGGCTGTTCACAAAAAGGTCAATGAGTCTCACTTCGTTGTCTTGCGCAATGGCATCATCAATCGATGAGGCAAAAAGCGGGAGTTGGTTTCTGTTGGTTCCGTTGATGAATTTCATATTTCAATTTATGAAAATTCAGTGAGTTATGCAACTTTTTTGAACGATTTTTAACACAAAACAATCAATGTAAAAAGAAAGGAGTTTTTAGACAGTTTGACGTCCCGCCGCTTGGCAAGGTTGGGGACTAAATTAAGATTTATTTTTCGGTTTAACACTGATTTTCCAAGTGCAAGACCAATTTTAAATTTCGCCTTAAACCCCAATCTTGCCAAACGGCTGTTAGCTGAAGTGCCTATGGTTTAGTTCGTTCTAATAAAATTCTATATGAGAATCTTGTTGTGTCTTTTAGTAAATTGGTGTCAATGAGTCTTAATCTTACAGCTTCTTGTGATGCATTAAATTTATTACTCATCTCAGAAATTAGATTGCTAGCCAGTAACCGATTAACAGGTTGTTTGTCTAAATGAATATAGTTTTTTGATATATTATTTAGAATGAAAAACTTAAAAACTTCCAGTTGAAAACTTTCGGATGGCAATAACAAATAACTTGCAAAGATATTAGCTTGAATCTCTATTCTACGTGTTGTCAGGTCTGTGATTGTATTATTCAGCGAGAGTGTATATTCACTATCTTCTTTATGCTCAATCTTATTTTCGAATATTTTTTTGTGCAAAACTAAATGTCCAATTTCATGGCATAATGTAAACCTTTGTCTATGTTCTTCAAGTGTTGTATCAATAACAATTTTTAATGGATCAAACTCAAGCTTCCCCATAATAGGATTAAGCCTTTCAAATTTTATTTCTATTGAATATCGTTCATTTATAAATTGGATCAATTTTTTTGTATCAAGTGCTCCATAACTTGTTACATCATATTTTAATATTCTGTCTGCTATAGATTTAATATAATCTATAGTTAAGTATTTAACGGTTAGAAATTTATCTTTTTGGTTGTAAAAATCGATTGCTTTAATTTCCAGTAGAAAGTCAGCAATGTTATTACAAACTTTATTTCCAACTTTTGCTAGGAAAGGTTCAGTTTCGTCATTTTCAAAATCAATTGGTTCGTATTTTTTACGATAGTTAATCCATTCGAATTCGTTATTGCTCTTGATTTTGAGTAACCCAATTTTTAGTGATTTTGCAAAGTTGATTGTAGTTTTACCAAAACCTTTATTTGAAACCATAAATCCTTTAGAATTATGCTTACCAATTTGAGTAAGTTTAGAATCAAATTCTTCTATATCGTCTATAGCTACGTTCTTATTTAAAAATTTGCATTCAATTATATTTAAGATAGAATAATCAGTGGCTCCAGGAAGAAAAGTTTCTATCGAAATGTCGGTTATTATTTCATCCTTTCTGCTTTCAGAATAATATCCTCTTTTTTGATGAATGCGACTTCTTTTTCCAGGTACAGTAAATTCATCCTTTTCTAATAAGTCTTTTATTAAATGAAATACTCTATTCTCGAAATCATTTCCTATTTGTGTGGTGTTCATTTACGATGTTTCTTAAGGCATTTCAGCTAACTTATATATACTCGCTACAAAGTAGCGCGTATAAACCCAATTTTGGGTAGATTGGCAAATCTATGTTTCGTTTTTTTAAATATAGAAATAGAAAGTGGCAAACCCGCTGATTGGGATTTTTGTCTGTTGCAACTGTTTTTATGCTCCGCCCAGTAAAATAGGGCATCCTAAGAAAAAAGAATGCCCTGATGCGAGCTTCGGACTCCCTGATACGGGCTTCGGAACGCCTGATGCGTGCTTCGGACTCCCTGATACGTACTTCGGAATCCCAATTTCAGTCTTCGGATAGGGTATTGTCTATTTCGGATGGGTTTTTACAGTCTTCGGACGGAATAATTATCTTTTTTGGCGTTTTGAAAATGAATCCCTCTTCTTTAAACCGCTTATTTCGTCCGAATAGGGAATCCTACAATCTTATTTCCCTTCAAAAACCGCTTTTCTTTTCTCTAAAAATGCCGTTGTTCCTTCCTTGAAATCGGCTGTTCCAAAACATTTCCCAAAAGCTTTGATTTCGGTTTCAAAACCATTTTCACCGTCTTTGAAGTTGGCATTTACTGCTTTTATCGCTTTCGCGATGGCATATGGTGAGTTTTTAATTATTTTTTGTGCAATGCCGTTGCATAAATTCAAGAGTTCCGCTTGAGATGTTACATGATTCACTAAGCCATATTGCTTGGCTTCTTCGGCAGTAAGCATTCCGGCAGTCATAATCATTTCCATGGCGCGCCCTTTACCCACCAATTGCGGCAAACGTTGCGTTCCTCCATAACCCGGGATCACTCCTAGGGAAACTTCCGGTAATCCCATTTTGGCATTGTCCGAAGCCACTCTGAAATGACAGGCCATCGCCAATTCCAATCCGCCTCCCAATGCAAAACCGTTGACAGCGGCAATAACAGGAGTTTTAAGATTTTCTACAAAATCAAATAATAGTTCTTGTCCTTTTTGGGCCAATTCCTCCCCTTCTTTCATCGAAAAATTAGCAAATTCTGAAATATCGGCACCCGCTATAAACGCTTTTTCCCCGCTTCCGGTTAGGATGATTGCTCTTATTTCGTTGTCTTTTTCCAGCGATTTGAATGCGTGATGCAATTCTTGAATAGTCTCTTTGTTTAAAGCGTTCAGTTTGGTTGGACGATTTATGGTGATAGTTGCAATATTGTTTTCGGCTGCAATTAAAATAGTGGAGTAATTCATGATTGTGATTTTAAGAGTTAATTATTGGAAGGGTAACGGTAAAAGTGGTTCCTTTTCCAAATTCAGATTCAAAGGTAATAGTTCCTTTATAATTTTCGATAATGTTTTTTATAATCCCGAGACCCAATCCCATTCCACTACTTTTTGTGGTGAATTTGGGTTCGAATATTCTTCCGATATTCTTTTTTTCTATTCCAATGCCATTGTCTTTTACAGAGATCTGGACATCATTGGCTATTCTTTTTACCGTCACCTTAACCGATTTGGATTCTTGCTCTTCCGGGATGGCCTGGGTGGCATTTTTAACCAAATTGGTGATGACGCGAATGAGTTGGGTACGATCAATTTTTGAAATGATTTCTGGCGATTCGCTTTCAAAGGTGATGTATTCTTCGTTAAAAATATCCAAGGCCAGTTCTACCACTTCAACTACGTTGAGTGTTTCGTTTTGTTGCGCCGGCATCGAGGCAAAATTTGAAAAGGCAGAAGCCACCGCATTCATAGTGTCGATTTGTTGAATGAGCGTTTTGGAATAATCATTCAATTTTTGCTTTAAATCCGGATCGTTCGGGTCAAATTTTCTTTGGAAACTCTGCACCGTTAATCGCATGGGAGTAAGCGGGTTTTTGATTTCGTGCGCTACTTGTTTTGCCATTTCACGCCAAGCACCTTCCCGTTCACTTTGGGCCAGTTTTATGGCGTTTTTTTCCATTTCATCAACCATTCCATTGTAGGCATTTATCAATAAATTGATTTCTTTATCGTTGGCTTCAATGGGGATTTTTTCGTTTTTTTGGTTTAAGCGGGTTTCGCTTAATTTATCCGAAAAAACCTTTAGAAATTTGGTGATATACGTCGATAAAAAATAGGCAAATGGAAAAGCGACAATCATCATAAGCGCATAGACCTGACCCAGACGAATCAAAAAACGATTTAATTCATTTCCGTAATAATCATCATCTTCTATGTAGGGTAAATTCAGAACACAAAGCGGTTTGAATTTATTGTCTTTTATTAAGCTGTAGGAAGAGCGATTCTTGACCCCGTCCACCGTTTTTATTGCAACATAGCGTTTCTCAATCGAAGACCGAACTAATTTGAGTATGTATTGGGGAATTGGAGGGGCAATTTTTTCGATCGCAAAAGATTCTTTCGAAGATTTGAGCAGGTGCCCATCCAGGCTGTAAAAGTTTATTTCAACATTGTGAATTTGGGCAATTTCGTGAATTTTATCCTTAAATATTAAATCTATGTTTTGACTGGTTAAAGGATAAGTAGTGGTAGAAAGCACATAATTGATGTGTTCCTTGATGGCGATTTCTTTTCGTTCAAGACGTTTTTGATTGAACTCTTTAGCTTCATTTTTAAATTGAAAGATAGAAATAGTTGCCAATAATAGTGAAGCCACCAAAATCAGAACAACCATCCCCAGGAAAATCCTAATTCGTAACGAGAGTATCTGTATTTTGAAACTTTTGAACATAGGCCCTCTACCCACTAATGGGGGAATTAATTGGATTACTTAATCGTATTTTTTTCTCGTATTCTTTTGTAGAATTTAAATCCAAGCATGATAAGAATTGAAAACAAAATAATTCCAATCACGCCATAAATCCAGTTTACGGCATTTTTTAAAATTACCAAAAATACTACCGCAAATAGAATGATGGTAGCACCTTCATTCCACAAACGCATAAAGCTGGTGCTGTATTTTACGCTGTCATTTTGCAATTCCTTGAATATTTGATGGCATTTCCAATGGTAGAGGTACAGCAAAAAAACAAAACCCAGTTTCACTTGCATCCAGGGCATTTGTAACCACGCATTTCCTAAATCGGTAAAAAATAGCATCCAAAACGCAAAGATACTTGCCAATATAGCCGATGGCCAAGTGATAATGTACCACAATCGATAGGTCATTATCTTGTATTGTTTTTGTAATATTTCTTTTTCAGGCGAAGGTTTGTCGGCCGCTTCTATTTGATATACAAACAATCGGACAATATAAAACAGTCCGGCAAACCAGGTGATTACAAAAATGAGATGTAGTGATTTCAGGTAGTTGTAGTATTCCATTTTATGTTATAAAAATTAATTTTCGCCAACAATTCCCCCTTGGGGGGCTAGGGGGCTTGCCCAATCGTTAATCCAGTTCCCCATCGTTTTGCACCACTCTTCACTGTCATTTAAACAAGGAATAGCAAAGAAGTTTTCGCCTCCGTGCTCTTTGAACTGATGATTGGCTTCCATCGCAATTTCTTCGAGTGTTTCGAGACAATCGGCTACGAAGGCAGGAGTTACCACGGCTAAATTTTTTATACCACGTTCTGGCATTTTGTTTACTTCGATATCGGTGTAAGGTTCCAGCCATTTGTCACCGGCCAATCGGGACTGGAAAGTCTGACTGTATTTTTCTTTAGGGATGCCTAGTTTTTCTACGACCAATCTGGTAGTTTCATAACATTGATGGCGGTAACAGAATTCATGGGCGGGTGAGGGTGTGTTGCAACAAGAGCCATCAATTTTGCAGTGTTTTGTAGTGATATCGGTTTTGCGGATGTGTCGCTCCGGTAAACCATGGTACGAAAATAATAAATGATCGTACTCAAATGTGTCTAAATGAGATTTTATGGAATCGGCTAAATTCTGGATATAGTCCGGTTTGTTATAGAAGGCCGGAATGCTTGAAAATTTCATTTCCGGAAAATGTTTTTTTCTGATTTCTTCCGCTTTTTCCAATACTGTTACCGTCGATGACATGGCATGATGCGGATACAATGGGAAAAGCAGCACTTCATTTACCCCTTGATCATGGAGTTCCTGCAGTCCTTTTAAAATGGAAGGATTTCCATAACGCATCGCCAATGAAGATGGGATGCCTATATGCTGTTTTACTTTTTCGAACATTCTTTGTGATAAAACCACCAGTGGAGAACCTTCTTTCCACCATATTTTCTGGTAGGCGGCCGCCGATTTTTCGGGTCTTTTTCTAAGAATTAGCCCGCGAACCAAGAATGCGCGTAATAAAAACGGAACATCTATTACATATTTATCCATTAGAAATTCATCCAAATAGGGCTTTACATCTTTTGGAGTTGGACTTTCGGGTGAACCTAAATTAACTAATAATACGCCTTTCATATTTGTTTTTTAATTTATAAAAGTATTCAAAACTGTATTGGAATTATGTTGAGAATGTCTTTTTTTATGGATGGTTTTATAAAAAATAACGATTTTGTTTATCTGTAATCGTTTGATTAATTGCCTGTTTAATTGCGGTATCGGAATTTGAACTTTACGTATTCGGATTGATCGACATTAAATATTTCTTGGGTGTAGTGGCGAATTTCTTTTTGAAAGCCGCAATAAAATGGCTTCCCGTACTATAGCCAATTTTCAGTCCTACTTCATTTACGTTATAGGAACCACTATCCAACAATTTTCGGGCAAAATCCATTTTGTAATCAAAAAGGAATCCATAAACGGTATCACCGTAAATTTGTTTGAAACCCATTTTTAATTTCTTTAAATTCAGTCCAATTTCGTCCGCCAATTCCTGTAATCCCGGTGGCTCAGCCATGTTTGCAATGATGATTTCTTTGGCTTTTTTTATTTTCAAAACATTTTCCTCATCAATCAAAAAAGGACATTGTTCAGCATTGGGATCTTCCGTCCGGTTGAAATACAAACTTAATAATTCGTATCCTTTTCCTTTGTAATAAAGATTTTTGATCGAAGGATGTAAACTGTAATGAAACAACTGACTCAGAACAATAGCCATTGAAGGGCTGATGTTTCCTTCGTTGTAATATTTTTTGTCTTTATTGTCGCCGTTCAAAAAGGTAATATAATCTGCCTCGTACGAAAATAAAGCATGGAATTTTTTGATCGAAATAATCACCGAAATCACCCAGGAATTTGGCTCTAATTTTAGATCCAAAGGTAATTCCTTTTGAGGATTATATAAGAGTAAAGATTTCTCCTCCTTTAATTCCAAGGTGTAACTTCCTTGGTTGAATAGAAAAGTGGCTTTTCCTTTGATGCCAAAGTGAAACTGTATCAACCCACTAGTAACTTCATGTTGTGCATGAAGGTGATCTTCACTGTCATTCTGAAAACGAATGAGCGTGAAGTCGTCTTCAATCTTTATTATTTCCTGTGAACTCATAGCGATATTTTTTTGGAGTAAACCTGATAATTATCACGTTTTTTTATTTAGAATGACTCTAAGCGAAGCTGTTGAATCAAGCTGATTTTAGTACAAAAATAGATGTTTTTTAAATAAAATAACGATTTAAAACAAAAAAAACGTGCTGCGATACAATTAGTACTTTTGGCGTTACTTTTATAGAAAGGTTATTGATATTTTTGTTCCATTATAAGAAAAGGATGAATATGGAAAATAATAATGTATCAAAACCCCACTATTTTTATGCCGTTGGCTTAAGTTATAAAAAAGCCGATGCCGTAATCAGAGGGAAATTTAATTTGGATGCTGCAGGTAAAACACGTTTACTTGAACAGGCCAAGGAAGAAGGAATACAAAGTCTTATTGTTACTTCAACGTGTAATAGAACGGAAATCTATGGGTACGCAGAACATCCTTTTCAATTAATCAAATTGCTTTGCGAGAACAGCAACGGTACCGTTGAAGAATTTCAGAAAGTAGCCTACGTGTATAAAAACCAAGAAGCCATTACGCACCTGTTTCGTGTTGGTACAGGTTTAGACAGCCAAATTCTTGGAGACTTCGAAATCATCAGCCAAATAAAAAACAGTTTTATCGAATCGAAATCATTTGGCCTAGCCAATGCTTTTATGGAAAGATTGGTGAATGCCGTGATTCAGGCCAGCAAGAAAATAAAAAACGAGACCGAAATTAGTTCGGGAGCGACTTCAGTTTCTTTTGCCTCTGTTCAATACATCATCAAAAATGTAGAAAACATCGGCAATAAAAACATATTGCTTTTCGGAACAGGGAAGATCGGCCGAAATACATGTGAGAATTTAGTGAAACACACTAAAAATGAACACATCACTTTGATCAACAGAACCAAAGATAAAGCAGAGAAATTAGCCGGAAAATTGAACTTAATCGTTAAAGATTATTCCGAATTGCATCTCGAATTACAAAAAGCAGATGTTGTGGTTGTGGCTACGGGCGCTCAAAACCCGACAATCGACAAAGCAATTCTTAATTTGAAAAAACCATTGTTGATTTTAGACCTGTCTATTCCTAAAAATGTGAATGACGATGTCAAAGATTTGGAGGGAGTTACATTGATTCATATGGATCATTTGTCTCAAATGACAGATGAGACTCTCGAAAACAGAAAAATGCATATTCCTGCAGCCGAAGCTATAATTGAAGAAATTAAAGAAGAATTCAATATTTGGACCAAATCCAGAAAATTTGCTCCAACCATCAATGCATTGAAAGCCAAGTTGAATGAAATAAAAGTCTCCGAAATGGATTTTCAAAGCAAAAAAATCAACAATTTCAACGAAGAGCAGGCAGAAATTATCAGTTCCAGAATTATTCAAAAAATAACGACTCACTTTGCCAATCACTTGAAAGACGATTCTACAATGGTAGATGAGAGCATTGAGTGGATCGAGAAAGTATTTCAAATAGAAACTACCATAAAATAAAAGGTAAACCATTAAGGAATTAAGTTTCCATTTAGATTTTTGTAATTAATAATTTGATAAATGACTAAAAAAGAAGTTACAAAATTGTCTTTCGAAATAACTGGTTTTGCGATAAAGGTTCATAAAGAATTAGGACCTGGACTTTTGGAAAGTGTTTATGAGCAATGTCTGAAATATGAGTTAGAGAGAAACGGATATAATGTAAAGCAACAATTAGTAGTCAAAATTGATTATGACGATTTGGAATTGGAATCCAATTTAAGGATAGATTTATTGGTAAATGATTGTGTTATTGTAGAATTGAAAGCAGTTGAAAACATTTTGCCAATTCATGAAGCACAGCTATTGACATACATGCGATTGTTAGAAAAACCTCAAGGGTTGTTGATTAATTTTAATACAACGAATATAACAAAGTCATTGAAGCCATTTGTAAATAGATATTTTTCGATGCTCGATGAATCCTGACTTTATATAAGTAAAGTTCAAATGAATAGTAATGATGATTTAAAAAATCAAATCTTAACGAAACTTAATTTCTTAATGGTTTGAAAAAAATAAAAATGGCAAATAAAGTAATACGTATTGGAACCCGCGACAGCGAATTGGCACTTTGGCAAGCGCACACGGTAGAGAAAAAATTAAACGATTTGGGTTATAAAACCGAAATCATTGCGGTTAAATCAGAAGGGGATATCATTCTAGATAAACCTTTATACGAATTGGGAATTACCGGTATTTTCACAAAAACACTTGATATCGCCATGATCAATGGTCAGGTCGATATTGCGGTACACTCGATGAAAGATGTTCCTACGGCTTTGCCAATCGGGATTGTGCAGGCTGCGGTTTTGGAAAGAGCCAATGTTTTGGATATTTTGGTGCACAAGGGGAATCTTGATTTTTTTGAAAGAGAGGGAATTATCGCCACCGGAAGTTTACGCCGTCAGGCACAATGGTTGCATAAATACCCAAAACACCAGACGGTTGATTTACGCGGAAACGTAAACACCAGAATGCAAAAATTCCAGGAGAGTGATTGGAATGGAGCCGTTTTTGCCGCTGCAGGTTTAGAACGTATCAATCTGAAACCTAAAAATTATATCGATCTGGACTGGATGATTCCGGCTCCTGCACAGGGCGCTATGGTAGTTGTTGCGATGCAAAACGATGAGTTTTGTAAAGAGGCTGTTTCTGAATTGAATGATATAGAAACCGAAATTTGTACGCATATCGAAAGACAATTTCTAAAAACATTAGAAGGTGGCTGTACTGCGCCCATTGGAGCGATTGCCAAATACAATGAACACGATGATACCATTGCATTCAGAGGTGTGTTGTTTTCTTTGGATGGCAAGCAAAAATTTGAAATCGAGAAATCGGTTCCCATAGAACAATGGAAAAAATTAGGGTATGAATCTGCCCGGGAAATTTTGGAAAATGGAGGCGCCGAATTGATGAAAGCAATCAAGGAAACTTTAAAAAAATAATAGACTAACCCTTTCAGTCCCGATAGCTATCGGGACTGAAAGGGTTAAACAATCATACATGGACAACAACACCAACATATTATCCACTAAAATTCTTTTGCCAAATCAAAAGCAAGAACTGCTTAACGCAAATTTCAACGTCATTGAAACCGATTTTATTAAGACGGAATACAAGCCTTTTGAGCTTGATCAAGTAAATGACAATTTGATTTTTACCAGTCAAAATGCGGTTCATAGCGTTTTGCAACATCCGAAATATAACGAGCTGAAAGGCAAGAATGTTTTTTGTGTAGGTCTAAAAACCAAGATTTTATTGTCAGAAGCCGGATTCAATGTTGTTGCTTATGTTGGTTATGCTTCAGATTTGGCCGAAATTATTACGTTGATTTATGCCAATGAAAGCTACACGTTTTTCAGTGGTAACCTTCGTCGGGAAACTTTACCTGTTGCATTGAAAGAAGCGAAAGTAAAATTCAATGAAATTAAAGTATATGAAACGACATTAACACCTCAAAAAATAAAAGAGAAAGTAGATGCGATATTATTTTTTAGTCCTTCTGGGGTGGAAAGTTATCTGAAAGACAACGCAATAAAAAGCGAAATCTGTTTTTGTATCGGGGAAACTACCGCTGATGCTTTGCCAAAAACTGTAAAAAATATAATAATCGCCAATCAACCATCCGTCGAAGATGTGATTGAAGATGTAATTGAAGAATATAAATAAACCAACCCTTTCAGGGTTTGAAACCCTGAAAGGGTTAAAAAAAGGAAAATAAAAATAAAATTAAGGGTTTCTTTTTGCGGTAGTCAAAACTGTAAACTGTAAACTGTAAACTGAACACTATGTTAAAAAACGACCTATTTTTAAAAGCACTAAAAGGAGAAACAGTACAACGTCCGCCAGTATGGATGATGCGTCAAGCCGGAAGATATTTACCTGAATTCATCGCTTTGCGTGACAAATACGATTTCTTCACCCGTTGTCAAACTCCGGAATTAGCAGCTGAAATCACTGTACAACCGATTCGTAGAATTGCTCCGGATGCTGCGATTTTGTTTTCGGATATTTTGGTGGTGCCACAGGCCATGGGAATTGAGGTTTTGATGAAAGAAAGCTTCGGCCCATTTTTGCCAAATCCAATCCGTACGATTCAGGATGTCGAAAAAGTAATCGTTCCTAATATTCAGGAAACCTTGGGTTATGTGATGGATGCCATCAAACTAACCAAAGAAATGTTGAATGATGAGGTGCCGTTAATTGGTTTCGCAGGTTCGCCTTGGACGATTTTCTGTTATGCGGTAGAAGGAAAAGGATCAAAAAGTTTTGACACCGCCAAAGGATTCTGTTTTACGCATCCGGAAGCGGCGCACGTTTTATTGCAAAAAATCACCGATACCACTATTTTATATTTAAAAGAAAAAGTAAAAGCGGGAGTAGATGCCGTTCAGATTTTTGATTCTTGGGGAGGCATGCTTTCTCCAGTTGATTATCAGGAATTCTCATGGAAATACATCAATCAAATCGTGGAAGCTTTGGCCGATGACGCACCAGTAATCGTTTTCGGAAAAGGATGTTGGTTTGCCCTTGGTGAAATGGGGAAAAGCAGGGCATCTGCATTAGGTGTTGACTGGACCTGTTCACCACGAAATGCGAGATACTTGTCGGGCGGAAACATTACTTTACAAGGAAATTTTGACCCGTCAAGATTATTGTCTCCAATCCCGATGATCAAGAAAATGGTTCACGAAATGATTGACGAATTCGGAAAAGACAAATACATCGTGAATTTAGGCCACGGTATTTTACCAAATATCCCCGTAGATCACGCCAAGGCGTTTATCGATGCGGTGAAAGAATACAATCAATAAGCAGTCAAAAATGCTAAACAAAGGATTAAGAGATCAAGAGAGTATACGGATAGACAATGTGCTAAAGACGTTGCTCTCTTTGGTTTTTGTGCCTAAGTTTTGGAACTTAGAAGATACCGCTCTTGTTGAAAATGAATTAAAAGACTTAGGAATGAATGTCGAAAGTCTTAATGATTTTAGCCAAGAGGAATTGATTGTCCATTTGGAACGTCTCCACTTTGATTGGAATCATTTCGAATTATTTGCTGATTTTTTAATAGCTCTTTCCAAAGAAAGCCAGTTTGATTTTTCACAAAAAGCCATTGCGATTTACAATTATATCCAACAAAATAGTAAGATGTTTTCGTTTGGGATTATGAATAAAATAGCTGCCGCAAAAACAAATTTATAATGAGAACAACCGATTTTCATATAGACCCATTAGTGCCGGAAGACGCTGTAAATCTTAATGCATTAATGATTTCTAATGCGGAACGATTCAAAAAATATTTCCCTAAAACGCTTTCGAGTAATCTAACTTTAGAAGCAACGGAAAGTTATATCCTGAATAAAATTTCAGAGTTTCAGATGAAATCTGAATTTACATTTGCCATCAAAGAGAATACAACCCAAAATATAGCTGGATTAATCATTATCAAAAAATTGAATTGGGAAACCAAGCAAGCCGAGTTTGCCTATTGTATTGGTTCAGGATATGAAGGCAAAGGATGGGTTACTAAAAGCGTGAAAGAAATTTCGAAGTATGCTTTTAATAATTTAGAATTAAAAACCCTTCAAATTATCTCTCACAAAACAAATTTCGGAAGTGTTAAGGTGGCTGAGAGTTCAGGGTTCATTTGGAAAAGAACGTTGTCTAACGAGTTTACTCCAACAAATGAGCTTCCGTTAGATATGGAATTATATGAACTAACAAGATGAAATGAGCATTACCGAAAATTAGTTGTAACCACTAATGAAGATGTGCGAATTACATATGACCAATGAAAAAATATATTGCCTATATATGAAAGAACAATTTTACACCTATATACAAAACCTTCAAGACCAAATCTGCGCAGGATTGGAAGCCGTTGAAGGTCAAACCAAATTCCGTGAAGACCTTTGGGAACGTCCGGAAGGCGGTGGCGGAAGAACCCGCGTGATTGAAAATGGAGCCGTTTTTGAAAAAGGTGGCGTTAATATTTCGGCCGTTCACGGGAAATTACCCGAAGCGATGCAAAAAATGTTCAACGTAGGCGAAGCTGATTTTTTTGCATGCGGACTGAGCTTGGTTTTGCATCCGAAAAGTCCAATGGTGCCAACGGTTCATGCGAACTGGCGTTATTTCGAGATGTACGATGATAACGGAAACGTGATTCAGCAATGGTTTGGCGGAGGACAGGATTTAACGCCTTATTATCTGTTTGAAGAAGATGCAATCCATTTTCATCAAACTTGTAAAACAGCTTGTGACAAACATAATCCGGAGTTTTATCCAAAATATAAGAAACAATGCGATGCCTATTTTTGGAACGCACATCGCAATGAAGCACGAGGAATTGGCGGATTGTTTTTTGATTATTGCAAAGCAACTCCAGAAATGAGCATGCAGGATTGGTACAACTTTGTAACCGAAGTAGGTAACAGTTTCCTTGAGGCCTATGTTCCGGTTGTCGAAAAAAGAAAAGATTTACCCTATACGGCAGAAAACAGAACCTGGCAGGAAATCAGAAGGGGGCGTTATGTCGAATTCAATTTGGTGCACGACAAAGGGACTTTATTTGGATTAAAGACCAACGGAAGAATCGAAAGTATCCTGATGAGTTTGCCGCCGCATGTGCAGTGGGTCTATGATCATCATCCGGAAAAAGGAAGCGAAGAAGAAAAATTATTGGAAGTATTAGAAAAGCCAAAAGATTGGCTTTAGATTTATTTTAAATTCTGAATTTTAAATTTTAAATGGGTTTAACTTTAAACTTTTAAACCTGAAACTTTAAACGAAAATATATGTTCCCATTACACAGAGGCAGAAGATTAAGAACGAACGAATCAATGAGAAGTTTAGTTCGCGAAACCAGTTTAAGTCCGGCCGACTTTATGTTTCCTATGTTTATTGCTGAAGGCGAAAATGTTCAGGTTGCCATTCCGTCAATGCCTGGGATATTCCGTCGTTCCATCGATTTAACAGTGAAAGAAGTTCAGGAATTATTCGATTTAGGAATCCGTGCGGTGAACATCTATGTGAAAGTAAGTGAAAACTTGAAAGACAACGCTGGAAATGAAGCATGGAATCCAAACGGATTAATGCAAAATGCGATTCGTGCGATAAAAGAGGCTTGTCCGCAAATGATTGTCATGCCGGATGTGGCTTTAGATCCGTATTCTATTTACGGACATGACGGGATTATCGAAAAAGGTGATGTGGCTAACGATCCCACCAATGATGCCTTGGTAAAAATGGCGGTTTCCCATGCGCAAGCGGGAGCCGATTTTGTGGCGCCTTCGGATATGATGGACGGGCGTGTACTGCGTCTGCGTGAGGGATTGGATGCTGCCGGTTTTCATCATGTAGGCATCATGAGTTATTCTGCCAAATACGCTTCTGCATTTTACGGGCCATTCCGCGACGCGTTAGACAGTGCGCCTGTTGACGCCACCGAAATCCCAAAAGACAAGAAAACGTACCAAATGGATTACGCCAATCGCATCGAAGCCGTCAAAGAAGCGTTATGGGATGTCGAAGAAGGTGCCGATATGGTGATGGTAAAACCAGGAATTGCCTATTTAGATATCGTACGCGAGGTTAAAAATGCAGTGAATGTTCCTGTGACCGTTTTCCATGTATCGGGTGAATATGCGATGATCAAAGCCGCTGCCGAAAGAGGTTGGTTGGATAATGATAAAATCATGATGGAACAATTAATGTGTATCAAACGCGCCGGAGCCAGTTTAATTTCAACTTATTTTGCCAAAGAAGCTGCGATACTTTTGAATAAATAGTATATCTTCATCATTGAAAAAAAGTATATGGATATGAAAAAGCACACATTCTTATGGTTCATTTTAGCGTTTATTGGCATCGCCAGTTCGCTTACTCTTGTAGGCTGTAAAAAGGAAAGTCAGGAATCATCTGCAAAACCCGTAGTAACAACCGAAGGAGAAACGGCTGAGATAAAAACACCGGAAGCATTAGGACAAGAAATTTTTGAAGGAAAAGGAGAGTGTTCCAACTGTCATAAACCAGACGTGAAGTTAATTGGGCCAAGTCTACAGGACATTGCTAAAACGTATAAGGAAAAAGGAGGCGATATTGTTTCATTTCTTAAAGAAGAAGCAAAACCAATTGTTGACCCGGCTCAATATGAAATAATGAAAGCAAATTTTGCAATAACAGAAGAGATGTCCGACGAAGAATTGAAGGCATTAGAGGCTTATGTGTATTCAAATTTAAAATAGTTTTCGGGAGCTATTCCCGCTATCCGCTATATCTTTATGTTTTTAAAGGAAAAACATAAAGGATGGCGCTGCTATCGGGGCTAAAATATTAAACCATTTGCGCAAGCGAGTGGTTTTTTTGTGGCTGACATTTTCAATTCTTTGCGAACTTTGCGATAACTTTGTGTAAAAATCTGCTCAAGAAATATGGAAACCACATATATAAAAACCCCTTTAGGATTTGCTGAAATTATCGGTGATGAAAATGGAATCGTAAGCATCGAAGTGTATGATGAGGGTGAGGTATCCCAAATAATTCCGGATGTTTTAAAAGAAGCCGTTTCTCAATTAAACGAATACTTTGAAGGGAAACGTAAGGATTTCGACTTGAAGCTGAATCCCAAAGGAACTGATTTTCAGCAAAAAGTCTGGAAAGGATTATTGGAGATTCCCTACGGAAAAACAAGGTCTTATCTGGAGCAGTCCAAAATTTTAGGCGATGTAAAAGCCATTCGGGCCGTGGCTTCCGCTAATGGGAAAAATCCGCTATGGATTGTGGTTCCCTGTCACAGAGTCATCGGAACTGATGGATCGCTTACGGGTTATGCGGGTGGTATTTGGCGTAAGAAATGGTTGCTCGAACATGAGAATCCATCTACTCAACAAAGTTTGTTTTAAGATTTTCGCCACGAATTTGCTGATTGTAGTTTCAATTATTTAAATTCGTGAATTAGTGGCTAAACTTCAAACAAATGATTGAAAAAATAAACCTCAATAACATTCTATTCCTCGACATAGAAACCGTTCCGGAAGCCGAAGATTTCAATGCGTTAGATTCAGAAATGAAAGATCTTTGGGAACACAAGACCCAATACCAGCGCAAGGATGAATATACTCCAGAAGATTTTTACGACCGCGCCGGTATCTGGGCCGAGTTTGGAAAAATTGTCTGTATTTCGGTAGGCTATTTTACCATTAAAGGCGATATTCGGAATTTTCGTGTGACTTCTTTTTTTGGAGACGAAAAGAAAATCCTTCACGATTTTAATAATCTGCTGAACAATCATTTCAACCAGTCGCAACATGTTTTGTGCGGACATAATGCCAAGGAGTTTGATATTCCGTTTATTGCCCGTCGCATGATTATTAACCAAATCGCGATTCCAAATAAGCTGAATCTGTTTGGCAAAAAACCATGGGAAATCCCTCATCTGGATACCTTGGAATTATGGAAATTTGGCGATTACAAGCATTTCACTTCCCTTAAATTACTGACAAAAATTCTCGGAATCCCTTCCTCAAAAGGCGATATCGACGGCAGTCAGGTGGCGCATGTGTTTTATGTAGAAAAAGACATCGATCGCATTGTCACCTATTGCGAAAAAGACACCATTGCCGTTGCTCAGATTTTCCTTCGCTTGCGGCGGGAAGATTTATTGATTGAAGACGAGATTATTCATGTTTAATATTTTAACCCTTTAAGAGTTTTGAACTCTGAAAGGGTTTTTTCATAAAGCCTTCTTTGCGCACTTTGCGAAATCCCTTGGGAACTTTGCGGTTAAATATTTACATTTACAAAAATTATAAATTATGGTATTGAGTCGATTTTGGTTGGTTATTTTTATTTCTTCAATTGTATTCGTTGTTGTCAGTTTATTTACGGGAAACAGTTATACCATTGATTTTGTTTTGAATGGAAAAAAAGACGATCCAATTTTACTTTCCGAAAAGTATATCCATCAGGTTCCCGCTTTCATCAAAGACAGCATCAAAAATGCACCAGATGAAACAATGATCATCAACAGGGACACGTTAAATGCAGATACTACTTATGTATATAAAAATAAAGTGGTCAAAATTTTTAGTGGGGTTCAAAAATCCGATGGTTTATTACCTACTTGTAAAAGTACTTTACTCGATTTAATTTTGCCTCTTATGGCCTATTTGGCATTTTTCTGCGGATTGATGGAACTTTTAATTATTTCCGGCGCATCTGAAAAACTGGCAAAAGTATTGAGTCCAGTATTCGTGAAAGTGTTTCCAAGCATTCCCAAAAATCACCCATCAATTTCCTATATGACCTTAAACTTTGCAGCAAATTTCTTAGGATTGGATTCAGCTGCTACGCCATTTGGATTAAAAGCGATGGAAAGTTTACAAGAAATAAATCCCGAAAAAGACAAAGCCAGTGATGCTCAAATTATGTTCATGTGTCTGCATGCTTCGGGACTTACCTTAATTGCAACTTCTATAATTGGCTATCGTGCTGCTGCCAATGCCAGCAACCCAGCCGATGTTATGTTGCCTTGTATTATCACCTCTTTTATCGGTACTATTGCTGCTTTTCTTATTGTTGGAGTTAAACAAAAAATTAATTTCAAAAGTGCGTCTTTAGTAATAGGGTTAATGGTGTTAATTGCTGCAATCGTAGGTTTGTTAATGTATGTAAATCATTTGGATCTAATTGGTAAAAATTATTTTACATCTAATCTTTCAGCATTGATATTGGTTGGAATTGTTGCTTTTACTTTGATCTTGTCCTTTATTAAGGAAAAGAAATTTACCGAAGCAAAAACTACAGTTTATGAGACATTTGTGGCAGGAGCCAATAAAGGTGTAAAAACTGGGGTTACAATTTTTCCTTATGTTTTGGGAATGTTAGTGGCTATTTCGTTATTCAGAAACAGTGGCTTATTTGAAATTATTAGCAACTGGATTGCTTTTGCTTTTTCTAATATGGGAGTAAGCAAAGAAATTACTGATGCTTTACCGGTAGCATTGCTTAGACCTTTTAGTTCTGCGGGATCGCGAGGATTTTTAATTGATTCGATGAATACTTTTGGCGCCGATTCTATGACGGGAAGATTAAGTAGTATTTTTCAATGCAGTGCCGAAAGTACTTTTTATGTGATTGCGGTTTACTTTGGTTCAGTTAATATAAAAAACACCCGTTACGCTTTAGGAACCATGCTTCTAGTGGACGTGATCTGTGTAATTACGGCTATTTTTGTGGCGAGCTGGTTTTTCTAGGATGGGACTAAAATATGAATAGATTAATAGGTAAATTGGTTTTTTTGTGGGTTGGAAACATTTGTATGTGGTTTTATTATGGAGGTAAAAAATCGATAGACGATGTAGCTAAAGACGATAATGAAAATATAGGCATTTTTATAACTCTAATTTTAGTATTCTTAATCTATTTTTCAAATCGTTAATTTGAAACAATTCTAAAGGATTAGTTGATATAAATCAGGAATGATTCTTTGAACAATTCTTATATTTACGCCATTAAAAATCAATTATAAAATATGGACTTTATATACCAGGATCCTTATCCTATTTTAAAAGACGATACTCAATACCGAAAAATAACTTCTGACTTTGTTCAAGTCGAAAAATTGGGTGACAGAGAAATATTAACCGTTGATCCAAAAGGGTTGGAGCTGTTGGCGCAAGAAGCATTAAAAGATGTTTCTTTTATGTTGCGAACTTCCCATCTGGAAAAACTAAAAGCCATTCTCGATGATCCGGAAGCAACGGATAACGATCGTTTTGTGGCGTATAATTTATTGCAGAATGCTGCTGTTGCTATCGAGGGCGAATTGCCTTCGTGTCAGGATACCGGAACGGCGATTGTTATGGCCAAAAAAGGGGAAAATGTATATACTGGTGCCGATGATGCCGAATGGTTGTCTAAAGGGATTTTTAACACCTATCAAGAACGCAACTTGCGTTATTCGCAAATTGTTCCAATCAGTATGTTCGAAGAAAAAAACTCAGGTTCGAATCTTCCCGCACAAATTGATATTTATGCCAAAAAAGGTGCCTCTTATGAGTTTTTGTTTTTAGCAAAAGGCGGTGGTTCTGCCAACAAAACGTATTTGTACCAACAAACCAAATCGCTATTGAATGAAAAATCTTTGGACGCTTTCATTCGTGCAAAAATAATGGATTTAGGAACTTCTGCTTGTCCGCCGTATCATTTGGCTTTTGTGGTGGGAGGAACTTCTGCCGAAGCGAATTTGGCTGCGGTTAAGAAAGCGTCTGCAGGGTATTTTGACAATCTTCCTACTTCAGGAAACATGGCCGGTCAGGCTTTCCGTGACTTGGAATGGGAAAAAAGAATACAGTTGATTTGCCAGGAGAGTCATATCGGTGCGCAATTTGGAGGAAAATATTTTACCCATGATGTTCGTGTGATTCGTTTACCACGTCACGCCGCTTCCTGTCCGGTTGGATTGGGAGTTTCCTGTTCCGCCGACAGAAATATTAAAGGAAAAATCACCAAAGACGGAATTTTTGTGGAGCAATTGGAGGTGAACCCAAAACGATTATTGCCTGCGACTCCTCCTCATTTGGAAGAAGCAGTTGAAATTGATTTGAACCAACCTATGGCTGACATTTTAGCCAAATTAAGCCAGTACCCAATCAAAACCCGTTTGAAATTAAACGGAACCTTGATTGTGGCTCGTGATATAGCACATGCTAAAATCAAAGAATTATTAGATGCGGGTAAACCGATGCCGGAATATTTCAAAAATCACCCGATTTATTATGCGGGACCAGCCAAAACGCCTGAAGGCATGCCGTCGGGAAGTTTTGGTCCAACCACAGCGGGTCGTATGGATGTTTATGTGGATGAATTCCAGAAACATGGCGGAAGCATGGTTATGTTGGCCAAAGGAAACCGTACTAAAGAAGTGATGAATGCGTGTAAAAAATACGGTGGCTTTTATTTAGGATCTATCGGAGGCCCTGCTGCAATATTAGCTAAGGAAAACATTCTTTCAGTTGAGGTAGTCGATTTTGAAGAACTTGGAATGGAAGCCGTTCGTAAAATCACCATTAAAGATTTTCCTGCCTTTATTATCACGGATGATAAGGGAAATGATTTCTTCGAAAACCTGTAACATCTTCGAAAAGTTAAAATTAATTGAGCCGCATTCGAAAGGATGTGGCTTTTTTTTATGGATTGTACTGAACATGGAATTTATTAGGTAACGAATTAATATGAAATGGTTTGTGTTGAAAAAAGCGTTAAATTTATTGGAACAAAATCGACTTCCGTACGTTTGTATTCATCTAAAAGGATTAATAGTGCGTTTTAATATTATATCAATCCTAGTAGTTGGTAAATAGGATGGTTGTTATGGTCAAAAAGGAGGTAGAAATAACAGGTTACATTTAATAAAGTTAGATATGAAAAGTATTTTCAATAAAGAAGACAATCAGGAATTACTGGAAAGAATCAACAAACTGACTCCAGATTCACGTGGATTATGGGGTGAAATGACAGTAGCGCAAATGCTTTTACATAGTCAGAAGCCCTTGGATGTTGCTGAGGGCCAACTTGAATTAAAGCAAACTTTGATCGGGTTCCTTTTTGGAGGAATGGCAAAGCGAAATTTCCTGAAAGCCAGTGATTTTAAGAAAAATATGCCAACCGATAGTAGATTTGTTATTAAATCCAACCCTGATTTTGAAAAAGAAAAAGAAGTGTTGCGCAACCAAATCGTCCGTTTTGGAGAAATGGGAACTTCCATCATAGCCAATACGAAGCATCCTTTTTTTGGAGAAATGACCGAAGAAGAGTGGGGAAATTTACAATATAAACACCTGGATCACCACCTCAAACAGTTTGGAGCTTGATTTGGTCTTGTAAAAATAAAAAACCACAATTTCAGGAAGTGATTTTGTGGTTTTTTAAAGTGTTTTTAATGGAAAGCATAAAAGGGAAATCATTGATGCCCTTTTTGTCTTTTGAATGTTGAATGATACTCCAAATTAATTTTTGAAATTAAAACTCAACACTGCTCCCAATCCAAATTGAAACGTAGGCAGATAATCAGTCACACCAACAGGACCGTAATAAGTCCAGTAATAACTATTACCAACAGCAGATGACATTGATTGAAGGTAAGCTTGTAGATTAACGGATACCGAAGAATCAGTTTTTATTTTTACACCAGCCTTAATATCCCATGCAAAATTGGTATCGCTTCCGCTTTGTGGGGTTTCAGAAATACCTACACCAAGACCGCCGCCTATAAACGGCAATGCTTTGGCCGAACCAGTTTCAAAATAATGGGTTCCGCCAACAAGAATATAGTTTAATGCTCCCTTATCATCTCCACTGTTGAGTTGATTTCCAAATGGGCCGTAAAATGGCATAGTGGTATCCAATCTTAAGTATTTTAGTTCTATCGAACTGGTTTTTTCTATAAAAAATTCTAACCCAGCTCCATATTCAAAGCCATCTTCTACAGTGGCTGAATATCCGTCGTAATCCAGATCGTCCGAAAAGGTGTAACCACCGTACACATTAAGGGAAACCGATTTTGCTTCTTGCGCTTTTATACTAATTGATAAAAGTAAAATGATGAGTAATAGACTGTTACGTTTCATATTTTTTTATTTAGTTCTATCAAATTTAACATTTTATTTTATATGACGTAGATTTTAAAAAGAAAAAGATCATCAAATTTGATGATCTTTTTCTTATATAACCTAATTTTTATGCTTTTGTTTGTTGGATTACTTATTCAATTGCCATTTCGGGGATTTCGCCTTCGATAATAAGATTGGCTTCGGTAGAGGCTATGATGTGGTCGACAGAAACTCCTGGAGCGCGTTCTAGGAGCTTAAAACCTTTTGGGGTAACCTCCAATACGGCCAATTCGGTTACGACTTTTTTAACGCAACCTACGCCGGTTAAGGGTAAAGTACATTTTTTTAAAATTTTTGATTCCCCGGCTTTATTGACGTGCATCATGGCAACGATGATGTTTTCGGCAGAAGCTACCAAATCCATTGCTCCTCCCATCCCTTTGACCATTTTTCCCGGAATTTTCCAATTGGCAATGTCTCCGTTTTCAGACACCTCCATAGCACCGAGTATGGTTAGGTCAACGTGTTGTCCTCGAATCATACCGAAGCTAAAAGCGGAGTCAAAAAAACTCGCACCCGGCAAAGTGGTGATAGTTTGTTTTCCGGCATTGATAATATCGGCGTCTTCTTCTCCTGCAAAAGGGAAAGGTCCCATACCGAGTACGCCATTCTCGCTTTGAAATTCAACATCGATTCCTTTTGGAATATAGTTGGCTACCAAAGTAGGAATTCCAATTCCCAGATTAACGAAATAATTGTGTTTTAATTCTTTTGCAATACGTTTTGCTATTTCTTCTTTTGTCAACATAATTGATGAGTCAATTTGGAAATTTGAAGATTAGAAAATGAAAGATATTATCATTTTCTAATCTTCAAATTATCACATTTTCAAATTTATCTTTGTCTAACCGTTCTTTGTTCAATTCGCTTCTCGTATTTCTCTCCCTGAAAAATACGTTGCACCAATATTCCTGGAATATGAATTTGGTTTGGGTCCAAAGTCCCGGCTTCAACCAATTCTTCTACTTCGGCAATAGTGATTTTTGCTGCACCACACATACACGGATTAAAGTTTCTGGCGGTTCCCTTGAAAATCAAGTTTCCGGCTGTGTCGCCTTTCCAAGCTTTCACAATGGCAAAATCGGCCTTGAAAGCATGCTCCATAATATGCATTTTGCCATTAAATTCACGTACTTCTTTACCTTCGGCTACTTCTGTTCCGTAACCTGCGGGTGTGAAAAAAGCCGGAATTCCTGCTTGTGCTGCACGACAGCGTTCCGCTAATGTGCCTTGCGGAATCAATTCTACATCAAGTTCTCCGGAAAGCATCTGACGTTCGAATTCTGCATTTTCTCCAACATAAGAGGAAATCATTTTTTTGATTTGTTTTTTTTGCAAAAGCAAACCCAATCCAAAGTCATCTACACCGGCATTGTTTGAAATACAAGTTAAGTTGTTGGTTTCTTTTTTTACTAATTCGGCGATACCATTTTCGGGTATACCGCATAATCCGAAACCTCCCAGCATGAGAGTCATTCCGTTTTCAATTCCTTGAAGAGCGTCCTGAACGCTATTTACTTTTTTGTTGATCATGTTAATTTGGATCTAATGAAGGAAGTTTAATGATGTTAAAACTGATAAACAATCCGTTTACTTTGTTTTTAGAACAGCCTTCCGCTTATAATTCGAATTCTTCTGTATCTTGTTGGATATCGGTGGTGTCTTTTACAACAGCTCGAGGGACATAACAATCTACTTTTATGGATAAATTGGCAGGTCTTTCAAAATTTTCTTTGGAGACTTTTAGGTTTTCATCCTGATAACAACGTTTCATGAAATATCCCCAAATAGGTAATGCTGAGGCGGCGCCCTGTCCGTAGGTAAGGCTTTTGAAACGCGCGGAACGATCTTCGCAACCAACCCAAACACCCGTTACTAAATTTGGAACCATACCCATAAACCATCCATCAGATTGATTTTGGGAAGTACCTGTTTTTCCTGCAATTGGATTGGTAAACATATATGGATATCCGGTCCAGCGGTTGTCTCCGCTTCCTCCGGTTTGTGTTCGTAGCCTTGCTCCCGATCCTACCTCAGTTACACCTTCCAGTAATTTAATTATGGCAAAGGCAATATCTTTGTTTAGTACATCATGCGATTCCGGAATTGGTTCGTAGATTACCACACCACTTTTATCTTCAATTCGGTCTAAAAATTGTGGTTTGATATATACTCCCTGATTGGCAAAAGTACTATATGCGGCAACCATGTCTTCAACAGTGATTTCTACAGCGCCTAATGCAATTGAAGGCTGGTTGATAATTTCGGATTTCACACCCAATTTATGGGTTAATTCCACCACGGCTTCAGGACCAACTTTGTCAATCAATTTAGCCGAAACGGTATTGATAGAATGGGCCAATGCTTGTTTAAGGGTTACCATTCCGCGATAGTTGCTGTCTGAATTTCTTGGTTCCCAATCTTCGGTAACATGATGACGTCCTTTATGGATCATGAATGGGCCATCCAGTATCGAATCACATGGAGACATATTCAATTGTTCGATTGCCGTAGCATATACAAAAGGCTTGAAGGTAGAACCTACTTGTCTGGCTCCTTGTCCTACGTGATCATACTGAAAATATTTGTAGTTGATGCCACCAACCCAGGCTTTGATGCTTCCGGTTTGTGGTTCCATAGCCATAAGACCGGTTTGTAGAAAATGTTTGTAATAGCGAATAGAGTCCAAAGGAGTCATAATCGTATCTCGATCACCTTTCCAGGTAAAGACTGTCATTTTTGTTTTTTCGCTAAAGCTTTTAATGATTTCTTCATCACTTTTATCTTGATCCTTCAGCACAGCCCAACGGTTGGAGGATTTCATTGCTTGATTGAGAATGCGTTGGGTTTCCGCCTCGGATATGTTTACAAAAGGAGCATTTTTATTGGTCTTTGACTGAATGAAAAATTCTTCTTGAATGTTTGCCATGTGAGCCGCAACCGCTTCTTCGGCGTATAATTGCATTCTTGAATCGATGGTAGTGTAAATTTTCAAACCGTCTTTGTAGATATCATAATCCGATCCGTCCGGTTTTTTGTTTTCCTCCAGCCATTTTTTCATGTAATCACGCAAATATTCTCTAAAATAGGTTGCCGTTCCTTCACGATGACTCTCTAGTTTGAAATGTAATGTGATAGGTAAACTTTGTAATTTTAATTTTTGCTCTTCGGTAATGATATTCCCTTTCTCCATTTGTGAAAGAACCACGTTTCGTCTATTCTTTACACCTTGCGGGTTTTTTACAGGATTGTATAATCCTGAATTTTTGAACATTCCCACCAATATAGCCGACTCTTCTATGGTTAAATCTTTGGGTTCTTTGGAAAAATAAGTTTTTGCCGCCGAATTGACCCCCACCGAATAATTACCAAAATCATAAACATTACAATACATTGTAATTATCTCATTCTTGGTGTATTGTCTTTCTAATCGGATGGCGATAATCCATTCTTTTACTTTTTGCACAATTCTAAAAGGCAAAAATTTTGATCCCTCTCCATGAAACAATTGTTTGGCCAATTGTTGGGTCAAAGTACTCGCTCCACCCTTGGTTCCCAATGTTCCGATAGCTCTCAAAGTTCCCCAGCCATCTATGCCAGAGTGCTCATAAAAACGGGCATCTTCGGTAGCGACCAATGCTTGTACGAGATTTTGTGGTAAATCAGAGTATTTTAATTGAGATCTGTTTTCTTTGAAATATTTTCCTAAAACCACTCCGTCAGAAGAGATGATTTCTGTGGCTAAATTGGAATCTGGATTTTCTAAATCTTCAAACGAGGGCATAGAACCAAAAAGCCCCCAAGAGGCAAATAGGAAAAATAAGCATACGGTGCCCAAACCGTAAAAGAAAATTTTCCAGAATTTCTTTGAATAATATTTTACGTCTTTATCGATTTTTTTTGTCTGATTGTTTTTTTTAGTAGCCATAATACGATTCTATTCTTTTTTTTCTATTCTAAAACCTACTTCTGTTATTCCATCTAAAAATTCGACACCTTGAATTTTCCCGTTCTCTCGAACCGCTTGTTTGATTTGGACTTTATATTTGCCTCTAAATCTTACATTTTCTTTGTAATAGAGCTTACTTTCTTTTATGTCCGTAAATCCATCACCAAGCAGAGTTCCGTCAGGATTTGCCATTTGATATTCAAGGGTGTCTACTTTTGTAAAACCATTTGACATCTCCATAGAAACGATCAGGAACAGATTATTATAGGGATAATTGCTGTTGTCTCTTAGGTTTACAAATAAATCGTACCGTTTTGTCGAATCCAGTTCTGGTAAATTAAAAGTTACAATACTGTCTTTATGCCAAGCACTTCCAACAGATTTATATTCATCAAAAACTCTTTTTTTATCGCATGAAAAAAAGAGTATCGCCACCAAAATCAATAAGACGCTATTTTTTATTCTCATTTTTAGTAATAATTATCGGTTTTCTTGGTGTTTCTGGTTTGTTTTCTTTTGCAACCGGACGATTTTTGTTTGGATTTGGTTTATTATTACCAGAATTTCCATTGCCTTTATTGTTATTGGCATTTTCTTTTCTGATAGGGCTACCAGCTTTGTTTGCATTGTTGTTTGCATTGTTTGCAACAATTAAATTTTCTCCGGCTGGCTTACGCTTTTTAGCTGGTTTTTTCTTTCTTTTTGGTTGGTCAAAACGAGTTAAACTTTCTTGCCCCATGGCATTATTAAAGTCTTTTGCTGGTTCTTGAAGTACTTCTATTGCATAATCTTCAAGTGATGAAACTTTGTTTTTGAGTTTGTTTTCGGCAATAATTTCTTTGACCTGTTCAATTTTT
>Ga0137355_1000017_pt1 | contig 28887 bp, 25 predicted proteins | sample EasRivERMLT800_2_FD_104763 | JGI IMG/M metagenome (GOLD analysis project Ga0137355, IMG submission 104763) | Soil microbial communities from meander-bound floodplain in the East River, Colorado, USA - East River MetaG ERMLT800_2 | ecosystem: Environmental > Terrestrial > Soil > Floodplain ... | reverse complement strand
ATCAATAACCCCTCTGCCCTAGCCCCGATAGCAGCGGAAAAAGCTCCTGAAGAAAATATTCGCCCTATACACTATAATAATGAAACCCTCTTTTTTATTAATCGAAACGGATAGCTTTCACTGGGGAAATTTTGGTTATTATATAGGAGGGGATTAATAGCACCAGAAAACAAACTGTAACCGTGAGTAGATTTAACAACACTATATATCCTAAATCAAGATAAACCGGCGCCTGATCAACATAGTAATTTTCAGGATTAAGCTTGATTACACCGAAATGTTGTTGAACCAGCAGTAGTGAGATTCCGATTAAGTCCCCCCAGAACAATCCTCTTATTATAAGATAGAACGCATTATAGAGAAATATTTTCCTAACGGACCAGTTATTAGCACCCAGTGCTTTTAGAATTCCAATCATTTGTGTACGCTCGAGAATGAGCACTAATAAAGCGACTACCATATTGATGGTCGCAACTAATATCATAACTACTAATATGACTATAATATTAAAATCGAATAGTTGCAGCCATTCAAATATATAGCTGTATTTTTCAATAATGGTTTTAGTATCAAGTGTAGATGATGTTTGTTCATATACTTCTTCACCCTTCGCTTTAATATTATTGAAATCGGAAACGAAAACCTCGAATGCTCCAATTTGATCCGCATCCCATTTATTGATCCGTTGTATGTGACGAATATCCCCAATTATATAAGTAGCATCAAATTCCTGAAATCCTGAGTTAAAAATACCCGTGATTACAAACCTCCTAATGTTGGGTAGTTCATTTTGATTTTCTTTAATAAAGAAAGTATTAAAACTGTCGCCAACTTTTAGATTAAGTCTGTTAGCAAGGAACTGAGAAATTAACACTTCCTGATTTACTTTATTTGAAAAATTGGGCAGTTTCCCCGAAATGAGATATTCCTTAATATTATCCCATTGGTAATCATTTCCAACTCCTTTGAAAATTATCCCTTCGAAAGCCGTCGCGGTTCTAATAATACCAGCTTTGCTTGCAATACCTTGTATATGACTAATCCCAGAAACTGAAGCGAACTTTGGATAAAAATTTTGCTTTTTGGAAATAGGAACTAAGGTAACCTCCGATTGATTATTATCATAATTTGAAATAATGATATGTCCGTTGAAGGCAGAAACTTTCTCACGAATTTTTTGCTGTAGTCCAATACCTGTCGCTACCGACACAATCATCATAATCATTCCAATTGCGATTGCCGAAATTGCAATGTTTATGATCGGTGCAGATATACTACTTTTATAATCTTTAGTTGTTATAAGTCGCTTAGCGATGAAATATTCTAAATTCAAATTAATTTTCTTTTGTTTGGACACAAATATACATAAAGTTATTTATGACATTTTTGAATTAAAAGTCACGATTACTAAAAACGATAAAGCAATCTTTAGTTTAAATTCGTAATATCCGTGCTCGCCTTTTCAAATTTATCTACAAAGGCAGTTTCTTTTTCATCTCCTCTACAATATTATAGGCAGCTGGGCAAATTGGAATATTCTTTAACGTAATATCAGTAATTTGCTGAAACTTTTTTCTGTCAGTATGGGGAAATTCTCTACATGCTTTTGGGCGAACATCATAAATAAAGCAAGTATTGTCAGTATCCAGAAAAGTACAGGGAACGCTTTGCAACACATAATCCTGATCTTCATCGACACGGAGATACTGCTCGATAAACTGTTGTGGCTTTTGTCTCAGATGTTTTGAAATTCGTTCAATATCCGCAGAAGTAAACAGTGGACCAGTAGTTTTACAACAATTGGCACATTTTAAGCAATCTGTTTTTTTGAATTCACTATCATGTAACTCTTGCATCACATAATCCAAATTCTTTGGTGTTTTCTTTTTCAGCTTATCAAAATACTTTTTGTTTTCGATATGCTTATCTTTGGCAAGTTTTACTATTTCGTTTAAAGCTGGTTTCAAATTCACTATTTAAAGTTGAGCTGCAAAATTAAACTTTAAATTTAAAACTCTAACATTAAACAAAAAACAATGAAAGACCTTTTCGGAAAAGCTATACTTGATTTTCAAACCAATAATTCACCCGAGAATTTAATAACAGAGACATCGATTTCTGAAGAAGATGAAATGAGCGTTGCTTACTTATTCCGTACCTATGAAGAGATGCCAAAACTGGAGCAACGTGCATTGCAACTCGCAAAAGGAAAAACGCTGGACGTAGGTTGCGGAGCCGGAAGTCATAGCCTTTATTTACAAAATAAAAAAGATATTGATGTAAGTGCCATAGACATTTCTGAAAATGCGATTAAAGCATGTCGTTTAAGAGGTGTTGCTTCTGCAAAAGTGGCAAATATTTTGGATTTAAACGCCAATGAAAAATTTGACACTATTTTATTATTAATGAATGGTACGGGAATCTTTGGAAAACTAAACAATGTCCCTGAATTTCTTCAAAAACTAAAATTATTATTGAATGAAAACGGACAACTTTTGATTGACTCATCCGATATTATATATATGTTTGATGAAGATGAAGATGAAGACGGAGGGAAGTGGATCCCTGGAGACGATTATTATGGCGAATTGGAATTTACGCTCTCCTATAAAGGAGAAAAAGAAGATTCTTTTCCGTGGTTATATCTTGACTACAACACTTTACAAAATGCCGCTCATGCAAATGGCTTACAATGTCAACTGATTCTAGAAGGAGAACATTATGATTATTTGGCGAAACTTACTTTAATTAAGGATTAAAAATTACTAAAAAATGGAAAATTTAGATCTTGAAAAACTGCGTTTCCCTGTTGGGCATTTTGAAAAACCAGCATTATTTACAAAAGAAATTATTTCGGAATTCATAGCAACCATTGCGGCATTTCCAGAAAAAATAAAAGCTGAAGTTTCACTTCTGAACGAAGAACAATTAAACACTCCATACAGAAATGAGGGCTGGACTATCCGACAAGTGGTACACCATTGTGCCGACAGCCATATGAATAGTATCATTCGATTTAAATTGGCTCTAACTGAAGATTCTCCAATCATAAAACCGTATTTTGAAAATCTATGGGCAAATTTAGCAGACAGCAAAATGGCTATTGAACCTAGTTTACTACTATTGGAAGGCTTACATCAACGCTGGACAATTTTACTAAACTCCTTAACGGAAGAAGAATTAACAAAAACATTTATTCATCCCGAACATGGAATGAAATTCCAACTCAAGGAAATCATTGGTTTATATGCTTGGCATTGCAACCATCATTTGGCGCATATAACCGAACTGAAATCAAGAAAGGGCTGGAATTAAGCTAAAAAAGCCAAAATAACATTTGTTGTTATTTTGGCTTTTTTAGCTTATAATTGTATACTTTACTTTTCTAACTAATGAATATCTATAAACCAATACAAAGAAATTTTATCTAACCCCGATTTTAGATTTTTATAGACAATTCATATATAACTCTAACATTCTTCCCACCCTGTTGACCCGGTATCTATTTTGGAGATAATGAAACAACTCTCATCGCCTCATCACCTGTACCCTTTCCAGGATCTTTCACCATTTCTATATTGCTAATACTTCCATCCGGTCAACTATGAAAAGCACTTTAATAACACCTGAAACAGCTTCTTCTTCAGGCGTACCAAAGTTTTTGTCGATAAATTTCATAAACTCAATATTTCCGTCTGAAAATTTTGGCTTAACCTCCACAACATCGAAAAAAAATTTTCTCTACTAAAATTAGGACTTACTTGAGCATAAACACCCTGTAATGATAAAAAAATAAAACTAAAAGTAAAATTCTCTTCCTAGTACAAAAAATATTTAAAATCAAATTAAACAGAACTAAAATCTTCTTTTATAAATATATCTAAAAAAGAATGCAAAAATGTAATATCAATATAAAATTAAAAACCTATATCACAACCATATTAAAAATCTATCCCTTAATCTATCCTTCTGAATCTTAAAAGATACAAATCCTACAACTAGATTAAATAAATTACAAATAACAAGATTTATTGTGTTTTTATGGAATATTCAAATATTTATGCGTTTGCAAAGAAACCCTCCACTTAGGATTATTCATGACATAATCAACAATTAACGGCGTCATTTCTTCTTTTTTACTCCATTCCGGCTGAAGAAATAAAATTGCTCCCTTATTAACTTTTTCAGCTTGCTCTTCTGCAAAAATAAAATCATGTTTGTTATAGATAATAACTTTCAATTCATGGGCCTTATCATAAACCGTCTGTGTTGGCAATTTATTTTTCTTAGGAGAAAGACAAATCCAATCCCATGTCCCCGAAAGCGGGTACGCACCCGAAGTTTCAATATGTACTTTTAGATTTTGTTCTTTTAACTTCTGTGTCAATAAAGTCATGTCCCAAGTTAATGGCTCTCCTCCTGTAACCACAACGGTATCAGCATATTTATTGGCATTGGCAACAATCAAGTCAATACTAGTAGGTGGGTGAAGCTCAGCATTCCAACTCTCCTTAACGTCACACCAATGACATCCCACATCACAACCACCTATTCTAATAAAATAAGCGGCCGTACCTGTATGAAATCCTTCTCCTTGGATAGTATAAAATTCTTCCATTAAAGGCAACATAGTCCCTTTGTTTACCTCTAATTGTATTTCTTTTGATAACATTATATTTATTTAAAGTGCAAATGTAGTGAATTTAGAATTTAGTAGTCCCAGATAGAAGCCAACACGTACTAAATAAAAAAAACCGATAGTTCTATTTAAACTATCGGTTTTTCCAATTAAAAAATTATTTTTTTTATTTCAATAATTTTAAAGATTCAATTGCATATTGATTTGTTGGCTCTAATGCAAGTGTTTTATTAAAACATTCTTTTGCTTTTACTTTATCGGTATTAGCATAAGCAGCGCCACTTGTGTTATAACTTTCTACCATTTTTTTAATTACGGCAGGCTTTGCTAATTCTTCTGGCCCTTTTGCTGTAACAACAGCTATATAAGCCTCATAATACTTAATCGTCATAGCATCATTCTCAAGCAAATTGTTTGTTCTCGCTCTAAATATGTAAGCGTCTTGAGTTGATGGAGCAGCATCTATAACATTTCCAAAAGCTACATCGGCTTTTTGCAAAGCGATCGGATCTGGTTTTACAACATCTTTCCTTGTATTATCATAATACAATGAATTACCCAAGTAAAAATTATCTAACAAATAATTTTTAGATTCTTTATTTGATGTTGCTATTTCATAAATTGCCGCTGCTTCTTTATATAATTTTACCTCATATAATTTTTTCCCAAATTCTCCAAGTCCATTGGTTATTGAAGCTTCCATCTCTACAGCCTTTTTAATATCTGCAATTCCATTCTCAAAAAGAACAGGATCTACCAATTTAGCATCAGCACTAATTGCCTTTTTTATTTTAGCAAAACCTAAATTTTGATAATCAAGTGCAATTATTTTATTCGAAGGATGAGAAATAAAAGTCTCTAATGATTTTATCGCTAATTCATAATTACCATTTTCATAAGCTGAATAACCCAAATAACGAAATATTCTTGGATTTACTTTATCCAATTCAATCATTTTGTTTGCCTCAACTTCAAGAGCTTTGTAATCTTTTGCTTGTATTAAAAAATCTGCATGACGCATGCGTGAACTTAAAGAATAATCTGTTAAACTCATGTATTTTTCATAATACGTTAAAGCTTTTCCAACATACAAACTAAATTTAGATGGTTCATTGTATCCCCATAAATAATAGGTTTCTGCCAATTCTCTATAAATAGGTCCGTAATTTGGATTTATTGCTACTACTTCATCAAAAGCTTTTATAGCTTCAGTATAGGCTTTCGCTCCTTTTAGCAAAACTCCCAATTGCATTTTTGCTCTAATTAATGTATTGTCTGCCTGATACGCATTTCGGTAAGCGGCATACGCTTCGTTTTGGTTTTTATCACCAAAATAAGCATTACCAAGAGCTAACTGAACTTGGGCATCAAGGGGATTTATAGCCTTTGCTTTATTCAAAACTGTAATGGCCTCTTTGAAATCAGGTTTAGTTGAATAAGTATAAGCCCTACCAATATAGATATATTCTTCGATATCTTTCTTTTTTAAAGAACTCGTAGCTAAATCAAAATTTGCTTTTGCAGCTACTGTATTTCCTTTATCAAGGTCAATTAAACCTAAACCGATATAATTAAGTTTCGCACCTTCTGTGCCAGCTAATCCATCTAGATAAGAAACTTTAGCCGAATCAACATAATTCTGTACAAGATAAACATTCCCAAGAAGAAACGAAGCCTTTCCATTAGTAGGCTTAGCCCGAATGATCGATTTTAAAATGGATTTTGCCTTTTCAAACTGTTCGGCATCTATTGCTTTTTTTGCTTGATCCAAATCCTGCGCTTGACTTACAAATACAGAAGACAATAAAGCAACACTAAAAATTTTAAATATATTCATTTTAACTTAAATTTATTTTTTATCATTATTAATTTTATTTCGAATTCTAATATTTCTACCAGGTACTCTTACAGGTAACAAACCAGATTTCAAAATTATCCTTTGTCCAATATCACCGGCAACAAATGAAGCAAAACCCATACCTAAACCGGAGTATCCTTGACAATTTATGATATACAAATCTCGTGCCAAAGGATATTTACCTTCACCCAAATCATTTTGACTTGGCTCATAATAGCCTGACCCTTGAAGACCTTTTACAGACAGAACATTTACATTACGAACATATTCAAGCATATTTTGATTAGGCTGTGTCAACCAATTCACGCCAACCACCCCAATCATGCCGTCATTTTGAGAAACAAATTTAATTACTTCTTCGTTATTCTTAAATGAAAAAGCACCTACTTCAGGTAAGGTCTTTAATCCAGCCAAATTATTCATATAACTAACTGTACTGGAGTTTGGATTATCAAATACCAAGCCTTTTATAGTAGTATTCGATTTTCCTTGCATAAAGTTAATTACATCTTGTAACGCAATTAATGTGTCTTTATTACTTTTGTTTGAAATAAATGCTATAGCATCTGTAGCAAATTCAGTAATTTTAGGTGTTACTTTCTTTTGCTCAAAAATTTTTAATTCTTCATTAGTTAATTTTCTAGATAAAATAGCGATAGAAGACTTCTCATTAAACAAAGAATTAATAGTTTCTGCTTCTGAATTTGATTTAAGTTTAATAGTAGCATCATACTTACTTTCAAAAACTTCAACTTGATCTTCAACTATAGGAGTCAGAGTTTCATCTACCAAGATGGTTGTCGATCCTTTCAAAATAGTTTCTTTCTTTTGCTCTTTTTTATCACATGCCACAAAAAGAAATAAAAACGAAACAATTGCTAAAACTTTGTACTTTCTAATCATCTCTATTTAGTATTTGAATTAAAAAATCTTAAAAATCTTAAAAAAGAATAGACAATCAGAATCACTCCAAAAGCAATCCTGTAATTAACTGAAATTGCTATTGGAAAATTTTTCCAGAAGATAATTAAAAGACCTAAACAAAAATAAACTAAAAAAAACAAAATTCCTATAACGAGAAGAAATCGCTCTTTAAGCGATTTCTTCTGAAAATTAACAAGCTTTTTATCTAACATTATTCAGCCGATTGAATAGTAATAGGAAGAGAATATAATACCCTAACTTTTTTACCGTTTTGTTCTCCTGGATTCCATTTCGGACATTTGCTCAATACTCTTATAGCTTCTTTTCCTGTTCCATAACCAATATCTCTAATTACTTTGATATCCGTTAATGAACCGTCTTTTTCTACTACGAAAGTAACATAAACTTTTCCTTTAAGACCCTCTTCTTCTGGAGTTTGATAAGTTTTACCAACGTATTTGTAAAAATTTTCCATTCCTCCTGGGAACTCAGGTTTTACCTCGATACCAGCCAAAGAGTGAACACTCTCATCTTCTTCAACTACTTCACTTGGGCCAGTCCCAACTGGCTCAACAGTTAATTCAGCATCCGGATCTCCTTTGATTGTTTCAGAACCAAGTTTTTTATCCTTAATATCTTTAATAACTACTATTTCTTCAACAACCTCCTCGGCTTTGGCCACAACTGGCTTAACAAATTTAACTTGATCCACTTTAGGTGGTGGTGGTGGAGGTGGCGGAAGATCTTTTTTAGGCTCTTCTTTCTTAGGCGGCAACTTTACTGCTGTAATTTTTACATCTAACTTTTCATCGCCTTCCTCAGACTTTGGCAATAAGTCAGCTATCATAGGCGCACTAACAGCAAGAGCAAAAACAATAGCACCAAGAATAAGAGCTTTAATCGTTGTCTTTTGATTACTTTTTCTTAATTCATAAGCACCATAACTTTTGTTACGACCTTCGAATACAATTTCAAGCCATTGCTTTGTATATAAATCTAATTTCATTTGTTTAATTATTAGGTTATTGAGTCATAAGATAAATCTTATTTTCCTTCTAACAATTTTTGTTCCTCAGGTGTAAAATCATTTACAATGGCGTAAGTTGGCACATCAGCAATAGCCATTTCATCAAGTATATCAACTAAATTTCTATAATTTGATTTTTTACTTGGTTTAATAATTACAATAATCCCGTTCTTTGGTTTACCTAAGCCTGCAGAATATGCTAAAACAGATTTCTTTCTAGACAACAATTCCTTACGAATTCCATCTTTACCAAAAGCAATATCCTTAGGTCCCGCTATAGGAGTAGCTAATAAACCCATATAATAAACCATTTTATCATTATCAGCTAATAATATCGTCATTGTACGATTCTCATCAACTTTTATCGGCTTATCTTTGGTTTTATCATCTTCTTTATCTGGCAACCCCAAATCCATAGATTGTGGTTTAGACAACGTAGTGGTAAGCATAAAGAATGTGATCAATAAGAAAGCCAAATCCACCATAGCAGTTAAATCTACCTTAGAGTTTTGCTTTTTACTTCTTACTTTTCCACCTTTACCGCCATCACCGTCGCCGGTATTTAATTCAGCCATCTTAGTGTGTCTTTTTAAATTATTTTTCTATTTTTCTAAAACCAGTAACTAAATTAAAGCTATTGATTTTTTGATCTTGTAAAATATCCATCACTTCTTTAATAGCAGGATATTCTTCTTTCGCATCACCTTTTATAGCAATTTGCAATTCTTTGTCATTTACATCAATATTTGCAATACGAGAATTGTAAATCCATTCTTTCAATTGATTATCAAGAGAATCTTTAGGAATTCCAGGCTGCACACCTGGTTTGTTTCTGTCAGCACTTTTCATTGCGATAAGTTGCTTAAGCCCTGTAACAGGTACCCCAACACCTTCCATCAATGCAAATCCTGCCTTTTCTTCTTCTGAAAATACAATACCATATTTTTGACCCATCAATTCAAGAGCTTTCTTACGAACTTCTCTTCCTTTCAAATCATAAAATATTTTACCTTTTCCTATCGTAATTGTAGCCAAATCACTTTCAGGCAATTTAGTTTGTACTGTTGAAGCTGGTGTATCTACTGGCAATGCTTCTGGCACCTTAGCTGTAGCTGTCAAAATAAAGAATGTAAGCAAAAGAAACGCCACATCACACATAGCCGTCATATCAATAGACGCAGCTTTTTTGGTCATTTTTATAGCCATTAATATATTTTTTAATACTTACAAGGCAATAGAGTTATATTATCTATAACTCTAAAGCTCGTAAATTATTATTAATTATTTTTTTGTACTTCTGTAGTGTCTGTACGTATTCACGATAGTGTTACCAGCCTCATCGATAGAATAAGTCAAAGTATCAATTTTTGAAGTAAAAAAGTTGTAAACAACAATTGCCAATGCAGAAGTAGAGATACCTGTTGCAGTATTAATTAATGCCTCAGAGATACCATTTGCCAACATTGCTTGATCTGGAGTTCCAGAAGATGCTAATGCACCAAATGCTTTGATCATCCCTGTTACTGTCCCTAACAATCCAGCAAGAGTACCTAAAGAAACTAAAGTAGAAAGAATAGTTAAATTTTTCTCTAACATTGGCATTTCTAATGCGGTAGCCTCTTCTATTTCTTTATGAATAGTTTCTGCAGCAGCTTCGCTATCTAAACCTTCATTTTTAACATCTTGATATTTCAATAAAGCTGATTTTATTGCGTTAGCAACAGATCCTTTTTGTTTATCACAAGACTCAATAGCTCCATCAATATCACCTGTAGTGATACTAACTTGAACTTTTTTCATGAATTTATCCAAATTATCTTTTCCAGCTGCTTTAGTAATCACACTGAAACGCTCGAATGAGAAAACAACTACCATTAATAATAATCCCATTAATACTGGTACGATAGGACCTCCTTTATAAACCATCGCTAAATAGTTTCCTGGTAGTGGATGACCTGTATTAACTCCACCTTCAAAGTTAGAACCATCACCCATGATGAAGTTCCATATTAACCAACCTACAAAAATACATGCTACTATAATGATTCCTGAAATCATTCCCCCTCCGTTTGAACCACTCTCTTTTTTAACGTTTGCCATTTTTTTTAATTTTAATAGTTTTAAATAATTTATTTTTTTAGTTATAATAAACTTGTAGAGGAGCAAATTTATATGTTTAGTTCAAATAAAAAAATTTTTTTTAATTTTATCTCATAAATAATTAGACGACGAAAGTATAATTACTGTTTTTTATTTGCAATTTTATCAAAAAAAAGGATTAAAATATTTAATATGTAAAAAAATACATTGTTTTTTATCAATTATTGAATTAATAGTTTAAAAATTAAATAAAAATAAAAAAAATAAATTCTTTTTATTTTTACTCATATTAAGAATTATTTTTACAGTAAATACTTAAACACTTCCCTTTTAACAAATAATCCTCAATTACTTGCCTTAAAAAAACAAAGTCTTCCGGATGAAAAATCATCTTATTCGAAATTCGCCTATCATCTTTCCAAACAATTGATAAGAAACCCAAATAACAACATCATATAGCATAAACACTTCAAAAAATCCTGTCTCGACGCCTAGGGATCAATTGTATTTATGCTTATACTGTCAAAATAGGGCGATCCATTTCTTCTTGAAGTACCAAGGCTATTGCTTAAAGAGTGTATCCAATACTATTAAAGGCGCAAAATAATTTTATATAAACATGAGATCGTCATACTCGAAGCAGGACAATCCATGAAAATTGAAAAAAAATTGCGAGTACAGTACTTCGGCCTATTCCTAACCTTTTGAATATACTACAATAGAAACCTAGTCTTAATTTCTCAAAAGTATTTTGAAGAATAAAATAAAAAAATCCCAAACTTTCAGGCTTGGGATTTTTTTTATCTATTGGAATTAAGCAGTTCAATTATTTTATTTTCTACTACTTCAGTATCCCAAATATTCTCAATATTGTCCATTTTTAAAACCTCCTCCATAATTGCATTCTGGAAATCACCTATAGCCAAAGCCTCTGTATAAGGCCTGTCACTAAAAGTTACTCGACTATAAAGCGGAATCCATTTTTCGGGGTGCTTATCAGAAAATAGTTTTTCGATTTTTTTTTGCAAAAGAAATTTCTCGTCTGCTGTTTTCGAACTCATTTCCATAAAATTTCGATAGGACAGTTCGGCAATTGCATCGGCATTGGGCTTTCTGGACTTTTGATATTCGGAAAAAATATTTTCCCAATCATCTCCAAACTTTTGAATCATTTCATACAACACGGAAATATCTTCAAAACCGGCATTCATACCTTGGCCATAAAAAGGAACAATTGCATGACAAGCATCACCTATCAAGGCGATTTTATCTTCATATGTCCACGGAAAACATTTCATGGTCACGAGTGTACTTGTTGGATTATTGAAAAAATCTTCGGCTAATTTTGGAATAACATCTATAGAATCCGGGAAATTCTTCACGAAGAATTCTTCGACACTCTTTCTGTCCGTCAAAGAACTGAAAGAGTTTTCTCCCTCGAAAGGCATAAATAAAGTACATGTAAAACTGCCGTCGAGATTAGGCAAGGCAATCAACATATAATCACCACGAGGCCAAATATGAAAGGAATTTTTATCTAATTTATGTGTCCCATCCGAATTTGCAGGAATATTTAATTCCTTATATCCTAAGGGCAAAAATTCTTGAGAATAATTAAACATACTCTGCCGCTGCATTCGGTGGCGAATTCTTGAAAAAGCACCATCGGCACCAAATACTAGATCGTATTTTCTTTCTTCCCACGCCCCTCTTTCGGTTTCGCCAATATGCAAAGTGGCATCATCCAGTGTAACATCCCAAATTTTATGTTCAAAAAAGAATTCAGCTCCTGCCTCCTCGGCAAGATCGATCATTTTTCTGTTCAGAGTACCTCTCGAAATCGAATAGATAGATTCTCCTTCCTGTCCATAATTTTGAAAATTGAGTTTGTCCACCAAATGAATGGCGCGTTTGTCCATTGGAATTGCAATAGCCCGCACCGCGTCACCTACCCCAACACCGTCTAAGGCTTTCCAACCCCGATTAGACATCGCCAGATTTATAGAGCGTCCCGAAAACTTAATTTGACGAATATCCGGACTTCGATCGTAAACATGAACAGTATGACCCGTTTTTTTGAGATAAATAGCTAATAAGGAACCGACTAATCCAGAACCAACAACTGCTATTTTTTTAGGAGTTTGCATCAAGAAAAAATGTAAATATAAGTGTGCAAAAATACGTAATAATCAATAGCAATGACAAAAATCAACGGCAAAAATCAATTTCAATTGCAATTAAAAAAAACATTTCAATAGAAAATCATGCTCCTTCAATTTTTCATTCAGGTTTAAAAATCAGTCTTGTTGAAGTTCTAACAATTTCTTCCTTATTCATTATCATCCTTCTAAACTTACCTGTGTTAAATAATTCTGCCTGATCATTGTAATGAGAACTCAACGGATTACCCGATTGACCTGTTGGTAAAATGCTCCAACCGTTTTCTATATCCGAAAAATCGATAATCCTCCTTGTAGAAGGGCCTCCTTTTACAAGATACTTCCCGTCATCGGAAAAATCAAAAAACTGATTATTAATAACCTCCGTTGAACCCGAAATTGCAAACGGTCCCACATTAAAAAATGGCCGCAATACAGCAATTTTTCCCAAAGGATGCTGATGTTCTACAGTATGAACTTTATTCCATGTCCAAGAATGAACAGCACTTCCTAATTGTTTTTCTAAATCCACAATGGCTTCATTGAATGATTGAGATAGAATTTCTCCTCTGGTTTCTTTCACATTCTTAGTTGAAATATTATCCCACCAAAGTGATTTTTCGTTGTTTATCTGTCTCGCTATTATTTGCTTCATAAGATGTGTGCCCAAGAATTGTTTAAAATTGACCATCCCGAGTTCATCTTCAAAAGTGTTTTTTAGATACAAATAAATCCACTTATTATATATTGTTGGTGCCACATCATCTAAATTGTTTGAGCCATTCCAAGATTTTAAAATTGCTAAAGCTTCTTTTTGATTTTTTGATAGCGATTCAACATTAAGATTCAAAATCAAATTTCGCACAACTTCAGGCGACACTGCCGATATATTATCGGTAATCATTTTACTAACTGTCTGCCTATCCCAATTATCTTTTGGATCTAATAATTGTGTAATTCTTTTGGCTCGGTCCTCCGGAAGGTAATATCCCGGATACAAGAAACCATCAACTGCCTGAGGCTGATTATTGGCAGAATAAACATAATTCCATTTTGGATTTACTGCCGATGGGTTTTTAGAAAAATCCAAATATTCCGCAATATCATCTTTTCCACTGGCACCATCGAGAATAAAATTTGTATTCACTCCTTTATTATGCTTATACAATTTTCCAGTTGCCCACCAACCAATATCCCCTTTGGCATCTCCATACATAACGTTCAATCCTGGCGCAGCGATAAGCGCAACCCCTTTCTTGAAATCTTTTTTGCTTTTGGCATGAGAAATCAGATACACAGCATCTAGGATCTGAATGGGCTGCTGGGTATAGATCCAAGACATTGCAATAGGTTTATCGGCATTTAAGCCTTCGATTAAATCGTTAATTATAGATCCATGTCGGCTCTTCTTAACATTCAAAACGAAGTCAGAGGTGTCTTTTACCTTTATATTTTTATGACTAATAGAATAATTGCTAAATCCCTTTGGCGTTTTGTATTGACTATTATCCCCCAATTTATTCTCTTCTTGATAAAAATCGATATCATCATTTTCGAACATGGTCAAACCATAAGCATATTCACGATTATGACCCAACAAAGGAAAAGGGGTTCCTGCCAAATAACATCCATACAACTCAAATTCCGGAGTGACTAAATGTGCTTCATACCAGGTTCCCGGTTGCGAATATCCTATATGGGGATCGTTAGCAAAAATGACTTTGCCATTTCTGGTTTTTTTAGGGGCAATTATCCAACTGTTACTCCCCACAAAAGGAGGTATTGGAGATTGAACTAATAAAGAAGCCACAGCGTTTGAAATAACCGCAAATTCCTGTGGCCTTTCTTTTGCGCTTATAATTCGTGTCGTATTAAATGAACCATCCAAACCAAAGTCCTTAAGATAATCCGTTCCATATTTATTTCGAATATCGGTCAATAACGGATCTGTTTTTTGAGCCATTGCGAAACTGAAAGACATGTATCCAAAAATATTATAAACGTCTTTTATCGTAAATTTTTCTTTCTTCACGTCAAGCAATTGAAACTCTATAGGCGTAGTGCCTTGCTCCAAATATTGATTGATCCCATCAAGATAAGCCATTGCTAATTGATAACTCGGGCTCTTTTTATCTAGCCTTGCAATAGCCACTTTAGAAGCTTCTTCGATTCCCAGACCAGCGAAAAATTTATCGTTTTTCAAGGCTACCGAACCAAAAATTTCAGACAAACGTCCTGGCGCAATTCGTCGCATTAATTCCATTTGCCATAGTCGGTCCTGGGCATGCACATACCCCAAAGCCACCATAGCGTCCTTAGAATTTTTGGCATAAATATGAGGGACGCCAAACTCGTCAAAATAAACCGTGGTTTCTTTCTGAATATTTTTCAGTTCCAAATTCCCTTCATATTTTGGTTTTAGATAAAAACCATAAATTACAAGGAACACTATTAACAGTATAACTAATGATACTAAAACCAGAAGGACTTTCTTAAGCATTTTCATTTAAACAAATGTGTTAGCAACGTAAATGATTTGAATTATTAGACCGATCAAAGCAATAATTACCGAAGGATTCCTGCTTTTAATATTTGTCCAAATTTGTACATGTCTTCAAAAGAACAATACAAAGGAACTGGCGCCAGTCTAATTACATTGGGTTCACGCCAGTCTGTAATTACGCCGTTTTTCATCAAATAATCGAACAGGCTTCTCCCTTCTCCGTGAAGAAAAACCGATAATTGGCAGGCTCTTTCTGCTGGATTGGCTGGAGTTATGATTTCGAAATTTCCCTGAACCTCTTTATCGATTTCATGAAGAATAAACTCTAAATAGGAAGTGATTTTATCTCTTTTTTCAATTAGAGCATCCATCCCCACTTCATCAAACATTTCTACAGAAGCTAAATATGGCGCAAGAGAAAGTATTGGTAAATTACTAATTTGCCAACCGTCGGCACCATGAACAGGATCAAAAGTAGGTTCCATCTTGAAACGACGCTCTTTATTGTGTCCCCACCAACCTGCAAATCTTGGCAATTCCTTGTTGTTGTGGTGTTTTTCGTGAACAAAACATCCTGAAGCATTTCCTGGTCCGGAATTCATGTATTTATAACTGCACCATGCGGCAAAATCTACATTCCAATCATGCAGCTCCAATTTGATATTTCCTGCTGCGTGAGCTAAATCCCATCCTACATAAGCCCCTTGTTTATGACCTGCTGCGGTTATGGTTTTCATGTCAAAAACTTGTCCGGTATAATAATTTACACCTCCAATTAACACCAATGCCAATTCCTCCCCTACTTCTTCAATTTTGGCCAAGACATCTTCCAGACGAATGTTGTGCTCGCCTTCACGGCGTTTAATTTCTACAATAGCATCTTCGGTTTTAAACCCATGAAAATGAACCTGGCTTTGGAACATATATTGATCTGATGGAAATGCTTTTTCCTCGCAGATGATTTTATATCTTGTTTTGGTAGGCCTGTAAAAAGATACCATTAACAAATGCAAATTCACCGTTAATGTGTTCATAACGGTTATTTCGCTTGGCAAAGCACCAACCAATCTACTCAAAGGATTGGCAAAACGCTCCTGATAATCCCACCATGGTTTTTCTGCATAAAAATGTCCTTCTACAGCAAGGTTGGCCCAGTCATTCATTACTTCATCTACGTAGGCTTTGGTACGTTTTGGCTGTAATCCTAAAGAGTTTCCCGTAAAATAAATTACCTTCTCCCCATTGACTTCAGGAAAAATGAATTGGTCTTGATATTTGTTTAAATGGTCTTGCGAATCGAGTTGTTGTGCAAATTCTAATGTATTTTTGAAAGTCATTGTTTTCTGTTTTGTGTGGTAAAAATAGAAAAAAAATGAGATAATAGATGATGAACGAAAGGATAATAGATTAAAGAATGAGAAATTAACAAATTAAAGAATCTGGACTTGGGAATAATGAATCAGTACTGTTTCCTTAACAATGTCTATCAATATCGTGAAACTTAAATCATTTAAGAAATAATACGTTCGTTTTAAGTTGTACTTTATATGTTCATACATTCCGTGTATGTTAACTGATTTAAACAAAAAATCTCGCCATTGCTGACGAGATTTTTTAATAGTTATGTAGAAATCTGATATGAATTCAGATTAAATAATTAGCATCGCATCGCCATAAGAATAGAATTTATATCCTTCTTTAATAGCTTCTTCGTAGGCTTTTTTCATTAAATCATGACCACAAAATGCAGATACCATCATCAACAAAGTTGATTTTGGAGTATGAAAATTAGTGATCATACAGTTTGCAATGCTAAAATCATGAGGAGGAAAAACAAATTTATTGGTCCATCCATCAAATGGATTAAGTGTTTTTTGTGACGAAACAGAACTCTCCACTGCACGCATAGAAGTAGTTCCTACAGCACAAATACGTTTTCTTTTAACTATGGCATCATTGACAATATCACAGGCCTCTTGGGTAATTTTTAATTCCTCAGAATCCATTTTGTGTTTTGATAAATCTTCAACCTCTACCGGATTGAAAGTTCCTAAACCAACGTGAAGCGTAACTTCGGCAAATTTTACTCCTTTTATTTCTAATTTCTTCAATAAGTGTTTAGAGAAGTGCAATCCTGCAGTTGGGGCAGCAACGGCTCCTTCTTCTTTTGCATAAATTGTTTGGTAACGTTCCGCATCTTCCGGTGTTACATCTCTGCTTATATACTTAGGTATTGGCGTTTCACCAAGTTCTTTCAGTTTCTTTCTGAATTCTTCATAAGAACCATCATAAAGGAAACGCAATGTTCTACCACGAGAAGTAGTATTATCTATAACTTCAGCAACTAATGAATCGTCATCACCGAAATATAATTTATTACCAATTCTGATTTTACGGGCAGGATCTACTAAAACATCCCAAAGACGTTGTTCAGCATTTAATTCTCTAAGTAAAAAAACTTCTATTCTAGCACCTGTTTTTTCTTTGTTTCCATATAAACGAGCAGGAAAAACTTTGGTATTATTCAGGATTAAAACATCTCCATCATCAAAATAATCAATAATATCTTTGAACATTTTGTGTTCGATAGTTTGTTTTTGACGATTGATAACCATTAAACGCGCTTCATCCCTGTTTTCGGCTGGATATTCTGCAAGAAGTTCTTTTGGCAAATTGAATTGAAAATGTGATAATTTCATCTTTATTTTTTGTTTAAAAGTTTAAAGTTTAAGGTTTAAATCTTTACCTGAAAATCTAAACTTATTTAAGGCTGCAAATATACGATTGTGAAATAGGCGTTGTCAAGTGTTTTGGCTTTTATTTATCAGAAACCTGCAAAGTTATAAAGTTACAAAAATAAGTTATTAAATATTGACTATATCAAACCGTCTCGGAGATGTCAAAACTCAAACTTTTTAGATCATTCCAAAAAACTGGATATGATTTTGAAACCACTTCAGCATTTTCTATAATTATTGGCACTTTTAAAGCCAATGGCGCAAAAGCCATTGCCATTCTGTGATCATTATATGTTGCTATTGTCACATTTTCATTGATGGTGCCTGAGGGCATAAGCGTTAAACTTTCATTGGTAACCGAAATGTTTGCCCCAAGTTTAGTCAGTTCTGTTTTTAATGCTTCAAGCCTATCCGTTTCTTTTATTTTCAGTGTATGCAAACCTGTCAAATGACATCCGATTCCCAACCCAAGACAAGTAACCACGATGGTTTGTGCTATATCCGGTGTATTATTTAAATCAAACTGTATTGTTTTTAAAATAAAGTTTGGTTGTTTTGAAAGTGTAATGGTGTGCCCGTCAAATTTTGTTTCAACTCCGAAACTTCTATAAATTTCAACTAATGCAGAATCTCCCTGTAAGCTTGTTTCTTTATAACTGCTTAATGAAATTGAGGCTTCTTTTGAGAGCGCAGCCAAACTAAAAAAATAGGATGCCGAACTCCAATCTGATTCTACAGTAATCTCTTTACTTTCAACCTTTACTTTTGGGTGTACTTTAATGACATTCCCTTCAAAACTGTTTTGTATATCCAATTCATTTAGCAAAGCCAATGTCATTTTGATATAAGGAATTGAAGTAATTTCGCCTTCCAATGTCAATTCTAAACCGTTTTCTAATTTTGGAGCGATTAATAGAAGCGCCGAAATATATTGACTGCTTACATCGGCGGCCATCGTTACTTTTGAAGCAGTAATCTTTTGGCCTTGTATTCTGATGGGCGGATAACCCGTTTCTTTTTCATACGAAATTTTCGCACCTAATTGCTCTAAAGCCTCCACCAAAATTTTGATAGGACGCTCTTGCATTCTGCTGGAACCCGTCAGTACCACGTCACGCCCTGCATTAACCGCAAAAAAAGCGGTAAGAAAACGCATCGCCGTGCCTGCATGATGAATGTCTATAATTTCCTCATTCCCTTTTAAGGCTTTTTGCATTACCTCACTGTCATCAGAATTGGAGATGTTGGATAATGTGATGTTCGGATACAAGGCTTGCAACAATAACAAACGATTGGTTTCACTTTTTGATCCTGTAATGGCAATTCGTCCTTTTAAAACTGAATGGGGTGTTTGTAATAATATGTTCATTTTGGGATGGTTCTGCTGTAAATTTCGGCTAATTTATTTTAAAAAAAGGATGTGCCAAAACTTTGCACAGACTTATAACATTATTTCAGTTTCTCGTTGTTTTTATGACGGTCTTTGTCTCTTAGCGATTTTAAATCCATCTTTTTATCGAAAGCATCTTGCAAATCGATTCCCGTTTGATTCGCCAAACATAGCACCACAAAAACCACATCGGCCAGCTCTTCCCCAAGGTCTTTGTTTTTATCACTCTCTTTCTCTGACTGCTCACCATAACGACGGGCAATAATTCGGGCTACTTCACCTACTTCTTCGGTAAGCTGAGCCATATTAGTCAATTCATTAAAGTAACGAACACCGTGCTCTTTAATCCAAGTATCTACGTCTTGTTGGGCATTTTTTAGGTTCATAAGTTATTTTTTAACCCTGTCAGGGTTTAAAACCCTGACAGGGATGGTGAAAGATTAGTATTCGATTATTAAATTATTGATTTCGTTTAAATTTTGTTGTTGATTGTGATGAAAAATAAAATTTTCCAAATCTCCGAATAATTCAACAACTTCCTTTCTTTTTAGCTTAGTTGGTTTATCCGAAATTACCGTTTCATAAGATGACCAAGGGTACAAACTCATTTGTTTCACAAAACCATGATGTACTGGATTGCTATGAATGTAAAAAATCAATTGTTGAAAATACTTTTCAGAAGAAACCAATTTTCTTTCAAAAGTTGTTTCAAATAAACTTCCTGTTCTATTATGGCGTTTATTTATAGCTTGTGTATAAGCATTGAACAAATGCGAAAACTGTCTTGATGGGTCAATGATTTTTGGTTTTTCTGTTGTGGTGTAAGTCAAATCATTTTGTTCTATTTCAACTTTTTCTTTGATTCGCACCAAGATATGAAAGTGATTTTTCAACAAGCACCAAGCATAAGTTTCGGCAATAGGCTCTATATATTTGGCATACAACCGAAGAAAATGATAGTAATTCTCGTTTTCAAGAAATATATCAATTCCATTATTGCCACGGTTGTAAATGTGGTAGTAATTTCCGTGAAGTATGGGTTCTTTTATTTCCATTTTACCATTTCTTTTAAATTTCAATTTAACCCTAACAGGGTTCAAAACCCTGTTAGGGTTAAATATTCCATTATACATTACCACCTTCGGCAGTATCTTCCAAAATGGAATTGAACTTTAACAAATATAAATAGAAGTTATAGGTTATATGTAATGCACTATCTTTTTTTACAAAAAGCCCCAAATTTGGCGTTCCATACCCCATGTATGGGGTTATTGACGCCATGCATGACGTTCTAAACGCCAAATTTGGGGTTATACAACGCCATACATGACGTCTTGGACGTCAAATTTGGGGTTATAGACGCCAAATTTGGGGTCTCCAACCCCATGCATGGGGTTATTGGAGACACAAACCGCAGATTATTAAAAAACCCTACTCGCCTTTTGAAGGTTAGTAGAGTTGCTTTGTCAATTAGTTACCAAAAAATACCCTTTTGAAAAAAGAATAATCTTATTTAAATAAAGAAACTTTACTCTTTGTTTTTACTGTCCATTTGTATTGTAACGGGTCCGTCATTGACTAACAATACCTTCATATCGGCACCAAAAACGCCTGTTTGTACTTTTTTCCCTAATTCAAACTCAAGTGTTGACACAAATTTTTCATACAACGGAATGGCAGTTTCGGGTTTGGCGGCTTTGATGTAAGAGGGACGGTTGCCTTTTTTAGTTGAAGCGTGAAGCGTAAATTGGCTTACCACAATAATATCTCCATTGATATCCTGAATCGAAAGATTCATCACGTGATTTTCATCGCCAAAAATTCGGATTTTGGCAATTTTGCCCACCAACCAATCGATGTCTTCGTGGGTATCGGCTTCTTCAATTCCTAACAAAACCAATAATCCGGTTTTGATTTCGGCAACGATTTTATTTTCAATTGTTACAGATGCAGCAGATACTCTTTGAAGGACAACTCTCATTTTTAATTTAGCTTTATTTTGGACTTTAACACTGAATTCTACTTCCTGGTTTCATCACTCGCTTTCCTGTCCTCATCAAACGAATCGGTGCGGTAATTTTCATCGTCCCCTTCTAGTATTTTCAGATAACTATTATAACGTGTCCAAGAAATTAGATCCTTTTCCAAGGCGGCTTTAATGGCACAATGCGGCTCTTCTTTGTGCAAACAATTGTTGAATTTACATTGATCTTTCAATTTGAAAAACTCTGGGAAGTATCCACTGATTTCTGCCGGATCCATATCGACCATACCAAAACCTTTGATTCCGGGTGTGTCTATAATTTGGGCGCCAAAAGACAAATCATACATTTCTGCAAAAGTAGTCGTGTGTTGACCTTGCTTACTTGCCTCCGAAATTGTTTTTGTTTTTAAATGTAAAGACGGTTCCATTGCATTGACCAAAGTAGATTTCCCAACACCGGAGTGCCCAGAAAACATACTTACTTTGCCAATCATCAATTGTTTTAATTCCTCAATTCCTTTCATTTCTGTAGAAGAAACACGCAGGCATTTATATCCAATTTCCTGATACACATGTTGCATATACAATTGCTCCCCTAGTGTGGTCTCATCTAAAGTATCGATTTTGTTAAAAACCAAAATCGCTTCAATTCCATATGCTTCGGCGGTAACCAAAAAGCGGTCTATAAAATTAAATGTAGTTGGAGGATTATTGACAGTTACTAGCAGGAAAACCCGATCAATATTAGATGCGATAATATGCATTTGGTGGGATAAATTCACTGATTTCCGAACGATATAATTCTTTCTATCATGAATTTTATGAATCGTTCCCGTTATGGCATCCGAAGTTTCATCCAATTCAAAATCCACAACGTCGCCAACAGCAATAGGATTGGTGCTTTTGATTCCTTTAATTCTGAATTTCCCTTTCATTCTACACTCGATAAAATCCCCTTTTTCGGATTTTACGGTGTACCAACTTCCTGTAGATTTATAAACGGTTCCTGTCATGGTACAAAGGTAGTAATTTGTTTTAGGATTAAAAAAGTTTAGAAGGTTTAGGAGTTTAGAAGGTTTAGTTTCTTAAAATCTGAAATCAAAAAAAGTTTAGAGTTTAATTTTTCAACTAAACTTCTAAACTTTCTAAACTATCAAGTTTTCTAAACTTCCTTAAGCATTAATAATCTTCTCCTGGTGACTGATACTTTCCTGATGAATCGCTTTAAACATTTTAAGTATAAACTCTTCCGAAAGTCCTTTTTTCTCACCTTCCCAAATCATTTTTCCTAAAATTTCGTTCCAACGTGTATTTTGCAATACGGCAACGTTTGCGTCTTTTTTCACCTGACCAATTTCGTCTGCCACTTTCATACGTTTTGCCAACAAATCCAACAAAGTTGCATCAAGAACATCAATATTTGATCTCAATTTAGTCATTTTTTGGGTGTACTCATCGGAAACATCATTTTGTTTCCTTACTCTCAAATCAATAAAAATCTGCTTCAAAGCCGTTGGCGTCACTTGTTGAGCCGCATCGCTCCAAGCGTTGTCCGGATCATAATGCGTTTCGATAATCATACCGTCATAATTCAAATCCAGCGCCTGTTGTGTTACCTCCAGAATCATATTACGATCACCGGTAATATGCGATGGGTCAATGATAAGAGGCAAATCAGGGAATTTATTTTGCAATTCGATAGCAATTTGCCATTCCGGGATGTTTCTGTATTTGGTTTTTTCATAGGTTGAAAACCCTCTGTGAATTACTCCCAGTTTTTCAATCCCTGCATTGTATAAACGTTCTACTCCGCCCAACCACAATGACAAATCCGGATTTACAGGGTTTTTTACCAACACAATTTTTTTTGTCCCTTGCAAAGCATCTGCAATTTCTTGCATTGCAAATGGGTTTACCGTTGTTCTGGCACCAATCCATAATACATCCATATCATATTCCAAAGCCAATTTTACGTGGGCAGCATTCGCTACTTCGGTTCCCATTAGCAATCCTGTTTCTTCTTTTGCTTTTTTCAACCATTTCAATCCAATTTCTCCAACGCCTTCAAAACCTCCTGGTCGGGTTCTGGGTTTCCAGATTCCAGCTCTAAAAATACTTACATCCGAATCTTTCAATTCATGAGCTATTTTCAATACTTGTTCTTCCGTCTCGGCACTACATGGTCCTGCTATCACTAATGGATGTGTCAAATTGAATTCATTCAACCACGTTCTCATTTCTTTCTTGTTTTCCATTTTTCTTTAATTTTTAGTTTTAGTTTTTTGCTATATCATTCCCCCCTTTGGGGGCTAGGGGGCTTTAATCCCGTTTAATATTTCTTTTATTTTATTGACGCTTTGCATTTCGTTGTAAATCGCATCATAATCTTCCCTTTCCAGTAATTCTTTAAAATTTGATAAATTAGAAATGTACTCTTCCAATGTTTTTACGACCTGCTTCTTGTTTTGTTTAAAAATAGGTGTCCACATCGCAGGTGAACTTTTGGCCAAACGAACCGTGCTTTCAAATCCACTGCCCGCCATATCAAAAATATCCTGTTCGTCTTTTTCTTTGTTGATGACCGTTTTTCCTAACATAAAAGCACTGATATGGGACAAATGAGACACGTAGGCAATGTGTTTGTCATGCGATTTCGGATCCATATAACGGATCCTCATCCCCATAGCCGCAAAAAGCTGCAACGCTTTTTCCTGCAATTTAAAAGCTGTTTTTTCTACCTCACAAATAATATTGGTTTTCCCTTGATACAACCCGTTTATTGCCGCCGAAGGCCCTGAAAATTCAGTTCCCGCAATAGGATGGGTCGCTATAAAATTTCTCCTTTTTGGATGATTCGCAACTGCTAAGCAAATTGGCATTTTGGTCGAACCTACTTCAAAAACAATCGTATCATCCGCAACAACATCTAGTACTTTTGGCAAAACTACCAGCGCAACATCTACCGGAACCGAAACGATTACAAAATCGGCATCCGTAACATTGTCCATTGTGGCACCTGTATCTACAATCCCCATTGCCAACGCTTCCTGCAAATGGTTTTCGTTATTGTCAATTCCGTAAATGATGGAATCTGGATATAACTTTTTTATGTCCAATGCCATCGAACCGCCAATTAATCCTATTCCTATTATGTATATTTTCATTTTTATTTCATTCTATTTGTTCTCCAAAATCCAATCGAAATATTAAAATCTGCCGATTGCTTCTTGTATTTTTTCTTCTTTTACGCAAAGCGCAAATCGGATATAGCCCTCGCCATTACTCCCAAAAATGGTTCCTGGAGTAATAAAAATGTGCTTGTCGTATAATATTTCGTCAATAAATTCTTCAGCCGAAGAAATCCCTTTCGGCAATTTTGCCCAAACAAACAGGCCAACGCCTTCTTTATACACTTTACAACCTAATTTTTCTGCTAATTGTTCTGTTAATACTCTGCGCTTTTCATAAACAGAATTCATAGATTCGAACCAAGAAGCATCGCTTTTCAAAGCCTCTATGGCTCCTTTTTGAATGGCGTAGAACATACCGCTGTCCATATTACTTTTCACTTTCAAAATAGAATCGATGCAAGAAGCACTCCCCAAAACCATTCCAACTCTCCAGCCTGCCATATTAAAAGTCTTACTCAAAGAATTTAATTCTAAAACCACCTCTTTGGCTCCTTCCACCTGCAATAAACTCATCGGATTATCATTCAAAACAAAACTGTACGGATTGTCATTGACCAATAATATCTTATGCTTTTTGGCAAAAGCCACTAATTTTTCGAACAACTGCAAACTTCCTCTTGCGCCTGTTGGCATGTGAGGATAACCAATCCACATGATTTTTACTTTTGACAAATCTAATTTTTCCAAAGCTTCAAAATCAGGTTCCCAATTATTGGCTTCTTTCAAGTCATAATACACAGGCACTGCTCCCATTAAATTGGTTACAGAAGAATAGGTCGGATAACCCGGATTCGGAATCAAAACATGGTCACCTTCATTCAAAAAAGCCATCGAAATATGCATAATCCCTTCCTTGGACCCCATCAAAGGCAAGATTTCTGTATTCGGATTCAACTCCACTTGAAAATTGTTTTGGTAAAAACTCGCCATACTTTTTCGGAGTTCAGGCAAACCCTGATAACTCTGGTATTGATGCGCATTTTCATCTTGCATTGCCAAAACAACGGCTTCGACAACCGCTTCTGAAGGACGTAAATCGGGACTTCCAATTCCCATATTGATAATTGGTTTTCCTTCGGATTGCAGTTGTCTTACTTCTCGCAGTTTTGATGAAAAATAGTATTCTTCAATTATATCAAGTCTTCTTGCAGTTGTAATCATGATTGTCTGTTTTTATTTTTTCCTTTTGGACCCGAGCGATAGCGAACGGGCGAAGCAATTTATTTTTTGTTTTTTTGAATTTCGGAAACTATGGTTTTGTATTTTTATACTCTCCCAATACTTTAAAATATTCTGCCATTATTTCTAAAACTGATTTTGCCTTGGCATAATCTTCATATTCATCGAAAGTAACATCCACAAAAAAAGAATATTTCCAAGGTGTTTCTATTTTGGGTAACGACTGAATTTTGGTTAAATTCAGCTTACAATCACTCATCACATTCAAAACTGCCGCCAAACTGCCGCGTTTGTGATCCAATTCGAATTTTATGGAAGCTCTGTTAATTTCATTCTCGGCCACAAAAGAGTTCTCCTTTTTGATTATAACAAAACGGGTCATGTTGTTATTGATCGTCTGAATTTCTGGAGCCAGAATTTCCAAATCATACAATACAGATGCCGTTTTACTGGCTATTGCGGCAATTCCTTTCAATTGTTTTTGATGAATTCTTCGCGCTGTTTCGGCAGTGTCTTTATCCTCTACCAATTTAATATTTGGATACTTTTTCAAAAAATCCATACACTGCAATAGTGCCATCGGATGCGAGTGGACTTCCAAAATTTCATCCATTTTCTGACCTTTCAAAGCCATTAAATTTTGATGAATATCTAAATAATGCTCTCCAATGATGTGTAAATTATTCTTGTCGATCAAAGCATAGTTAGGAATAATAGGTCCTGCAATAGAATTTTCGATAGCCATAATCGCCTGCTCGGACTTACCTGACAATAAGCTGTCTACCAATTCGTCAAACGACAAACATTCATCCACATTGATATTCTGATGAAAATATTCTTGTGCCACCTGATGATGAAAAGAGCCTTTTATACCTTGTATTGCAATTTTTGTATCCATTTTGTTAACTTTTAAGCAAAAAAAAATCCCGACGTAAATCGGGATTGTATATTTATAATTATCTATTTAATTTTTTAATCAAATAACCATACGACAATCCCCTTCTTCTTTCCAGAAAAAATAATAAGAATTGCTAAAATAAAATCGGTTATTCAACATGGTGTTGTCTGTTTTTCAATAATTTCAATACAAATGTATAACTTAAATCAGACCATCCAAAGAAAAAATTTGTTTTTATGCAACAAAAAAAGGATTCTTTGTGAAACGCACTTTATTTTTTAAAATACTCAATAAACCCAACATTAACCTGCCCGATATTAAGAATTTCGGAATGCTTTTCGGGGCTAATTTTAATTCAAAAACTCTTTTATGAAGTCAATTTCATCGAAAGCCACTTTTTTCCTTCAGCAATTCGGGTAATCATCATCGCCGATACCAAATCTCCATTAGCATTCAATAACGTAGCCATAGGATCTACCAAAGTCCCAACAATCATAGCCGCCGGCAATGCCTGTTCCATTGGAAAACCATAAACGGTAATTGCCAGAATCTCCCCTATATAACCTCCGTTAGGAATACCTCCCTCAACCACCGAAACGATAATGGTGATTCCAATCGCCGTCAACAAAGTATAAGGATCTGTAAAATCTTTACCAAATAGCGCAAAAATAACAGCAATTTTTATGATCGATGACATGCTGGAGCCATCCTTATGCAAAGGAGCTCCGAGCGGGATAACCACATTCCTGATATGACTCGGGATATTCATCTGTTCCGCCCCTTCCAGGTTAGCCGGAATCGTAGCAATGCTGCTGCAGGTTCCCAAAGCGGTTAGTGAAGGCGTAATGTTATTTTTCCAAAACACATTAATCCCCTTTTTTCCTCCAGCCATAAATGCATAGATGCTAAAAAATACCACAAAGTAAAAAGCACACACCGCATAATAGAGACCCAACGGTTTCGCATAAGCGCCAAATAATTGTGGCCCAAAAATACCTACCTGATACGCAAAATAAGCTCCCAACCCAATTGGCGCTCCTTTCATTATCATATGTAACAATCGCTTCATCACTTCATTTCCTGAGATTAGAAAACGACTGAAATCTTTTCCTTTTTCGCCCGAATGCAAACTGGCAAAGCCAATTAAAAACGAGAATAGAATTAAAGCCAGCATATTTTTACGGGACAATAATTCAAAAAAATCATTTGCAGTCAACAATTGCGTGATTTGTGAACCCGCACTACTTTCTTGTATATTTTCTAATGGAATTTTTGAAATGATTATATCCTGATGGATTGGAAAAAGCAAAACCCCAACAATCATCAAAACAGCCGAAATGACCACTGTACTCAAAAACACTCCAATTACAACTCCAAACAATTTACCCAGTTTTTCCGTCTTTTCCAAACTCGCAATTGAAGAGGCAATGGTAAAGAAAATCAGCGGAATGATTGCTGTAAATAGTAAATTCAGAAAGATATCTCCCAGTGGTTTAATCACTTCTACTCCTTTACCAAAAAGCAGCCCTAAAATACTTCCTGCTATTATCCCTCCCAATAGCCATAAAATACTACTGTAATTTTTTAAGAAACTGTTTGATTGTGTATTTTTCAAATCCATATTATATAGTTTATTGTAAATATATAAATCTAATGGAATAAAATCTTTTTTAAATAAAAAAAGCACCCATATATTAGGGTGCTTTTATAAAATTAATAGCGTTAGCTATTAGAAATTCTTAGAAATTCCAATATTTGCTTGCTTTCCGAAATTCAAGTTAAAATTGTTTTCAGCTTCAGCGCCATTAAAATCTTCTTTCATTGAATCATATCCTAAACCTCCAAAAGAGAAATTAAGACAAAATCCTTTTTTCATGTCAATTGCTATTGCAGGGACTACGCCAATATAAATTCCGTCAAATCTTGAAACACCGTCACCAGGTACATTAGTAGATATCTTTGCAGATTGCATACCTAATCCAAAATCCCCATAAACAGAGAAAATACCAGCTAAAGGCTGAGAGTAACGCAAGAAAGCTCCTAATTTAAAAGTGCTATCTGTTCTCTCGTAAATGCTATTATTCATAGTTTGAGTTAAATTTCCAATACCAAGTTCAATACCCACTGTCGAGTTGTCAGAGAACTGGTAACCTACTTTTGGATTGAATTCGAATGAACTTACTTTGTAATCTCCTTGTTTTGTAGATGCAAAACCCACATTTCCAGCCACTAAAACAGATCCTTTTTGAGCGTTTGCAAAACTAACGATAACCAATGCAGCAATAATAAATGCTTTT
>Ga0137355_1000016_pt1 | contig 29312 bp, 24 predicted proteins | sample EasRivERMLT800_2_FD_104763 | JGI IMG/M metagenome (GOLD analysis project Ga0137355, IMG submission 104763) | Soil microbial communities from meander-bound floodplain in the East River, Colorado, USA - East River MetaG ERMLT800_2 | ecosystem: Environmental > Terrestrial > Soil > Floodplain ... | reverse complement strand
CATCGTCACAAAAGATGTAATTTATTTCCCCTTCTTTCTTGTTTTCCGAAGTAATAACTTGTGACAACCATGAAGAAATTGCTTCTTCATTATCTAAATTAAAGTCGGTTTCGTAATTAAAATTGATCATTTTTTATTAAAATATTTTTGAACCTTGTCGTTAAAATTGGAGCGCAAAGGTAGCGATTGTCTATTTAAAATCTCTATGCTGTTCAAATAATCTAAAACAGCTGGCGGCAACGTGTTAACAGAACCATTAAACTCTTTTTTATTAGTTTCAGATTCCCTCTTTGAATCCTGCCCTTGTTGCTGAATTGCGGTGTCTAGTTTTAATAAATCTTGTTTGATGTTGTTCATTTTTTGGAGCACTTCATTTTTAAAACCCTTATTAAGCAATTGCTTTTCGAGTTGCTTCATTTGTTCCAAAGTGTTTTGTCCTGCCCCACCCAAACCTTTTTTGTTCAATTCATTTTGCAATGCCTCGCGCAACTGTTGTTGCTCTTTGTAAATTTCCATAATAGCCTTAGCGTCTCCTTCCCCATCTTCCCCATTTTTTCCTTCACTTTTATCGCTCTTTCCGTCCTGATCCTTTTCACCGCTTTTCCCATCTCTGGGCCTTTGCTCCTTTTTTAAACCCTCTTTCATCTTATCGCTAAGGCTTTCCTGTTTGCGGATAATATCTGGCAGCTGCATACCAGATCCACTTCCAGGCTTAGGCTTGCTGGAACCCGATCCCGACATAGACATTTGCATACTATTAAGCATATTACTTAAAAGATCGGCTAGCTTATTGGCCGAAGAAACACTGTATTGCTGATGCGAAACACCTTTAGGAATCCGAGCTGCACTTAGCGTCTCCAACGATTTATCAATATTGTATTGAATGTTTCCAATCTCCTTTGTTATATCTTCGGCTATTTTTGGGTTACGCAAAGACATCGCAAACAAACTATCATCCACATGTTTAAATTGCAATTTTAAATTTTGCTGGATTTTAATGTTTTTATCGTAAGCCGGCGAACCGATTTTTAGCGTTTTAAATTGAACCATTATCTCTTCCTGCTCGAGTGAAAACGCTAATAAATTATCCAGTATCTGACGCAATGCTTTAACATCCTCTTCCATCTGTTCTGCCTCTGCAGCGTCTAAGCTTTGTTCCATTTTCTTAGAAAGCTCTTTCATTTTCTTGGACGCATTCTTTTGTTTTGCTTTAGCAGAAGCGGTACTGTTCTTTTGCAATTCCTGCAAAGCTTTATTTAAATCCTCATCAATACTCTTTTCTGTTTCTTTGCTATTTGGGATCTCCATTGGAGATTTTAACTCTGAATTTTCTTTGTCCAATTCATTTAGATCTTCTTGTATTGAATCGAATGACTTGTTGATTTCTTCTTGTTTCGCGTCGGTATTCTCTTTATCCTTCTCCGACAATTGTTCTTGCTTTTGTGACAATTTATCTAACTTCTCTGTTATTTGCTCCGCCTTCTTTTCTACATAATACCGCTTAGTAAGTTCAACTAATTGCTCTAAACTTTTTTGCTGGTTCTTACTGTTCTCTTTGTATTTCTCAAGCTTTTCGCTAAATTCTTCCTTTCTAATTTTATCGTTCAGTTCCTTTAATTCGTCCAAAAGCTTTTGGTTTTTCTCCATCTCCTTGTTCGTCTTTTCTAAGCGCTTTTGTAATTCTTCCTTAAAATCGTCTTTTTTATCAGTATTAAATTTCTCCAAATTATCGCTTAGTTTCTTGGAGTAGTTCATCATCAATTCCTCCTGCTGCTTCTGATTCATTAAAAATTCATTTACCTTTTGCTGGTCATTGAATTCCAAAGTATTCTTTTGCTTGCCCGCTTTTTGTAATTTATCCATTTCAGAAAATTGCTTGTCTTGCTTTTGTAACGACTTTTCTAGACTGTTTAAATTATCATTCTGTTGTTGCAAAACTTGATTTTCTACTTCTTCCTCAGTTGCTATACGACTAAAGTAAACAGAAGACTTAGTGCTTTTAAAATGATGTGGGGCATCATTATCAAAAACTTCAAAATAATATTCATAGGAAACACCATCCTCCACCGGCAATGAACCAGGAAAAGAAAATATGAATTGATCATTAATCGGTGACTTAATTGCAATAATTCCACGGGTACTGTTTTGAGGGTTCCCTTTTTTATAATACGTCACTTGCAATTTTGACAAACCATAATCATCTGAAATCTGACCTAAAACATAAGGTCGTTCTGCCTTCAAACTGTCAGGAATGCTAGTCACATTAATCGTTGGGTATTGATCTTTAATCACAGAAAGCTGATAACTCAATCTTTCATGGTTTTTAACTCTTTGATTCGAGGTAATAATTTGATATTCTGTATTTTGAATTATACTTTTAGATAAAACAAAAGCATTTTCACTCTTTACAAAAGGAAATGTAAAATTTTCATTAACCCAGTCTACATTTTGGGTTGATTGGGTAGCTATTTTCCAAAGAATTTTTGTTCCCTCGGGAATAACTGCATTTCCATTTCCTATAATAGTCTGAGGTTTCTTATTGAGATACTGCGGAAAATTAAGATGCATTTCAAAGTTGGATATAGAAGGAACTTTAACCACTTTTAATTTATAATCCATAGAACTTACATCATTCGCCTGGAGATGAAAACTGACATCTTCTGCAGGTTTAGCAATTTTGAACTGAAATTCGCCGGGGTTAATCGTTTCTAAAAAATAGCTTTCGTCACCAATAAAAATCATCGCATTCTCAGGAATAATTTTACCTTCAGTCTTTATACGAAGAATAAAATCTTTGTTCTGTTCTGTTTGTAAATTGGTATTTAACACTACAAATTGAAAAGGCGCAGGTCTTAAAAAAGTCGATTTGAAATGGACGACCCTATTCAAGCTTTGTGAAATTACCGTACTGTTACCAGATAAATAAAACAACGCAAATAACAATAATGGGAGAATTGCCAACGGTAAATATTTTTTATTTCCTTTGAAATTGATCGCATTACCAAATGGAACAGGTTGCAAGGCATTTGCTTTTTGTTCTATCGAAGCCATCAAGAGTTCCGATTGATTTGCATCACTTGATAATTGCAAAAAATTGGTAAGCTTATCCCCTACTTCTGTGAAATGATTTCCTATAATTTTTGATGCTTGGCTGTAATCAATTCCTTTTTGAAGTTTTACTAATTTGAATATTGGAAACAGGATGAATCGAAACAATAAAAACACTTCAACGGCAATAAAAATCCAAAACAAAAAGGCTCTTCCTATTGGCTTCAGCCATAGAAAATATTCAATAAAAAGGGTGAAAAGGAAATACAATAAACCCAAACCAACGAAGAAAATGATTCCACGAATCAATTCATTGGTATAAAATTTCTTGATAAAAGCTTCCAGCTTTACATATATAAGGTTTGAAGTTTCCAAAATTCAATATTGTTTTAAAATTAACCACTAAAAGTAATAATTTATATGAAACAAACATTAGAAAAAACCATTATAGAAAACAGCACTCATTGACCTATTAAACAGTTATAAGCAAAAAACAACTTCTCAAAAGATTATCACATTTTCAAAGTATCTAATTCATTAATTGAAATTGTATATTTGTCCAAAATTTAATTAAAATGTCAAAGCAAGTTCGTGTGCGTTTTGCACCAAGTCCAACAGGACCTTTACATATTGGCGGAGTAAGAACCGCCCTATTCAATTATTTATTTGCCAAAAAAAATGGTGGAACTTTTTATTTGCGAATAGAAGATACAGATCAAAATCGATTTGTGCCAGGCGCAGAGGAATACATCATGGAAGCATTGGAATGGTTAGGTATATCTCCTGATGAAACCATTGGTAAAAATGAAAAGTTTGGTCCTTACCGACAAAGCGAAAGAAAGTATTTATACAAACAATATGCCGACCAATTGATCAATTCTGGAAATGCATATTACGCTTTTGATACTGCAGAAGCATTAGATGCAATCAGAAAACAAGAAGAAGAACAAGGAAAAACCTTTATTTACAATCATCATAATCGTGAAAAATTAGATACTTCTTTGGTGATTTCTGAGGAAGAAACTTCAAAAAGAATTGCAAATGGAGAACATTTTGTAATACGTTTTAAAACTCCGGTGAATGAAACATTGCATTTGCATGATATTATTCGTGGCGAAGTAAAATTTGAAACCAACTTACTTGATGACAAAGTATTGTTCAAAAGCGACGGAATGCCAACGTACCATTTAGCCAATATTGTCGATGATCATTTAATGGAAACTTCACATGTTATTCGTGGTGAAGAATGGTTGCCATCAATGCCATTGCACGTTTTGCTATACAGAGCTTTTGGATGGGAAGCTCCCGAATTTGCCCATTTGCCTTTAATTCTAAAACCTATCGGAAACGGAAAATTATCGAAACGCGATGGAGATAAAATGGGTTTCCCAGTGTTCCCATTGGAATGGAAAACCGAAGAAGGAATATCATCCGGGTATAGAGAAAATGGATTTTTCCCGGAAGCGGTAAACAACTTTTTGGCTTTGTTGGGTTGGAATGACGGAACCGATAAAGAATTGTATTCACTGGAAGAACTGGTTGCAGCTTTTGATTTGCACAGAGTTCATAAAGCGGGAGCAAAATTTGATCCAGAGAAAAACAAATGGTTCAACCATCAATATCTAATAAGACAAAGCGATACTTTCCTGGCAGACTCTTTTGCTCCAATATTGACCGAAAAAGGAATTGAAATTTCTAAATATGATTTAAAAAGAATAGTTTCTTTGATAAAAGATAGAGCTCATTTTGTATCAGAATTTTGGGAAATGAGTGACTTCTTTTTTGTGGCACCAACAGCATATGATGAGAAAGCAAGCAAAAACTGGAAGGATGAGACGCCAACTTTAATGCAAGAATTGATTTCAGTCGTTGAAGAAATTACAGATTTCACATCTATGAATATCGAAACAATCGTAAAAGATTGGATGACAAAAAACGAAATTGAAATGGGAAAAGTGATGCAACCATTTCGTTTGAGTTTGGTTGGCGCTCTAAAAGGCCCTCACCTATTTGACATAGTCGAGCTGATTGGAAAAGATGAAACCATCAAAAGAATACAAAAAGCAATAGCTACTTTATAGTCTTAAATAAAAAAAAGCCTTCATTACTGAAGGCTTTTTTACTATTGTATTGAAATATCATAAAACTAAAAACAATCACTTTTTTTTCTTTTGAATGCCCAACTTAAAACAGAGCGAACAATTTTTTCGCCAATAGTAAAAAAAGAAGTCGAAAAAAATTTAGAATAAGGTTCTAAAAAACCTTTAACAACATATTCGGGTGTTAAAATCTCATGCGTTTTTTGAACACTTAAAACCAACTTATAGTAATCTATTTCTTTTTGCAGTCTTATAATTTCTAAATCGCGATCAATTTCAGCGAACGAAGAATATTTAATTTTAGTCATAAAATTTAGTCGTTAAAAAATATTTCTGAAAATTTCTCTAAAATAGTTCCCTCTATAATTTTGTTTTTTATTAAAAATAAAATTACAGTAACTAGCAAATAGAATCCCGCAACTATAAGAAATCCTAAAGGATAATTATCCAAATATTTTCCTATAGCAAGTGCAGCAGCTAACGAACAAAAAAACAGAACCATACTGAGACACAATAAAATTAATGCAAACTTGAAAACCATGGCGGTCGATTTCATGGCTACCTTGAAACCCCACAATTTATAATATGCAATATTACTTTTTAAATACTCCTGTGCCTGTTTATGAATATTTTCGGATTGTTCTTTTAGTTCGTCAAAAGCCATAAAATAATTTATTTTTGAAGTTTCGCGTTTTGTCTTTTAAGTTCTTCTAATTTTTCTTCCAGGAATGAAATCACATCCTCGGTCTTGTGACTAAGATTAGAAACCAAATTTTCATAATTACTTTCTAAGTCACTTTTACCATTAAAAAATTTCCCATACAATTTTTCGGATGTAGTATACAATTTATCTTTGATATTATGACCTGCTTCATCAAAGCCATGTTTTATTTTGTCTCTGGTATTGGATCCTTTATCGGGCGCAAATAATATTCCTAAACCTGCGCCTATAGTTGCACCTGTTAAAAGTGCTAATATTGTGTTACCTGTGCTACTTGACATAATATTGACTTTTTAAAATTTGACGTTTATAAAGATACAAATTTATTAACAACCCGCTGTTAATAAACTAATAAATAGCATTAATTTGGTCCAAAAAACACTATAAGTATCTTTAAAGAAATATTTCAACACTTACCATATGATTTAGTCTCCTAAAAAAGATAATGCCTTAAAATTAATTTATGAAGGTCGTTTTTAATTTAAAAAATCAATTTAAAATCACTTTTTTATAGATAAAATCAATAATAAAAAAAGCTCTCAAATTGAGAGCTTTTGATTGATAAAATTTATAATAGTACTTAATGAGTTTATAAACCTTTCAATACTTCTAAAACTTTTTCATTTTTTTCGGTATTCAACAATTCCGTCAATTGTGCTTTAAAATCATTAAAATTTAATAAATCACTTTTTAAATTTTGTATGGCAAAAATTCTAACTGCTGCCAACTGACTTTTTAATGACATCGTATATAATTTCAATATGGATTCTTGATCAATATCTTTTGCTTTTGCTTTAGTAGAATATTGCAAAATCAAATTAGAAAATAATAAAGAATTATTGTCGTTTTTAATATTCTTGACAATCGTCTGACAAATTAAGCTGTAATTATCAATACCTGAAATATTCTCAATAATCGATTTTAAAATAACTTGAGCACTATTTTCGTCTTTTTCTTTAACATATTTATTGATTTCTTTTTGAGTGGCCACTAATAAATTAGCCTCTTTTTTATCCTTTTCTTCCCAAGCATCTTTAAGTCCAACCGTTTTATTAAAAACTAATAAAGAATCCGTCGAATCTTTATCAACGTTAAAATAACCTAAACGTTGAAATTGAAATTTATCTCCTGATTTAGAATCCTTTAAACTAGGCTCAACAAATCCTTTTACGATTTGCAAAGAATTTGGGTTAATAAATTCCAAAAAGTTTTTCTCCTTATGACTGTCCGGTGCTTCATCGATAAACAAACGATCATACAGACGAACTTCTGCTTCTACAGCATGCTTTATAGAGACCCAATGCAGGGTTCCCGCTACTTTTCTTTGGCTGGCTTCACTCCCACTTCCACTGCGGCTATCGTCATCATAAGTAACGTTAATTTCAGTTATATTTCCATTTTCATCTGTCGCAACACTTTCTCCTTTAATGATATAGGCGTTTTTAAGTCGAACTTCATTTCCAATACTTAGACGAAAAAATTTAGATGGAGCCACTTCTAAAAAGTCTTCTCTTTCTATGAATAATTCACGGGAAAAAGGCACTTTTCTAAAGCCTGCACTTTCGTCTTCTTGATTATTTTCGGCGTCCAACCATTCCTCTTTTCCTTCAGGATAATTGGTAATAATTACTTTTATTGGATCTAAAACTGCCATCACACGAGGAGCCGTTTTATTTAAATCATCACGTAAACAAAATTCTAAAAGAGACACATCAATTATATTCTCACGCTTAGCAACGCCAATAGTTTCACAAAATTTACGAATAGCATTGGCTGTATAACCTCTTCTTCTTAAACCGGATATGGTAAGCATTCTCGGATCGTCCCACCCATTTACAATATTCTCTTGAACCAATTGCAACAATTTTCGCTTACTCATCACAGTATAATTCACATTCAAACGCGCAAATTCATATTGGTTCGGTCTCACTTTTGTCTGATCATAAATCTGATCCAAAAACCAATTGTATAATTCGCGATGCATCACAAATTCTAATGTACAAATAGAATGAGATATTTGTTCAATATAATCACTTTCACCATGGGCATAATCATACATCGGATAAATTTTCCAATCGTTACCAGTTCTATGATGATGACGATGTAAAATTCTGTACATCAATGGATCACGCATTAACATGTTAGTAGAACCCATATCAATTTTGGCTCTCAATACGTGACTTCCTTCAGGAAAATCTCCGTTTTTCATTCCTTCAAACAAAGCTAAATTTTCTGCAACCGTACGATTTCTATAAGGTCCGTCAACACCAGGATGGGTAGGAGTTCCTTTTTGAGTAGCCATTTCTTCAGATGTTTGACTATCAACATAGGCAGTTCCCTTTTTGATCATGATCACAGCCCATTCATATAATTGTTGAAAATAATCCGAAGAATATAATTCTTGAGACCAATCAAAACCTAACCATTTCACATCTTCTTTAATAGAATCAACGTATTCTTGCTCCTCTTTGGCTGGGTTTGTATCGTCAAAACGCAAATTTACAGGTGCATTATATTTCAATCCTAATCCAAAATTTAAACAGATAGATTTAGCGTGACCAATGTGCAAATAACCATTGGGCTCCGGTGGAAAACGAAAACGAAGTTTATCTTTTGGAAAACCAGCAGCTAAGTTGTCTTCTATGATTTGCTCTATAAAATGAAGTGATTTATCTTCTGTTGACATATTTTTGTTTAATTTTAGCAAAGATAAAAGTTTATAGTTTAAAGTTTGATTTTTGAACTAAGAAAACCATAAACGATAATAATAAACAATAAAAAATGGGTATCATTAGATTAAAAAATATAAGAACTTTCTCTTACCATGGTTGCTTGATTGAAGAAGGAAAAATTGGATCCGACTATTCTGTTGATTTAGAAATAAAAACAGATATGAGAAAATCCAGTATGACGGATCACCTTTCTGACACCGTAGATTACGTGCTTTTGAATCGAATTGTAGTGGAAGAAATGGCCATTCGATCCCATTTATTAGAACATGTTGGACATAGAATTGTCATACGTGTGTTTAAAGAGGTACCTGCTATATCAAGTATAAAAATAGCGGTTTCTAAACTAAATCCTCCTATTGGTGGTGATGTAGAAGCGGTTACAATAGAAATGGAAGAGTATCGAACCTAAAATTGATAAAAGAAATAATAGTAGATTTAAGTTCATCGAATTATTTTAAAAATTAAAATTTGAAATTCAAAAAAAATTACTACTTTTGCCGTCGATTCAATTAATGGCGTCGTGGCCGAGCGGCTAGGCTGGGCTCTGCAAAAGCTCCTACTCCGGTTCGAATCCGGACGATGCCTCAAAAACCTTCAAAGCAATTTGAAGGTTTTTTTTATGTTTTAATTTTTAGAAAAAATTAGATAAATATAACGTTCGAATCCGGTCATATATACCAAAAAAACTCCAGATTACTTTGAAGGTTTTTTTTGTGTCTAATTTTTAAGAAAAATTAAATAAAGATAGAATTCGAATCCGCACAATGCCTCCAAAACCTTCAAAGTAATCTGGAGGTTTTTTTGTATCTAATTTTTAATAAAAATTAAATAAAGATAGAGTTCGAATCCGGTCAAAAATACCTATAATCTTCAAAGCAATTTGAAGGTTTTTTTATGCTCAATCGTTTCACAATATTTGCTGACGAACCATCTATTAATCAAAAAAAATCCCTAATTCCGTTTTCCACAGAATTAGGGATTTCAATATTGATTAAGAAAATATTAATCTTTAATATTCTCTATAGCATTTTTCATCATTTCTTTTTCCTTAGGAAACCAACCTTGAATTATTAAAACAATACCGAATATCATTAAAACAATACTTATTCCTTTTTTAATTTTAAGAATATTCTTTGGAGTCATTTTAGATTTTAATTGCTTGGCTAACACAATTTTAATACAGTCAACAATCAAGTAAGAAATAATAACAGTAGTAAAAAAGGTCATCATTCTTGAAGCTTGCATATCAAGTTTTGGACCAATAGAAATTATAATTGCCAGCCAAAAACCTAATACGCCAATATTAATAGCGTTCAAAAAAAAACCTTTCGCAAAAAGACTTGCGTAGTTTTTCTTTATGATTTCTTTGTCAATAATTTTATATTTAACCTTTTCTTCTTTTTTTAATTTTACAAAAGAAATTATTCCATAAGTCAACATGAGAATACCTCCAAATATAAAAAGTGAAGGTTCATCTTTTAAACTTGTAATCAATCTATAACTTCCTAAATAAGCAATTGCAATAAAAAGAATATCTCCTAAAACAACACCTAAATCAAAAACAAAAGCAGCCCTAAATCCTTTGGTAATACTAGTTTCTATTAAAATAAAAAATACTGGACCCACCATAAAACTCAAAAAAATTCCCCAGGGAATACCGGCCAAAATATCGTTAATCATCAAAATATGTTCTGAATTTTTTATTTATTACTTTTCTATAATTGTACCACCAAGAAGGGTTTCTTTATTAATCTGATTTGGGTTCCCGTATATAGTAATCGAACCACCGGCTTTTATTTTTGCCTCCACCAAAATTGTAGCATAGATTTCAGCATTACCTCCAGCTGAAACACTAATTTTACTTTGAGACGTATACAATTCGCTCGCTTTTAAAATTCCTCCAGAAGCGATAGTAACATCTTGATTGGATGCTTTCCCTGATAAATCAATTATTCCGCCAGAAACAGCCCTTACATTAGCTTTCTCGATATCCAAAATCAAATCAATCTCAGCTCCTTCTTTAGCGTTCAAATCTATCGAAGTTTGATTAAAAATATCATCACAAGAGATATAACTGCCTTCGCTCGCATCTATACTTTCTAATTTTTTGAAATACAACTGAATAGAAATATCATCCCCTTCCAATAATTTAGTAAACGGCATTCTTATTTTTAATTCACCATTTTTATTCACCACTTCAACTTCATCTTCCCTCTCCCCTTTTATGATTATTTTATTTTCTTCTGACGGGATTAATTTTACGCTGAGTTTGTCAAATACTTTTACCCGATCAAAATCTCCTAAGTCTATCGTAACCTGAGCAAAATTAATTTGAGTTATAAATACAAATGTTAATAAAACTATCTTTTTCACTTTTTCTATTTAAAAATTTATGAATTAAACTATTCTATAATCTTTTCATTTCTTCGTAAGAAATTAAAATCCAATTGTTTTTTAACTAAATCAGCATTTTTAACTTTCACATAAATCTCATCACCCAATTGCAATAATTTATTTGAAGTTGCTCCCACGAGAGCATATTGTTTTTCGTCGAAAGTATAATAATCGTCTTTTATATCGCGTATTCTACACATACCTTCACATTTATTCTCAATAATTTCAACATAAATACCCCATTCGGTTACTCCGGAAATTACACCCAAAAACTCCTGATCCTGATGGTTTTGCATGTATTTCACCTGCATGTATTTGATGGAATCCCTTTCAGCATTTGTCGCCAAACCTTCCATAGTAGAAGAATGTAAACATTTTGTTTCATACGTATCTTCATCTACCGATTTTCCTCCATCTAAATAAAATTGCAATAAACGATGCACCATTACGTCGGGATAACGACGAATTGGTGAAGTAAAATGAGTATAATATTCAAAAGCCAATCCGTAATGTCCAATGTTATCAGTAGAATATTTGGCTTTACTCATACTTCGAATAGTCAAAGTATCAATTAAATTCTGCTCTTTTTTTCCAACAACATCTGCTAATAAAGTATTCAATGATTTTGAAATATCTCCTTTGTTTCGGAAATCAATCTTATAACCAAATTTAGCAATAACAGTTTGCATCGCTATCAATTTATCTTCATTAGGCTCATCGTGAATTCTGTAAACAAACGTTTTCTTTTGTTTTCCAATATATTCGGCTACTTTTCTATTTGCCAAAAGCATGAACTCTTCAATAAGATGATTCGCATCTTTTGATATCTTGAAATAAACGCCTTCCGGTTCCCCTTCTTTATCTAAATTGAATTTTACTTCAACTTTATCAAAAGAAATAGCCCCTTCATTCATTCGTTTTCTTCTTAATATTTTTGCTAACTCATCCATTTTTAAAGTGGCAGCAGCAATTTCATCAGAAACTTTATAAGCACTCCCAACAATAGAAATTTCCTCAGGAATTGTATTATCCTTAGTTTCTATAATATATTGCGCTTCCTCATATGAAAATCTTTGATTCGAATAAATAACGGTACGTCCGAACCATTGGTTTACCATCTGCGCTTTTTCATTAATTTCAAAAACGGCCGAAAAGGTATATTTCTCTTCATGCGGACGAAGTGAACAAGCATAATTTGATAAAACTTCTGGTAACATTGGCACTACCCTATCCACTAAATAAACAGAAGTAGCTCTTTGATAGGCCTCATCATCCAGGATGGTGCCTTCTTCAAGATAATGCGAAACATCAGCAATGTGAATTCCTATCTCATAATTTCCATTCTCTAATTTTTTGTAAGACAACGCATCATCAAAATCTTTGGCATCTTTTGGATCAATTGTAAAAGTCAGGGTATCTCTCATATCCCGACGTTTAGCAATTTCAACTTCATTAATTGTAGTGTCTATTTTCTGTGCATAAGTCTCTACTTCTATCGGAAACTCAGCCGGTAAACCATATTCAGCCAGAATAGCATGAATTTCAGTATCATGTTCTCCAGGTTTTCCTAATACTTTTACAACTGCACCAAAAGGACTATCCGCTCTGGCTGGCCAGTCTTCGATATGAACCAAGACAACATCACCTTGTTCTGCACCTGCTGTTTTATCTTTTGGAATAAAAATATCGGTATACATTTTTGGATTGGCAGTCGAAACAAAAGCAAAATTCTTTTGAATATCTATGACACCGACAAAATCAGTTTTCTTTCTTTCTATTATTTCAATTACTTCACCTTCAGGTCTTTTTCCTTTTCTTCTGTTATAAACGTACACTTTTACGGTATCTCCGTCCAGTGCATGATTCAGATTATTGGTTGGAATGAATACATCTTCTTCAAATTCAGGACAAATAAAATAAGCCGTTTTACGGCCAGTCATATCTATTGTTCCTTGGTAATATTCCTGACTTTCGGCCTTTACCAAATATTTACCAGGTTCGCTTTCTATAATTTTCTTTTTGGATGCCAATATTTTCAAATCCTTTATAATTTGATTTCTACTGTTTGTGTCATCCAGTTCTAACTTGGCCGCTATTTGTTTATAATTGAATGCTTTATTAGCACTTTGCGATAATATCTTTAGTATTTTTTCAGAGAAATCATTCTCTTTTTTTATCGGCTTTCTTAATTTCTTACTCATAAATCTTTTCTTAAAATGCTAAAATTACAAAGAAGATATCAGAATTTAGATTTCTGATATTAGATTTATTGAAAATATAACTTTAAAAATAGTTGTATCTTTATAAAAACAATAAAAATGAAAGATTTTGAAACAATTGCAATTTTCAATTTTTCGTATGAAATTGTAATTCTAAAACACATTTTAGATCAGGAAGAAATTCCCTATTTTTTCGAGAATGAAACCATGTTAGCAGTTGCCCCTTTCTATTCAGCCGCTCTTGGCGGAATTAAACTCAAAGTACATCCCAACGATTTTGAAACTGTCCAGGAAATATTAGATAACCTGAATAATCGACTTACCATCGTATAAGGAAACATCAGATCTAAATCCTATTTCTCAAATTAAATTTGAAAAATTATTTTTTTTAAATTCTAAAGTTGTCAACATATATTAAATACAACAAAAAGAAAATTTAAATTTAAATTAATTTTTGGTGGTTATTATAGCTTGTTAATTTCTGCAATAAATTTATTTTAAAATGTATTGAAATGAAGTTAATCTATGTTATTTGGAGTTATCAACAATTGATTTTATATGTAAATACTTAATTTTAAAGCGTTTTTATGTTTTAATTAACAACGGTTGATAATTGAAAACATATCATTTTTGTAAATAACTCCATTTTATTTTTTTGTTGATAAACTACTTTTTGATATTGATAACTATTCTAAAAAAACACCAAACTATATTTGGAATTCTAAAGTGAGTTTTGGATTACTTATTTTTTTGATACAACCAAAAAAAACTTCTAATATTCTATCTAAAGTTATAAACAATAAGTGTTAATTTACAGTTAACTGAATATCAATACTTTATGTTTTGGTATTAACAATGCAATATTTTAACAAATTTGTTAGTAAATAGCTATTGATTTACAATGATTTAAAGAATCTATATAAATCAAAAAACAAGGTAAATATGTATGAATAAGGACGTTGTGAGTTTTATGGTGATGCTACCTTTTTTACTGGCATTTTCTTTATTTATAATAAAGTGTCAAATCCAAATAAATAAAGATATTCAGGAATAAACAATTCTAAAATTCTTTGGTTAAATTTGCAGAATAATAACAAACACAACAAAAAAATGAAAATCTCCATAGGAAACGATCACGCAGGTCCAGAATATAAAAAAGCTATTGTCGAAATGCTTAAAACAAAAGGACATGAGGTAACCAATTATGGGACTGATACGAATGATAGTGTAGATTATCCCGATTTTGGTCACGCAGTTGCTAAAGATGTAACCGAAGGTAAAGCAGATTTTGGTATATTAATCTGCGGTAGCGGAAACGGAATTGCTATGTCTGCCAATAAACACCAAGGTGTTCGTGCCGCTTTATGTTGGACAAAAGAAATCGCGGCTTTGGCTCGTCAACATAATGATGCTAATATTATAAGTATTCCGGCTCGTTTTACTTCTATTCAACAAGCAACGGAAATGGTCGATACTTTTTTGGATACCAAATTTGAAGGAGGAAGGCATCAAAATCGAGTGGATAAAATCGCTTGTAACTAGATCCAAATTTTAAATAGCTATTGACTAAATTACTTTAATTCGGTCAACATTCTGACTGAATTAAAGTAATTTGGGAAGTATGTTGACCGAATTTTTTTTTGCTTCTACCCTGTTTTTTTAAATTTGGTTTTCAAAAAGCGCGTTTATTTTTAAAATAACGACGGGTTTTACATTTTAACAAGATATAACTTAGTTTGTATTTGATGTATTGAATAAATTTTGAAAACGTTATTCAATACACCAGAAATTAACAGCTGTAAATAAAAAGAACAGAAACATATAGAGATCATTTAAAAAGATTGGAATAAATTTTAGACATCTATGAAAAAAATAGTATTTGCCTTTACTTTTTTTATTGTTTTAACAAGTGTAAACGCTCAAAAAAATTATGAAATAAAGATAAATTTTAAAAACTGTAAAGACACACTGGCCTATCTCGCCTTTTATCAATTTGACAAAACCTACATTGCAGATACTTGTAAAAAAGTAGTCAACGGAAATATCATTTTTAAAGGGAAAAGACTTTTAGAAAAAGGAGTTTACTGTCTGATAAGTCAAGATAAAAAGTTGTATTTCGATTTCATTGTCGATGAAAATTCCCAAAAAATGCAAATCAATACCGATAATGTAAATTTGGTTGAAACCCTGCACAGTACAACTTCAAAAGAAAACGACGCTTTTTTTACCTATATCAAGTTCATGGCTGCCAAAAACAAAGAATTTGAAGGTATTATTTCCAAAACCAAAGGAATGAATAAAAAAGATTCGATTACCTATTTTACTGATAATAGGAAGGTTTTGGATGAAAATATTTCTGATTATGACAAAATATTTCTAGAGAAAAATAAAGGAACGTACCTAGGTGACATTATTAATTTGAAAAAGGAAAAAGTGGCTACAGAAATTCCTAAAGCTGCCAATAATAGGCCTGACAGTCTCTTTGTTTACAACTATTACAAAAAGCATTATTGGGATGGAGTAAATTTTCAAGACGACGGAATGATACGTACGCCTTTTTTTGCTTCGCGTTTAAAAAAATATTTTAACAATGTTGTTGCTCAAAATCCCGATTCGGTTGCCGTGGAAATTGATCGAATGATGGTCAAAACAAAACAGGGGACCAAAATGAATATGTTATTGTTGGCCTATTTTACTGGAACCTATGAAAATTATAGCATCATGGGATTCGACAAAGTTTTTGTGCACATGGTAGATAACTATTTTAAAACCGGAAAAGCAAACGATGTTTATGACCATCAAACTATTGAAAATGTTATAAAAAGAGGCTATATTTTAAAGCCGCTTTTATTGGGAAGCAAAGCGCCCAATTTATTTATGATCGATAAAGCGGGATATGATAAAATAGCCTATTTGGGTTTTGATAAAGCCAAAACCAGTGAAGAACTGACAAAAATATATAACGAGAATTCACAAATGTTGAACCAGCTGTTTGTTTCGTTTTATCCAATCCAAGCCGATTATTTGTTGCTTGTTTTTTGGGATGTGGATTGCGGTCATTGCCAAACGGAAATTCCTAAATTACAAAAGGAATACAACGATTTAATCCGAGAGGGGAAAGATGTAAAAGTATTCTCTGTTTATACCGAGCATGATTTTGATAAATATCAAAAATATATAGCCGACCATAAACTAGATTGGATCAATGTGTATGACGGCGTGCATATCAACAATCTCAAGGAGAAATATGACGTGTATTCTACTCCGGTTATCTATTTATTGGATAAGGATAAAAAAATTATAGCCAAACGAATTGGAGTGGAGCAGATAAAAAACATCATCACCGATATGGAACTCGAGTACAAGAAGAATAAAAAGTAACTTTTAATCGGCTTCTGTTTTGGAAAACAAATTTTTAAATCAGATTGTTTTTAAAAAGGAAATAAGCTAATACTATTTGAACAAAAACAATCAAAAAAAACTTCAACAAAAAACTTCTTTTAGCTGTTTTGTGCCTAAATAGAAGCATTGCAAACAGCGAACCAACGGTGCCGCCAAATAAAGAAAATGTCAAAAGGGTTTTTTCGGAAACCCTTTTTTTATTCGAAATAGCCAACTTTTTATCATATCCGGTTATGAAAAAAGCACCAAAATTGAGCAATAAAAAATAATAGAATAAAACGGCCATTTGTATAGAATTAAAGCCCAAAGATATTATTTTCGCAGTACGATTTGTTTTAAATCTGATTCCGACAGCTATCGGGACATAAATCTCACATCAAAAAATGACCAACCTACAATTTATCTCAAAAAGTGTTGCAACAGCAACCATAAACATTCAAAATACGGTTCAACTGTTGCAAGAGGACTGTACGATTCCTTTTATTTCCAGATATAGAAAAGACAAAACAGGCAATCTTGATGAAGTTGTGATTGAACAAATCGCAAAACTTCAAAAGGAGTATGAGAATTTAGTCAAAAGGAAGGAAGCCATTTTGAAATCTATTCAGGAACAAAATGCACTTACGCCGGAATTGGAAAAGAAAATCCAGGCAAGTTTCGATTTACAGGAGCTGGAAGATTTTTATTTACCGTTCAAAAAGAAGAAAAAAACAAAAGCTGATGTTGCCCGTGAAAATGGATTGGAACCTTTAGCAAAGCTCATTATGGCACAAAATAATAATGATGTCGATTTTATATCCACTCAATATCTGAACGAAAATGTAATTAATGAAGAAGCGGCTTTACAAGGTGCACGAGATATTATTGCCGAATGGATCAACGAAAATATTTATGTTCGTAAACAATTGCGAAGACTCTATGAGCGCAAAGCAACAATCACAACCAAAGTCGTAAAAACGAAAAAGGACGATGAGAACGCCCAAAAATTCAATCAGTATTTTGATTGGTCCGAACCGTTAACCAAAGCGCCGTCACATCGATTATTGGCGATGCTTCGTGCCGAAAATGAAGGTTTCATTAAATTTAAAGTTGAAGTTGATATCGATGAAGCATATGATATTATTGACGAGTTGGTTATAAAAGGTCAAAACAATACCACACCTCACATTCAGTTGGCTATTGAGGACAGTTATAAACGATTGTTGAATCCGGCGATTTCCAACGAAACTTTGCAAGAGGCCAAGGCCAAAGCCGATGCCAATTCCATTCAGGTTTTTGCCAATAATCTGGGACAGTTATTGCTCGCGCCACCACTGGGAGAAAAGAGAATTCTGGCGATAGACCCAGGATTTCGAAGTGGCTGTAAAATTGTTTGTCTGGACGAAAGCGGTCATTTATTGTATAATGAAACCATTTATCCGCACGCACCTCAAAAGGAGGAAGCCATGGCAATGAAAAAAATCCGCTCGATGGTTAATTCCTATAAAATTGATGCAATTTCTATAGGAAACGGAACCGCTTCTCGTGAAACCGAGTTTTTTATCAAAAAAATTGCCTTTGACAAACCGGTTCAGGTTTTTATAGTAAGCGAAGCGGGAGCTTCGGTGTATTCTGCTTCTAAAATAGCCAGGGATGAATTCCCGGATTATGATGTTACGGTTCGTGGCTCGGTTTCTATTGGACGAAGACTATCGGATCCGTTGGCCGAATTGGTAAAAATTGACCCGAAAGCCATTGGCGTAGGCCAATACCAACATGATGTGGACCAAAATAAATTGAAAGAAGAACTGGACAATACCGTAATTCGTTGCGTGAACTCGGTTGGGGTGAATATTAACACGGCAAGTAAACATTTGTTGAGTTATGTGAGTGGAATAGGAGAGAAGCTGGCCGAAAATATTGTGCAATATCGTTTGGAAAACGGACCATTTGAAGATCGAAAACAACTCAAAAAAGTAGCGCGTTTGGGCGATAAAGCTTTTCAGCAAGGAGCGGCGTTTATCCGAATTTCAAATGCCAAAAATCCATTGGACAATTCGGCGGTACATCCAGAAGCCTATGGAATTGTGGAGAAAATGGCCAAAGACCTGAAACTTTCGGTCAACGATTTGATTGCCAACAAAGAAAAAACGGCATTAATAAAACCCGAAAATTACATCACGCCAGAAATAGGTTTATTAACATTAAAGGACATCATAAAAGAATTGGAAAAACCAGGACTCGACCCAAGAAAATCGGCCAAAGTATTCGAATTTGATCCCAATGTAAAAACAATTAAAGATGTAAAAATTGGAATGATTTTACCTGGAATTGTGAATAACATTACCAATTTTGGTTGTTTTGTCGATATTGGAGTAAAAGAAAGTGGGCTTGTTCATATTTCACAACTCAAAGCGGGATTTGTAAGTGATGTGAATGAAGTGGTAAAATTACACCAGCATGTAGAGGTAAAGGTAACTGAAGTGGATGAAGACAGAAAAAGGATTCAGCTGACGATGGTGATTTAAATTTATTTGTTGTTTTTCCAAATAAATCCATCCAAGAGGTAATGTGTAAATTGTGGTACTGTTAATAGCGGTACCACTAAAAAATACCAATTAGAAAAATTTTTTGTTGTGCCTGAAAATTGCTCATTCCAAACTAAAATTTCCCAAAGATATTCTTCGGAAAAAGCAATTAAAATCAAAATTGCGAGAAAGAGCAAAAGCCCTTTGAAATGTTTAAAATAATGTAGCCAATTCAATTCCGAAGATGGTTTTTTATCAATTTCTTTCAGATAGATTAAGGCGATATAAGGGATTCCATGAGAAACAACATTGAGCAAAGTAAAAATTAAATCGTTATTGAAATACACGATTCCAAAATACCAAGACAAAATTGTTCCTATAATTATTGCATTTTTCGGAATATTAAAACAATTGCTTTTTAGGGCTAAATAACTAGTTCTTATCACATAAAAAATAAGTATAAAACCATAAATCCAGCTTAAAGCAGTAATTAAAAATGGATTTTTGAAATGTAAAAATTCATTTTCGACAAACCAGTTAAATTTTCTGGGTGCCGACAAAAACCAATACAACATAGGGTAAATGGTGACAGTATAAATAACTAGATTGTCAATCCAAGCCCATTTTTTGGATTCATTTCGAGCATATAAACGCATAAAACCGTATTGCTGTCTAATGAAGTGGAAAACGGCTATATAAGCCAATACAGACCAAAAAACGCCACTTCCAAAAGAAAACAGAAACATTCCGACCAGAAAACACAAAATAGGCAATCCAATCAATAATTTTTTCCTTTTTTGAAATTCACCTGCTACAAAATAAGTCTTAAATAAAGTAGCATATACATGGGCCACATCAATAAAAACAATTAGAAAAAGCCAGGTATAAAATGAATATTTATCTTCAATTTGACGAAGATGATTTTGGAACAAAAACACAATTGCAACCACCAAAAAAGAAGGCGATAAAATAAACAGGCTGTCTGTTTTTGGTCTATGAATCCAGGGCTGTTGCATCGATCATTGTATTTACTGCGTTAATTCCTTGATGAAAGGCTTCTTCAAAAATTGAAATGCCCGACAAATCACTATGGGCAAAATAGATTTTATTGGCAATGGGTTGAGAGGCTTCTCTTTTGGCATCGCCATAAATAAGACCGGGTACAGGACTAATCATTCCGTGTCCTAATAAATGAATTTCAATGCTTTCTGTAGCCAATTCGATAGTTGGATGTGCTATTTTTAAGTCATCAAAAACCATTTGTTTCCAATATTCTTTAGTTTTTTTATACAATTCCCTGCGAGTTTTTTTTAAATCGGAAGATGAAAAACTATAGTAATATGTAATTACTTTTTTATCCTGAACCTGTTGCAAAGACTGCTGTTGATCATAGATATATCCTAGCCCTTTTGAGCCATAAATTACGTTGTCCCAACACAGCGGAAAACTGCCATTGTCATTCAAATCGGAAACTACTAATGTAGCCAATAACCATGGGGTGTAATGAAATTTTGAAGCTAATTCCTTCCTGTTTTCCAAAAGATATTGGTTTATAAACTGAGGGGTTGCAAGCAAAATTTTATCGGCCGTGATGGCAATTGAGGTTTTTGTTTTGTTGTCAAAAACCTTTGCGACTGCTTTATTATTGTTGTTTTCAATTTGGAAAACTAAATGGTTTTTTAACGATTTTCCTTTTACATATTTCTGCAAATGATTTGCTAATCGCGAATTCCCTTCAGGCCAAGTAAGTACAGTATCTTGTTTTTCTTCGGAAGCATTTTGTTTTCTTCCGGCAAAATAATGAATACCAGCATAAGCCGAAACGTATTCTATTCCCAAACCAAAATCATCCTTACAACAATAATCGATATAATTATAAAGGGGTTTGGATGTAAAATGATTTTGATCAAACCATTGTTTCATCGTGATGGAATCAAGTTCTTTTACTTCTTTATTTTGAGAGGATTCTGAAAGCGGAATCATGAACCAATACTTTCCTTGATCATCTTTCTGAGATCTAAACTCGTCCATTAATTTAAAGAAACGAACTAATTCTGCATCTTCCATAGTTGTATTCCCTTCCTTTGGAACAACGCCTTCCTGCCAATTATTTTTATAAAATAAGCGTTCATCTGGAGCAAAAGTGAGTTGGGTTTCATCAAATTTTGGAAAGCCTTTGGAGTCATAGCCCAATATGATTTTTTCTTCTTCTAAAAATTGTATTAAGGCTTTATCTTCCATATTCGGCAAAGGCAAATAATGTGCTCCTAATGGGTATTTAGAGTATTTATTTTCCCCATTGGATGAATTACCACCCAAATGATCTTCTAATTCAACCATCAAAAAATCGGTAATTCCTTTTTTGGTTAATTGTCTGGCGGCGCTTAAACCTGTAATTCCTCCGCCAACAATTAAATAAGGAATTGAAATTTCCTTTGTCGGTTTTGGAAAATTTTTGACACGAAGCAGGTGTCCCAAAATATGATTGGTTCCCGATAAACGAATCAAAAGAGTGATTGCTTTTTCTTTACAACTATCCAAAAAAGGAATAACCAGTAGAGAAGTCGCTATTATTTTGAAGAAGTTTCTTCTTGAATTATTATAATTTTCCCCATTCTTCATCGAAATAGCGTACTAAAATTTGGTTATCTAATCGATTGATTTCGATGTCTTTTGAAATCATATCCTGAGAAAAATAATTGAATTTATCAAACTGATAATTATAAAAACGAAGCGTGTTTAGTTTTCTGTTTACTGTATTAAAAGTGGTTCCAAAACCGTTAATGGCAATGGTATAGCCCCATTCGCCAAACGAAGGCACATAGGCATGATATGCATCAACTTGTGGAAAAGCCTGCATCACCGTTTTATTGATACACCAAAAAGATTTTGGAGCAAAATATGGAGAAGTAGTTTGAATCACAATTACGGCATCGGTATTAAGCAATTTTTGAATTGTAGTGTAAAAATTAAGGGAATATAATTTTCCTAAACTATAATTAGATGGATCTGGAAAATCAATAATGACCACATCAAATTTTTCTTGACAGTTTTTTGCCCAAATGAAAGCGTCTTTGTTGAAAACGCTAACCTTAGGGTTATTGAGCGAATTTTTATTAAAATCGGTCAATATTGTATTGGTTTTAAACATTTTAGTCATCCCTTCATCCAAATCGACTAGGGTTATTTTTTTAACGTCTTTGTATTTCAATATTTCCCTGACGGCCAGTCCATCTCCGCCGCCCAAGACCAAAACGTTGGACACATTTTTTGCCATCGATAGGGCAGGATGTACCAAAGCTTCGTGATAACGGTATTCATCGGCGGAGCTAAACTGTAAATTGTTGTTGAGGTACAGTCGATAATCGCTTTTGTTATGCGTTAAAACGATTCTTTGATAAGGAGTTGTGTTGGTATAAATGATGTTTTCTCCATAAAGTTTTCCTTCTGAATAGGATAAAACTTTATCGGAGAATAAAAAAACAGTGAGCAAAATTAAAAACGACAGAATCGCTTTGCTTCTTAAAAGGTTTATTTTTCTTAATTCTTTTTTAAGCAAATAACACAATGCAATAGCTATAGAAATATTAATCATTCCGAAAAACAAAGAAGTGCCAATGATACCTAATTTTGGCACTAGAATGAGCGGAAACAGTATAGATGCCAATAATGCTCCAATGTAATCAAATGTAAAAACATTAGAGACTAAATCTCTAAATTCGACTTTGTCTTTCAGGATATTCATCAACAGCGGAATTTCCAATCCGACAAGACAGCCTGTTACAAAAACGAGGAAGTAAAGTATAAATTGAAAGGAATAGATGCTTTCGAACAGCAGAAATAAAATAACCGAACTTAAACCACCGATTAAACCAACCAGAATTTCAATTTCAACAAAAGTATTGAGCAGATTCTTGGTCAAAAATTTTGAAAAATAAGAGCCAATCCCCATCGAAAAAAGATAGACTCCAATGATGAAAGAGAATTGCTTTACCGAATCGCCTAGTAGATAACTAGCCAATGTTCCCGCTACCAATTCGTAAACTAATCCGCAGGTGGCAATTGTAAATACAGCAAAAAGCAGTAAGTATTCAAACTTTAAAAATTTTTTACCCATGAATTGCGGCACTAATAATCATTGACATACCAATGATAAAGGCCGCAAAAACAATTGCTAAAGCCACATTATTGTTTTTTGAAATTTGCTCCCAAGTATTCTCGGGAGTCAATTTTTCAATGATAAAATAAGCGATCAATAGAATGGCAATTCCTAAAAGGGAAAAAATTATTGAAGCTAAAACGGGTTTCATAGTTAAAATATCCATAGTATTTTGGTTTTATTATTTGTGGTAAAAACGACTTGTGCCGATTCTGCCTGTTGAATTGGGTTTATAATTTTCGGTTGATTCGCAATCGCATATACTGCTTCCTGTTGTGTTATAATAAACAAAAAGGCCGTAGAAAAACAATCCCAATATTAGCATGAGATAGTTGGTTTTAATAAAAGGTATAATTTTTTCCATACAATTAGTTGTTATTCATTCCATCTTCTTTCTTCAAAATTTCTGTCGAGATAATACATTCCGATGACAAATACGGTCATAAATATGAAGACCATCCATACATTTCTCGTAGAAGGGCTTGACCAAGTTGCTTGAATTTGAACCGTTTGATTTTGAACATCTTCCGGGGCTTTCATAGGTGTGATGGCTAAATGGTATTTGCCGGCTGCTACACCACATATATTAAACTTTTCGGTTGGATTTCCTTCGGCCCAGCTTTCGCCGTCAGTGTATCCATGATAATATTCGATGTCTTTGTTGGCATAAATTTCTTCGCCGGTTATTTCATTTATCAAAGCCACTTGCACATTGGCCCAAGAATTATCAACATTTGAGTTTACTCTTATGGATAAAGGAGCGGCGCTTCCACTTAAATTAAATGAGGGAGTTATAAAATCTTTAGTTGCAAATTGATCAAATGGAATTTCAGTATTCAGCACGGTCTTTTCTACACGGTCTTTATTGAGATACCAATTGGTTAAAAGAATCAATAAACCAACAAAACAGAATGTTAAGGCTAAATTTTTAATGTTGAATATAAAAGGCTGTACTTGTCCGATTCCTTTTTTTGAAGGTAAATTAGAGGTGCCAAAAGCTTCTTTTATTTCACTTTTAGAAATATGTTTTCCTAAGAATGCAGTTTGCTGATGACCTAATTTTTCAAAAGAAAGCATCAAAGGAGGGTTAATAAACTCTATAAGCTCAATTTTGTCAAAAATATCAAAATCAAAAAATCCCTGTGCAGCAATTAGTGTTGGATAGTAATAGTCAAATCGGTCATAGATTATCTCTTCATGTTCTACAGTCAAAGGATGATTGCCTACTTTGGTTTTAAACTCAATTTCGCTCAAAATAATCCAATGCCCGGCAGCTTCGGATAAATATAAATAATCATCTTCCTTTCCTTCTAAAATATATTCAGTCCATTCGAAACCATTATTTTCCTTGATAAGAACCCCGGTAATTTTATATTCTTTATCATCAAAAGCAGCTGTTTTTCCTATTTCTAATTTTTCATCAAAAGAATAGGGAGTACGTTTATTATGAAATTTGAGACCCTCATCTCGACGGTTTTTATAAACAGAAGTACAATTAGGACAAGCAAAAGTTAACACTTCAAAATTAACATCCAGAGCTGTTGTTGTGTTGCAATTATAACAAGGGACGGTCATATACTATCTGTTAATTTCAAAATCTTTTAAAATAGTTGCCTCAAAATAGTGAATATAGTCTCGAGCAATTTCTCTTACTTTAGTCGAGTTATCAATCATATAATTACATAAATAAACATCGAGTGTTAATTGATTGTATTCGGGCCAAGTATGTACACAGATGTGCGATTCCTTTAAACAAATAGCAATTGTAAAACTGTTATTTTCAAAATCATGTATGCTGATACCAACTTTTTCTAATTGATGTTTTTGAATTAAGTTTTCAGAAAAAGCAACAAATAAATCACTTGTTGTCAATTTATTGGTATTTCCTACTTCAAGGGTAAGTAATTTATGTAATCCTGGTGAATAGGAATCTTGTATCATTAACGAATAAAAATATGTGGAAAAACTCAATTATTAGTTTTTATATCCAAAAGCGAATGTAGTTATTTTTTTATAAGAAAAAAACAGATTGTAAAAGAGTGGCACAGTAACGTATGAATTTATTATGGGAAGTAATTGTTTTAAAGTTTACTTTCGTGGGATATCTTTCTGTACTTTTTTAAAAATAAGGCGTATAGAGTTGTTGCTTTTAGTATTTAATGAGGCCATTTTAAAAAAGGAATAATGATTTAAAATGGTGATAAAGATTCATCAACACGGTAAGTGAAAGTCACGGAAGTAGATGAAGATAGAAAGAGAATTCAATTGAGCATGATTATTTAATACCCCCTAAAATAAAAATTCCAAATTTCAATCAGCGCGATTGGAATTTGGAATTTATCCCGATAGCAATCGGGACTGGAATTTAAAGAAATTTATTCTTTAGTTTCTTCTTCTTTTTTAACAACAGACTGGTCGTCTTTGGCTGCGTTTTTGAATTCTTTAATTCCGCTTCCTAGACCTTTCATTAATTCCGGAATTTTTTTACCTCCAAAAAGTAACAAAACAACTGCCAATATAATAAGGATTTCTGTAACACCTAATCTTCCCATGATTGAATAATTTATCGCCTAAGCAAATTTGTACTATATATCTGTGGGCAAAGGTATATAGAATAACTTAAATATAAATTCATTTCTTTTCATTTATTTGGTTTCAAAAGCGTTAAAAATTTTATAAATTAACCGTTCTTGTATCTTGAAAGCATGAAACATAACTGCGGCAAGGGTAAAAATCTCACTTTTCGAGTTATTTTGCTCTTGAAAATTTTAAACGACTTTATAGTCGTTCGTATAAACCACAGCCGTAATAATCCTCGCCGTCATTAGGCAAGTATTAGCAATACTTTTAATTATTATATTTGTAAAATAAACAAAAGTTATGTCAGGAAAAAAAGTCGTTAGAAAATTTATAAAAGAAAATTTATTCATAAAAAACCGATTAATTATTTTAAACGAAGAAACTTTTGAAGAAATTTTTTCTTTCAAATTGAATTTAATGAACGTTTTTGTGTCGGTGACTTTAAGCGCTATTTTCTTAATTTCTGTAACAACCGTTATCATTGCTTTCACTCCCTTAAGAGAATTTATACCAGGATATTCTTCTTCTAAATTAAAAAAAGATGCCACCATATTGGCGTTAAAATCAGATTCATTGTCTTTTGCGTTAAAGAAAAACGAAGCTTATATTCAATCGATTCAGAAAATATTGACCGGGAAATTAGAATATGCCAAATTCAATAAAGATTCGATACTAGTGGAGAATAACGAAGCTCCTGCCGAAGTGGATTTAAAGGCATCTAAAAACGAACTGGAATTAAGAGAACAGGTAGCTGCAGAGGAAAAGAAAACCGCGAAAGCTAAAGCGACCAAAAAGAAAACCCGATAATAATCGGTACAAATCCAAAAATTCAAAAAACAGAATAAATGTCATTAAAATCGGTTGCAGCAAAGTTATTTGCTCAAAAAATATATAAAAACACACAAGCTTGGGCAAATACTCCAGTTGAAACCCAAACCAGAGTTTTTTTGGATTTAATACATCAGGCAAAATACACGCAATTTGGCATTGACCATCATTTCGATCAAATTAAAAGCTTCGAAGATTTTTCTAAAAAAGTCCCTATTCGGGATTATGAAGAGTTAAAACCATATGTGGATCGAGTTGTAAAAGGGGAAAAAGATATACTTTGGAAAGGAAAACCACTTTATTTTGCCAAGACTTCCGGTACCACTTCGGGAGCCAAATATATTCCGCTTACCAAGGAATCTATGCCTTATCACATTGAAGCGGCCCGAAATGCCATTTTGCTTTATATCCATGAAACAGGAAATTCGAATTTTGTAGACGGGAAGATGATTTTCCTGCAAGGAAGTCCAATTCTGGAGGAAAAGAATGGAATAAAACTAGGGAGATTGTCTGGAATAGTAGCGCATTTTGTTCCAAAATATTTGCAAAAAAACAGAATGCCTTCTTGGGAAACTAATTGTATAGAAGATTGGGAAACCAAAGTAAACGCAATTGTAGAAGAAACAATTGACCAAAATATGACCGTGATTTCAGGAATTCCTTCTTGGGTGCAAATGTATTTTGAAAAACTGCAGCAAAAAGGAGGGAAGCCGGTGGGCGAAATCTTCAAAAACTTTAATTTGTTTATTTACGGCGGAGTCAATTATGAGCCGTATCGCGCTAAATTCGAAAATCTGATTGGCAGAAAAGTAGATAGCATAGAATTATTTCCTGCTTCGGAAGGTTTTTTCGCGTATCAGGATTCTCAAAAAGAAAAAGGAATGTTGCTGTTGCTGAATGCCGGAATATTCTATGAATTTATAAAAAGCGATGAATTTTATACCGAAAACCCAAGACGTTATACCATTGGCGAAGTAGAATTGAATGTAAATTATGTTCTTATCATTTCTACCAATGCGGGGCTTTGGGGATATAATATTGGTGATACAGTACAATTTACGTCATTAAAACCGTATCGAATAATTGTATCGGGGAGAATTAAACATTATATTTCAGCTTTTGGAGAACACGTAATTGGAAAGGAAGTAGAGTGTGCTTTGCAGGAAGCCGTGATAGGAACAGATGTGCGTGTAAATGAGTTTACCGTGGCACCGCAAATTACGCCTCAGCAAGGATTGCCTTATCATGAGTGGTTTATAGAATTTGAAAACGAGCCGGAAAACATCGAATCTTTTGTGGAAGCGATAGACAACGCGATGCGAAAACAAAATGCATATTATGACGATTTGATTGTAGGGCATGTTTTGAAAAAACTGGTCATTACAAAAGTCACAAAAAATGGTTTTCAAGACTACATGAAATCAATTGGGAAATTGGGAGGACAAAATAAAATCCCGAGGCTTTCTAACGACAGATTGATTGTAGATGCATTAAGCAAAGAATAAAACCCTTATATTTTGGGTTACAAAATAAATAGCAAAGATGAAAGAGACCAAAAATATTTCGAGATCTAGGGCGCAGGAATCATCTGCAGCCATTGAAAAAATGTACATCACGATGCGTCATTTATTCAACAGAGGATTTTACAAACCGATGGGTATTTCTGGGGACACTTTGCGTGAAGCATTGTTGGCATTACGACCAGAAATTTATGGAAATATAGCCGAGGAAAAAGTCGAATTAAACGGACTTTTATATGTTATTGAACGTCTTCCGATAGGAATTGAGGAATGCCGTTTTATCAATCTTACTTCAGATGAAGGCTATTCTAAGTCACATTTTCAGCCGATTGTTCCTCCAAAAAGACGACGCAACTGTTACCGTATAGATGAGGAACAGATGAATGTAGAAATCACCCGCGGGCGTTCGGATATTTATGATATTTTGACGCATTTGACTTTTATTTTCATCGAATCGCATAAAATTAGAAACAGGGTTTTATTGGATGATGCCGGCGAAGTGTCGCGTGACTGGTTAAAACTACAGCAGGCGGTATCCCAAAACAAAAAACTGTCGCAAATAGAAAAAGAAAAAGCAATCTCGCATGTGGCCAATATCCTTGGAAGAACATTTGAGGAGGTTTTGGATATCTATGACGCCTTTGGTTCGGAATTATCACCGGACCGTTTTTTGCATGTCATTTTTTGGTTAGGGAAATTGGCGATAGAAGAGGTTGTTGACGATAACAAAAGAACCATAACATTCAGCCCTATTTTGAGGGAACGGTTGGGACACCATATTCATGGAGAAATTTGGGCCACCAATATTAAAGAAGTATTGAAGGATCACCGACTTTTGGACAGGCCCATTCATGTTATCAGCGCCAATATGCACAGTGTGATGAACTCCATTTTTGCTACAACAGTGCTTAAAACGAGGTTCAAGGACAAACCCGATTTCTTCATTTATGAAGAGTTGAGCAAGTCGGGTGCCAATGAGGTTCGGTCTCAAGTTGAGGCAGCAGCCTTGAAACATGCATGATTTCGCCGCCGGACACTTCAGGAACAAATATTTGTGTTCAAATTTTTGATACAGCCCAAATTGGTTTGGGCAAAACATCCTT
>Ga0137355_1000015_pt1 | contig 29383 bp, 23 predicted proteins | sample EasRivERMLT800_2_FD_104763 | JGI IMG/M metagenome (GOLD analysis project Ga0137355, IMG submission 104763) | Soil microbial communities from meander-bound floodplain in the East River, Colorado, USA - East River MetaG ERMLT800_2 | ecosystem: Environmental > Terrestrial > Soil > Floodplain ... | reverse complement strand
TGAAAGTCGAGTCCTCCAGCCTTTTTTATGCTCATTTCATAATCAATACAGTATTGATTCAAATCTACAATGGCAACAGTGCCGTCAGGAATATTTACATTCTCCGGTTTTATATCAATATGATTAAAAAGATGCTGATGCATGAAATAATAATAACTCTGATTGTTTTCCTTTGACATTGGATAATATTCATCCAGATTGAAAGTGATTACATTGCTAAAACTGAGTCCCTCCTCTTTATGCATTCGCACCAATTCTTCATATACTTTTATTGGAGAAGATCCGGTAGCTAAACCAAGAACGCATGGCTTATTTTTTTCCTGCTTAGATTTAATTAATTGTGCTATTTCCTGTGCTACAATTTTTGAAGCTTCTCCAGAATTTTTGAAAATTTCGTTGTGAATTTTTTCAAATCTAGTATCTTCAAATTTACCTACACTTTTATAACTTATATCTGATTTAATTTCTAAAGCATTTTTCATTTTCTTTATTTTATTCTGTTACTTAATTATAATTATTTTAAAATATAAAGTGCATTTCATCTTTTCTAGTAAACCACAAAAATCACTTTACTGCTTCAAGTTTTACACTGACAAATTTGTCATTTGTCTTTTCTTTTCCGATGCATTTACTTTATTTATTTATAAATTTACTTAAATCGTTTTTCTAGAAAAAATAAAATATACCAACAGTCATAAAAAGTAAACAAACGACATAATTTATTCAATAATGTGTTTTAAAAAATGATGCCGATTTAAACAATATCAATTATAGACTATTAAAGAAGCACCCCATAATTATAAATACTTTTGATAAAAAATGGCGCAAATAACATGAATTACCTGCACCATTTTTTCTATTATTTTATTCCAGATAGGCTAACAACTGTTATCTGGCTTAATAAAGATCTTCTACTAGAACTGATTTACTCCAGTATCCCACCACAGTTTAGTTCCTCCTGTATCATCACCTCCTAATTTAGCAAGACCCTGCTCATATCCACCAGGATTAGATGTTTTCTCTGAAACTGGAAAATTTAATCTTTTCACAAAAGTACCGGCTGGAATTTTACCTGCAGAAAAATTATTCGTAGGTAAGAAAGTTTTTGGATATCCTGTTCTTCTAACTTCAGCCCAAGCTTCTTGACCATCAGGGAAAATTGCAATCCATTTTTGGGTCATGATTTTTTGCAATTTTACATCATTAGAAGCGCCCGAGTTCCAAGCTACAGTAACGTTATTTACAGCTGCAATATTATTCTCTGATTTTATCGGATCAACAAAATTCAAAGCTGTTAATACATTATCATTCGTATAAACTGTTGCATCACCTGCACCATGTTGAGCAAAAGAAGTTGCAATACCTGATTTGTAAAGTTCATCAGCTGTTCCACCAGCATTCCACCCTCTCAAGGCAGCTTCAGCTCTCAAGAAATGAGATTCAGCAGCGACAAACCAAGGAATTTGTCCATTTTCAACAATAGCACCAATTTTTGAAAACTGATCCTCTTTAACAAATCTATAATCGTCATTAACCAGTGATCCTAATCTAATACCTTGATATGTACCGTTTGCTGTTTTATGAAAAAATTGTGCTCTCCTTGGATCAGCATATCCATTCATTATAGACTCCATACTTGCTCCAAGTTTTATATCATACCAAGGGCCTGTATATGTCTTAACTGGATGATCTCCTTTGTAATAAATATTATCAGCGTTCGATTCAATTACACCAGAAGCGATTGCTGCTTCACCTTCAGCTTTAGCTTTAACAGGATCAATATTGGAAATTCTTAAAGCCAAACGAAGACGTAAAGAGTTTGCAAATTTTATCCATTTACCATAATCCCCACCTGCAGATGTTCCATCAGAAGAAACAAAGTAGTTAAAGGGTTTATCTGCAGTTTCTCTAGCTTTCAAAATATCAACAGCAGTTTTTAAATCAATAAAAAATTGATTGTATGCTTCTTGTTGAGAATCATAAGGAATCGTTTTCTCCTGTGTTCCAAATTTAGTATACACTATCGGACCGTAATAATCCGCAATTTTATGCATCGCATACACTTTTAAAATCAAAGACCATGCGTAGTATTGAGGATATTGGTTTTTAGCAACTCTCTCAACATTATAAGCATTAATCATTTCTTTTTGATATGCATTTTCCCATGCATACCCATTCCATCCATCAACAAGAGCATAGGTTGAATTATTGCTATTACCACCAAAATCGTGAGGCGTAGCCATATATCCAGAAAACATGTCTGCATTTAAGTTAAACTGGATATCACCCTGCCAGCCATCTGCAACCAAAGTATACATTGATCTTTGCATTGCCTGAATTGGGCCTTTGATATTATTAAAATCCTGTGCTAATTGTTCATCTGTGAAATTAGCATCATTATTATTAATATCATTAAAATCGCTAGTACAGCTGCCGAAAGAAACAGCAAGCAACACGCCAAAAATTAATAATTTATTTTTCATTTGTTATTTTTTTTGTTATTTAAAAATCATTTTTTCATCTATGATGAAATCAAAACTTGATTAAATGTTATCTAATCAATAATAGAAGTTGAAACTCAACAGAAAACTTAAAATAATAAACTAAAATTATATTCTAAAGAATATTAAATTTAGAATGATCCATTTAGAATGATACATTTAAATTCACCCCAATACTTCTAGTAGATGGCGCACCGAAAACGTCAACTCCTTGCAAACCTTCACCAGTACTCAATGACACATTTGGATCAAATGGAGCTTCATTATAGAAGAAAAATAAATTTCTACCAACTAAAGAAAGAGAAGCTGTCTTTAAGAATGAATCTTTCTTTAAATCAAAATTATAGCCTAATGAAAGCTCCCCTAACTTAACGTTTGTTGCGCTGTAAACATATTCACCGGTTATACCATTTCTATCTCCCACCTGCTCGTAATAGCTTTGAGCCGGGTATAATCCTGTATACGCAGTACCATCTGAATTGAGTGCATTTATAGCCACTCCACCCGCATCTCTAGCATCTCCACTTGTTTTAGAGACACCATAGCTATCTAACATTGCTTGTGTCATACTCATTACTTCACCACCAAATCTACCGTCAATAATGAAATTCAATGAAAACTTTTTATAAGTAAACGAGTTAGACCAACCTAACATAAAATCAGGATTAGCATTTCCAACTTCTTCCCAATCTGTTTTTTGAAGTCTTCCTGTATCGTCCAATAAAATTCTTCCTTGATCATCTTTCAAAATATTTATACCTTCAATTACACCGAAAGGTCTTCCTTCGATCAAACTATATCTGTAGTTATTAGATCCTGGTTCGGTCAATACAACGCCACCCGCTAAATCGTCTGAAAGTGATACAACTTTATTCTTATTTGAAGCGTAGTTAAGTGAAGTATCCCAACTGAAATTATCCGTTTTAACTGCTTTAGCATTCAACGTTAATTCAATACCTTTATTCTCAATACTTCCAGCATTGTAAACGTAGTTCTTATATCCAAAAGGGTTAGCTAAAGGAGCAGGAATGGTGATTAATTGGTCTTTTGTGGTATTATTGTAATAAGTTAAATCAATTCCAAATCTATTGCCAACAAATCTCCATTCGGTACCAATTTCAAATGAATTTTGACTTTCCGGCTTCAATGAAGTTCCTGGAGCAGGTCCATTAATTGGTGCTTGTACATTACCATTAACCAATGTATTTGTTGGAGAAGTTAAATATGGTGTAAGATCATTACCAACTTGAGCGTAAGAAGCTCTCACTTTAGCAAAACTAATTGACTCCGGCATTTTAAACATTTGGCTTAATATAGTTGTCACCCCTACAGATGGATAAAAATATCCTGAATCTTCTTTATCTGTATTTACTAATGTAGATGACCAATCATTTCTTCCGGTTAAATCTAAATACACCAAGTCTTTGTAACCAAAAGTAGCACTCGCAAATACTGACTGTATTTCTCTATTTGTGCCTGTAGTCTGGGAAGAAGTAGAAGCTGAATTAAAATTATTCAAATTAAACCAGTTAGCATATTTCAAACCACCATCTTTACCAGAGTCAATAGTTGTATCTACAAAAAGAGAAGTCTTAGTAATATTTGTTCCAACATTGGCATTAAAACTAATATCATCATTTATTTTAGTATTTATTGTTGCAATTAAATCCCCATATAACTGTGAATTCTCGCTATTTGAATAGATATATCTTCCATTAGCATGTGCTAATGTTTCATTAGTACCCGCGTACATTTTTTTGTCAAACTTATTGAACATTTTATCATATCCACCTCTTGCTTTAATGCTCAACCAATCTGTAAATTTGTAATTTAAAGAGACTATACTTTTAAAAGATTGATTGGTATCAATAGATTTATTTCTGTTAAGAATCCAAAAAGGGTTTTGGATAATATCGCTAGTTCCGCTTGGCCAATTTTGAGTCATCAAATTTCTTGCAGGATCAAAGACTTCAAAATTATTTTTATAGTAATCAAAATCATTTCCTCTTGGAAACAAATACACTCCTGTTAAAGGATTAAAATACAACCCATTTACCGGCCTATTGTCAATAGTCTGAGAAGCTACAGTGAATAACGCATCTATATCAAATTTATCATTCAATTTAACCGTTTGTCTAAAACTCAAATTGTGTTTTTTCAACTCATTAGTTGGGATAACACCTGAAACATTAGTATTAGCGTAAGTAAAATTAGTTGTTGCCTTATCTGAACCACTACTAATACCGATTGAATTAATTGCCGTAAACCCAGTATTATAAAAATCCTCTACATGATCCGGAGATGATTTTGCAACACCCCAAGATTTTGTACCACCTGCAGGAGCTCCGTAAATAGTTTGAAAATCAGGCAATGAAGTAACAGTATCTACTGTAAGATTTGAAGAGAAATTCACAGTTACTTTTCCTTCTTTTCCTTTTTTAGTAGTAATCAAAACAACACCTCTAGCTCCTTGACTACCATAAAGAGCAGTTGCAGAAGCCCCTTTCAATACAGTCATACTCTCTATGTCATCAGGATTAATCAAAGACACTGCGTCACCACCATCTCTGTTTCCCCCTTCTGTACTTCCAAAAGAACTATTTCCTTGAGAAGGAGAAGCATTCAACATAGGCACACCATCAATAACATATAATGGTTGGTTATTTGTCGTTGAAGAATTTCCACGAATAGTAACTTTTACAGAACCACCCGCACCAGAAGCACTTTTATTAACAGTCAAACCAGAAATTTTTCCTGATAAGTTATTAATAGGATTCGTACTCTTTACTCTAACCAGCTCTTCCCCTTTCAATTCTTGAGCTGAATATGTAAGCGATTTTCTCGTTTTCTTAATCCCTAAAGAGGTGACTACTACTTCGGTTAGAGCAGTAGAACTTCCTTCTTTCAATTGTACTTTAATAGTATTGGCCTCTCCTACAACAACATTTTGGGTTTCGAATCCCACATAAGAAATAATCAAAGTACTTCCCGTTTTTGCTTCAATAGAAAAAGTACCGTCAAAATCGGCTGAGACACTATTTGATTCCCCTTTTACAATCACATTTGCCGAAGGAAGTGGAGCACCTGAGCCATCGGTTATAACACCTTTGATAGTTTTCACTTGCGCCAGAGTAACTTGGGTCGTGAAAATAATCATTACGATTAAAAAAATTTGTTTCATGTTTACTTGTTTTGTTAGTTATGATGTAAATTTATCCGTAAGGTCATTTAAAAAAAAATAAATTATACCAACCGTTCTAAACTTTAAACGAACGACATGATTTATTCAATAATACGTTATACGAAAACGTTTTCTTGTTTGTTTTTTAACACTTACTCTTATTATTTCTAATTTTTTATTAAAAAAAAAGCGGTTTTATAATATCAAATTGATTAAAGTTGCATAAAATAATTCCTTGTAATAAAATAGCACAAACCTATCATTATTTTCTAAAAAGTGGCTAAACTAAAAGAATTGAAATTCGACATTAAACTTCAAAATCATTTTTGGTTTTGGGGAATCTATTTTTTATTGAACTTTCTTAGATGGGGTGCTTACTTTAATGATTATGAATATTCATTAAAATCCAATACCATCGAATTTGCATTGCATATTCCCTTAGTCTATTTCAATTTGTTTGTGCTTGTTCCCCGCTTTGTGCTACAATCAAAGTATTCCAAATATGCCATTGGGTTATTGTTTAGCCTGGCTGTCATTTATATTTTAAAAACAGGACTTACCTATTATATTATTTCCGAGAATATCTGGCCCGAAGCCAACCGAGACTACAAACCTTTTGAAATCAACCATATTATAGCGGTGTGCATAGGCGAATTATATGTTCTTGCCATGGCCTCTTCTATTTACCTTACTTTGACATGGTTAAAAGAAAGAGAAAGAAACAGAGCAAGTACTGAAAACCAAAATAAAATAAAACTGAAATATTTAAAGACTCAGATTCAGCCTCATTTTTTCTTCAATACTTTAAATAATTTGTATTCTTTGTCATTAGAATCCTCTGATAAAGTTCCAGACGTAATTATTAAATTGTCAAAGTTGATGGAGTATGTATTGTACGATATCGAAGGAACTAAATATGTTCCTTTGATAAAAGAAATAGATTATATCCAAAATTATATAGAAATAGAAAAACTTCGTTTTCAAAATGTAGAAGTTGCCATCAATTTGGAATCAAATATTGATGATATAAAAGTTCCTCCCTTATTGTTTATCTCTCTAATAGAAAATGCCTTTAAACACGGAGGTTTAAACAATGATAATCTAAAAATAAAAATCAATTACAAAGTGGTTGACAACAAAATCTTGGATTTCCAAATAATAAATAATTTTGTATTTTCACCAAATTTAAAACCCAAAAAAGGAATTGGATTAACAAATACCAAAAAGAGACTGAAGTTAATTTTCAAAAATAAATATCAATTGGAACAAAAAATAAAGTTCAATTATTATATTATCCATTTGCAAATACCTATATACGATGAAGATTAAATGTGTTTTGATTGATGATGAGCCACTAGCTATAAAAGTATTGTTGAATTATTTTAATAATTTTCCGGATTTTGAAATTATTGCTACGTTTCATAATTCTTTGGATGCAATTGAATATATAAATAACAACTCCATTGACGTATTGTTTCTTGATATAAATATGCCAATGATGACCGGGTTTGAATTGATTGGTTTAATGGAAAACAAATCCAAAACAAAAATTATAATTACAACTGCTTTTAGAGAATTTGCTGCAGAAAGTTATGATCTCGAAGTATTAGATTATTTGGTAAAACCAATTCCACTTCCGCGTTTTATAAAATGCGTGAACCGAATAACGAGCGAAATCAATTTGAAAAACAATATCAAAATTGACAACCACCGCGTTGAGCCCCATATTTTTATCAAAGTAGACAAAAAAATGATGAAGATAAATATTGAGGATATTTTGTTTGTTGAAGGAATGAAAGAATACATAAAAGTGGTTACGCTTGAAAAAACCTATATAACCCATAAATCTTTAACCTCCCTGACAGAAGAATTACCTACAGATCGATTTATGCGAATTCATAAATCCTATACTATTGCCTTAGATAAAATAAAATCTATCGAAGGAAATAGAATTCAAATACATTCCCATACTCTTCCAATTGGCAGAAACTACAGCAAAGAAGTAAAAAGCAAAATTTTGGATTAAGATAAAATCATTTTTCTCCCTCAGAAATTACACATTATTGAAAAAATCGTGTTGTTCGTTTAAAAATGGAAATAATTATTTCCATTTTTTTTTTTGGTAATTACTTAACAAATATATTTACGACCTCAGAGACTATAAAATTCTGTTTAACCAAAAAAATTAATAACCGACATTTATGAATTCAGAACAAAAAAAGTCGAATAATTCGGCCCTTTATACACTTATTACCGTTTTTTTCTTTTGGGGATTTATTGGTGCATCCAATGGAGTTTTCATCCCTTTTTGTAAAGCCAAATTCGGCTTGGATCAATTTCAAAGCCAACTTATCGATTTTGCTTTTTATGGAGCGTATTATATCGGTGCCCTACTGCTTTTTATTTTCAGCAGTCTGGCCAAAAAAGATATTTTAAATGCGTGGGGATTCAAAAAAGGAATAATCAATGGGTTGTTGATTAGTACTTTGGGTGTTGTATTAATGATCTTTGCCGTTACCAAAGGAAGCTATTTACTCATCCTTGGCGCTTTATTTATCGTTGCTCTTGGATTTTCTTTACAACAAACATCCGCACAACCTTTTGCTGCTTCTTTAGGCGAACCCCATACAGCATCAAACAGGCTGAATCTTGCCGGTGGAATCAATTCGTTGGGAACTACAATAGGACCAATAGTGGTTTCTATTGCTTTATTTGGTGTTATTTCTGGTGTAAATATCGACGAATTTGCCCAAAAAGCAAATTCATTGGACGCAATGCGAATTCTTTATGTGTGTGTAGGCGGTCTTTTTTTGTTGGCGGCAGCATTATTCTTTTTTTCTAAAAAACTGCCATCCGGTAAAAGTGATTCTTCTTTTCAATCGGCAGGTAAAGAGATGAGGACATTAATCGCAATTACACTAATTCTAATCGGAATATTTGCCTATATCTTTTCTCGTTATGAAGATCCGGAATTCATCACTCGTTTTATAGAAAATAAAGAAAAGGACTATTTAGGTTTAGGTTTAACAATCGTAACATTGGCTGTTGTTGTTATCGGTTTGTTATTTGCAAACAATAGCGCTCAAAAAAACCCTGAAGGTTGGGGTGCTATGAAATATCCGCAATTGGTTTTAGGGATGTTAGGAATTTTCACTTATGTAGGTGTTGAAGTGACTATTGGCAGTAATTTGGGCGAATTAATGAAAACTTCAGCATTCGGTAGCATTACCGGCTCCGCATTGGCTCCTTACATTTCAATGTATTGGGGAAGTTTAATGATTGGTCGTTGGGCAGGAGCAATTTCGGTATTTAATCCGTCCTCACAACTTAAAAAAATATTATTGATCGTTGTGCCTTATGTGGCTTTTGGTGTAGTTCTTTTTGTAAACTCTATAAGTGGACAGGACGTAACACCTTTATATGCTTATGCTTTTGTAATCGCTTTCCAGATAGCCGGGTTTTTCCTGGGTCAGGACAGACCGGCTCGTACCTTGATGATTTTTGGTCTAATGGGTATGATTGCAATGACAATTGGTTTAATGACTACGGGAACTATCGCAATTTTTGCCTTTATGAGCGGCGGTTTATTTTGCAGTATCATGTGGCCTGCTATTTTCTCTTTGTCCATTGCAGGTTTAGGAAAACATACTTCCCAAGGTTCTGCTTTCCTGATTATGATGATTCTGGGCGGCGGAATTATTCCTCCTTTACAGGGAAAATTGGCTGATATAATTGGAATTCATGCTTCTTATTTTATTCCTGTTTTATGTTTTGGGTATTTGGCTTTCTTTGGCTGGAAAGTAATTGGAATACTGCAAAAACAAGGAATTGGCCATGACGTTGAAGTTGGTGGAGGTCACTAAATTATTCCTAATAATGCCACAAAAAAATCCCATTTTCACCAGCGAAAATGGGATTTTTTTTCATTTATTTTTTATTCACTGGTCACTAAAAACTGACCACCGAATACTAAAATATTATTTATTTCCTTTTTCAAAGTCAGCTACAAACTGAGCCAGACCAATATCTGTCAATGGGTGTTTCAACAAACCATAAATAGCAGAAAGTGGTCCTGTCATAACATCGGCACCAATTTTGGCACAATTCACAATATGCATCGTATGACGAACTGAAGCGGCAAGTATTTGCGTTTCGTAACCGTAATTATCATAAATCAATCTGATTTCTTCAATCAGTGCCAAACCATCTGTAGAAACGTCATCCAAACGGCCAATAAATGGAGAAACGTAAGTTGCACCCGCTTTGGCAGCCAATAATGCTTGACCGGCAGAAAACACTAACGTTACATTGGTTTTGATCCCTTTATCAGAAAAGTATTTGGCAGCCATAACCCCTTCTTTGGTCATTGGTAATTTTATTACGATTTGCTCGTGTAAATCGGCCAATTCCTCTCCTTCTTTGATCATTCCATCATAATCTAATGCATTTACTTCTGCACTAACGTCACCATCAACAAGATTGCAGATGTCAACATAGTGTTTCATGATGTTGTTTTTTCCAGTGATTCCCTCTTTTGCCATCAAACTTGGATTGGTTGTAACTCCATCCAAAACGCCTAATGATTGTGCTTCTTTAATTTGCGCTAAATTAGCTGTATCAATAAAAAATTTCATAATCTTAATTTATATTTAATTGTGTGTTTTAATTTACAATCCTTTCAGACTTTAAATCCTTAAAGGACTGGCACTAAATTCGGTGCAAAATTACAACTTATAATGGTTCATGAGCATTTTTTCATACACTTTATCGGGTAAAACACGTTTGAGAACAATTGAAAATTTCTGCATAAAAACCCCCACTTTATAATGGACTTTTGGGTTTTGGCTTTGAATGATCTTATAAACTGCCTCCGCCATTTGATTAGGATTACTCCCACTATCAACATGTTCATCCATAGTTTTGAGCGTATTCCCATATGCTTGTTCATAAGCGGAACCTTTTATCAATGGAGCATGGTAACGTCCCGAAGCAATATTCGTTGCGAAATCGCCAGGAGCCACATTGGTAATTTGGATTCCAAAAGGCTTTACTTCCATTCGCAACGCTTCTGTTATCAGTTCTAAAGCGCCTTTAGAAGCCGAATAAACACTGCGATACGGTAATCCCATATAACCTGCAATTGACGTTACATTGATAATTAATCCCGATTGTTGCTCACGCATTTGCGGCAAAACGGCTTTCATCACCTCGATTGGCCCGAAGAAATTGGTCTCAAAATTATTCTTGATTTCCTGAGTTGGAATTTCTTCCAAAGGTCCCGTAATCCCAACTCCGGCATTATTGATAACCACATCCAATCTTCCTGATGCAGCTATTATTTTGGCCACAGCCGTACGAATTGAATCGCTATTTCGAACATCCAGGGCCACTAAAGGAAAAACCGAGTTTAAAACTCGTTCCGGATTTCTGCTGGTCCCATAAACAATAAAACCTTTATGATGCAAAAACTCTCCGATAGACTTTCCTATTCCCGAGGATCCTCCTGTAATTAGAACTACTTTATTCATTGTTTTTTTGGGTTATGGGTATGGATTATTAGTAATGGATTATATAATGTTAATCTCTTTCTCTCAACTTAGAAATGTCCAAAAATAAAAAAATCCTCCCGAAGGAAGACTACTTTTGTATAATTCTTAAAAAGAATCTGAAATAAATTCAGATTAAAAAAAGGCAAGCGACCTACATCGCATCGCTCAACCACTTACCCTTGCTATGTTCCCATCCTGGGGGATTTTGCAGGAGCAGATCGTGTAGGACTTGCCGGTGCAAATATACAAACATTTTATATTTTTGCAAGTGCTTTAATGATATAAAATAACATTGTATATTGCCTTATTAAAATTTTAAAACATGAAAAAATATAACTTCCTATCTATCATTTTATTAGGAATCACATTAGTAAACTGTGGCGATACAAAAAAAGGAGACAATACTATATTTAACTTTGAAAATTCTAAATTTTCGACCCAATATCAACCGCAGGATGCCGTTTCGTTAGCCATTTTAAACCCTAATTCGAAAGCTGTCGATAGCATAATATACTACGTGAATGACAAAAAAGTAGCATCAAAAAAAGGACTTGAAAAATTGTCTTTTGAATTAAAAGATCAAAAACTAGGTTACCAGAACTTAAAAGCTGTGGTGTATTTTGAAGGCCAAAACTCGCAAGCTACGGCAAGAATAGAATTGGTTTCAAACGTGCAGCCTAAATTATATAAATATAAAATTGTGAATACTTTCCCTCATGACATCGGTTCTTTTACCGAAGGTTTGGAGTTTTATAAAGATACTTTATATGAAAGCACAGGACAAAACGGAAAATCTTATTTTAGAAAATATGATTATAAAACAGGAAAAATCTACAAACAAATTGATTTAGATTCAAAATATTTTGGGGAAGGAATTACATTTTTAAACGGCAAAATGTATCAGTTGACTTGGCAAGAAAAAACCGGTTTTATCTATGATGCAAAAACGTTAAAATTAGAGAAAACATTTAGTTTCGACAAAGATATTGAAGGCTGGGGAATGACAAATGACGGTAAATACATCTATCAAACAGATGGAACCGAAAAAATTTGGAAAATGGATCCTCAAACTCAAAAAATGATTGATTATATTAATGTTTATGCCGGTAGTTCTAAAATTAAGGCTGTAAATGAATTAGAATTTATAAACGGAAAATTCTATGTTAATGTATGGCAAAAAGACGCCATTGCAGTTGTAAATCCAGAGAGTGGCGCAGTTGAAGGAATTTTGGATATGTCCGGTTTACGAAAATTTATGAATGTGACACCCGAAGATGTTCTTAACGGAATTGCCTACAACCCAAAAACTAAAACGATCTTTGTAACCGGGAAAAATTGGAACAAAATGTTTGAAATTAATGTTTCAGAGTAATTTATAGAAAAAATGACAACACTTATAATCAATATTAAGGAATTACTTCAGGTTAGAGACCAAACGATTTCAAAAGTTTCTGGTGCTGAAATGGCCAATCTCCCAACAATCAAAAATGCTTTTTTGTTCATTGAAAATAATTTGATCGCTAATTTTGGTTCGATGGATGACTTACCAAAAGTAGACGCTGATACGGTCATTGATGCCACTGGAAGAATAGTTCTGCCAACATGGTGTGATAGTCACACCCATATTGTGTATGCGGGCAATAGAGAACAAGAGTTTGTTGATCGTATTAACGGAATGACTTACGAAGAAATCGCCAATCGTGGTGGCGGGATATTAAATTCAGCTAAAAAACTGAACGAATCGACCGAAGAAGAAATATTAGAACAATCTAAACTTCGCCTGGAAGAGGTTATGCGTTTAGGAACTGGGGCAGTCGAAATAAAATCTGGTTATGGCCTGACAGTAGAAGGGGAACTAAAAATATTGCGTGTAATTCAGCAATTAGCAAATAAATATCCTATTACCATCAAAGCCACTTTTCTTGGAGCTCATGCTTTTCCAGTTGAATTTAAAGAAAATCACAAAGGATACATAGATTCTATAATTAATGACATGCTTCCCGAAATTGCCAAAAATAAACTGGCCGAATTCATAGACGTGTTTTGTGAAGCCGGTTATTTTACTGTGGTGGAAACCGAGCAGATTATGGAAGCCGGAATACGTTTGGGGTTGAAACCAAAAATACATGTTAATCAATTCAATTCTATTGGAGGGGTTCAAGCAGGCGTAAAATACAACGCCCTTTCTGTTGATCATCTTGAAGTAATGACGACAGAGGATATTCAAGCTTTGAAAAATACCGAAACGATGCCCGTAGCTTTACCTTCCTGTTCGTACTTTTTGAGCATTCCCTATACGCCAGCACGCCAAATGATCGCCGCCGGATTGCCATTGGCATTGGCAACCGATTTCAATCCTGGCTCCACGCCGTCCGGAAACATGAATTTTGTTGTTGCCACTGCTTGTATAAAAATGAAAATGACTCCCGAAGAAGCCATAAATGCTGCCACAATTAACGGAGCTTATGCTATGGGAATTTCTAACACACACGGTAGCATTACCATTGGGAAGAAAGCTAATCTAATTATTACCAAACCTATTTCGTCCTATTATCAGTTGCCGTACGCTTTTGGCAGTAATCTAATAGACAAAGTATTCATAGAAGGAAAACATATTGCATAAAAAAAGAGGAGCTAAAAGCTCCTCTTTTTTTATGCAAATCTAAACACTTTTATTTCAAAGTAAAAACTGTATTTGAAACCAATTCTCCTTTGTCAAAAACATTTACAGCATAAACTCCTTTTTCAAAGTTTTTACCTGGCAAATCCTGAGAAACTTGAACAGTTTTGTTTTCGTATTTCACATTAGTAATAAAACTGTAAGTCAATATTTGCTCTCCAAAAGTAATCGTTTTAGTTTCACCCAAAACATTGTTTTTGCTGTCAATTACTTGAACGTAATAAGATCTATCGCCTGATTTTGCAATTTGATTTTCGGCAATAGTAAAACTAATTTTAAGCACATCTGCTCTACTTGCTTTATCTGTAGCAATTTCTTTTCCTGAACTTTTCAATTTATAAGCTGCAGTTTGTAAATTTAATACAGATATTTTTGATCCTTTTTCAACTGTAGTAGTTAATTCAGCATTTTGACCTACCAATACTTCATTGTATTTTTGAGCTTCACCCAATACTACAATAGTACTATCACGTTGAACAGTTAAAGTTGTATTTTGTTTTTTCAAACCTTCATTTTCGGTCATCAAAACCTTCATATTTGCTTGCAAGGCAGCTAATTCTTTTTTAATACTAGAAGTATCTCCTTTAGACTTATTTAAGTCGTCCATTAGTTTTATTACTTTATCTCTTTCTTTAATTAATTCGTCAGACATAGAAGTTTTTTCTGCAATTGCTGCATCATAGGTCGCTTTTAAATCAGTTAAATCTTTCATAACTGATTCTTTCTCAGTCATTGTAGATTTAAGTTCAACTTGAACTGTTTTAACTTCGGAAGTCATTTTAAAAATATAAATTAAACTTCCTACTAATAAAATTGCTAAAACAGCAACAACTGCTTTTAGACTTGAATTTTTGTTTTGGTTTTCCATGATTAAATAATTTTTTTTTCAAATTTAATAATATCTTTAATGTTTTAACTATAATTATGTTATTTTTGACAAATTTATTTCATGGAAAAGCTTAAAATATTCAGTATCAACGATTTAGCCAAAATAACAAATCATAGAAGTGGCGAAATAAAATTTGGAGAGAAAATGATTGTCATTCCAAAAGATACCGAACCATTTGCTTTCCTAAAAACTTCAAAAGCAAAGTATGTGCTGTTCGGAATCCCAGAGGACATAGGCGTTAGAGCAAATTTCGGAAGACCTGGAGCAGCATCTGCTTGGGATAGTGCTATAAAAAGCATCTCAAATATTCAACACAATCGTTTTTGTAAGGGGAATCAGCTTGTTGTTTTAGGGAAACTGGATCTTAGCGAAGAAATGAAAGAAGTTGAAAATTTAGATTTTAACAATGTCAATGATCGTTCGAAATTAAGCCAGCTGGTTGGAAAGATTGATAAGGAAGTCTCTCATATTATTTTCAAAATTATACAAGCAGGTAAAATTCCAATAATAATTGGAGGAGGCCACAATAATGCCTATGGAAATATAAAAGGAGCTGCACTTGCCAAAGGAAAACCAATAAATGCAATAAACTTTGATGCACACTCCGATTTTAGGATTCTTGAAGGTCGTCATAGCGGAAATGGTTTTTCCTATGCTTATGAGGAGGGATTTTTAAAAAAATATTTCATTTTTGGTTTGCACGAAAATTATACTTCCAAAAGTGTATTGGATATCATAAAAAAAATCGATGATCGAGTGCGTTATAACACTTATGACAGCATAAACATTCGAAAAGAAAAGAACTTCGATCAGGAAATGATTCTGGCTTATGATTATATTAGAAATGATAGTTACGGAATAGAAATTGACTTGGATGCAATTCCTAATATTGCAAGTAGTGCCATGACTTTAAGTGGTTTTTCTATTGAAGAACTTCGACAGTTTATTTCTTTGTTTGCTAAAAATAAAAACGCAACTTATTTACATATTTGTGAAGGGGCCCCCGATTTGGGCGAAGAAAAAAACAATCATTTAATTGGTAAACTTATCGGTTATTTGGTGACTGATTTCATCAAATCGAATAACATCTAGATCTGAAATCCATCCAAATTTCGGCTGTTTAATGCCAAATTTAACGCAGTTTTAATCATCAAAAATAATAACACTATCTTTGCGGCACTATCTATGTACTTAATACAAGATATTTAATACCAAAAATATGTTATTCGAAGATTTATCACTTTCAAAAAGTATACAAAAAGCCGTATTTGAAGTTGGCTATACAACCCCTACCCCTATTCAAGAACAATCCATTCCGATAATATTATCCGGATCAGATTTGATCGGCTGTGCACAGACCGGTACCGGAAAAACCGCCGCATTTGCCATTCCAATAATTCATCAATTACACCGAATTGTAGGGTCATCAAAAAAAGCTAAAGAAATTCGCGCCCTAGTTGTTACCCCTACGCGTGAATTAGCAGTTCAAATTGGACAAAGTTTCGACACTTATGGGAAATATACCAATTTAACTCAACTTACTATTTTTGGTGGTGTTTCACAAAATCCGCAAGTAGATGCTCTAAAAAGCGGTATCGATATCTTGGTTGCGACACCAGGAAGATTACTTGACCTGCACAAACAAGGTTTTATCGATTTAGACCATTTACATACATTAGTCCTTGACGAAGCAGATCAAATGCTTGATATGGGATTTGTAAATGATGTAAAAAAAATAGTGAAGCTTACGCCAAAAAACAGACAAACGCTTTTCTTCTCGGCCACGATGCCTATTGCTATTAGAGAATTGGCTGAAATGTTTCTAAAAGATCCGGAAAGCGTTACTGTTTCCCCTGTGTCTTCCACTGCAGAAAATGTTGAGCAACGACTTTATTATGTTGAAAAAACTGAAAAAAGAAACTTATTATATCATTTAATAAAAAATGAAAACCTGTCTGATGTATTGGTTTTTTCAAGAACCAAACATGGGGCCGATAATGTTGTAAAAGCTTTACGAAAAAACAATATTCCTGCCGAGGCTATCCATGGGGACAAATCGCAAAATGCAAGACAACGCGTTTTAGATGCTTTTAAAAACAAAGAAGTTGGTGTGCTTGTGGCAACTGATATTGCGGCTCGTGGTATAGACATTGATCAATTACCATTTGTTATCAATTTTGATTTACCTAATATCCCAGAAACTTACGTACATAGAATTGGTCGAACAGGTCGTGCCGGAAATGGAGGAATCGCTATTTCGTTTTGCAGTAAAGACGAACATGGATATTGGAAAGACATCCAAAAACTAATAAAAGTGGATGTAAAAACTATAAGTGACCATCCTTATCCGTGGCATGCCGGAAGTCCGGAAGAAGCTTCCCCATCAAAACAAAATAATTCGAATCGAAGTGGTGGTGCTCACAAATCAAGAAAATCAAGTGCATCAAAGCAAAATAAAAAACGCTGGTATTAATCCGTTATTTAAGCTTTTGTTTATCTGTAAAAAAAACACTTTTTAACTGTTTGTTAAAAAGTGTTTTTTTTTTATTAAAAGGTTAATATATAGTTAATTAGAACCGTGAAATGATGCAAAATTCATATATTCATTATATTTGATACTGATTATTAAACCTTTAAAAACATCAAATTATGAAAGCATTAGTTAAACGAAACGGCCTATTTCCGTCTGTAACAAGTACGTTGGTTAATCCTCTATTTGAAGATTTTTTCACAAGAGATATTTCTGATTGGACCGATCGTAATATCCCTGCAGTGGGCATTAATTTACCATCGGTAAACTTAAAAGAAACAGATACCAAGTTGGAAGTTGAATTGGCCGCACCTGGTTTAAAAAAAGAAGATTTTAAAGTTGAAGTAGATAATAACATGCTTATTATTTCTTCTGAAAAAGAAGAAAAAAAAGAAGAAAAAAATAAAAAAGAGAATTATGTCCGAAAAGAGTTCAACTATCAATCCTTCTACAGATCATTTAATCTTCCCGATTATGTGGATGAAAACAAAATAGAGGCAGGTTATAAAGATGGAATTCTTCACGTATCCATTGCCAAAAAAGCTGGAGGCGAAAAAAAAGCGTCAAAAACTATTGCCATAAAATAAAATAACACCTAATCACAAGTAATTTAGGGTAAAAAAGATAAACCGCCTGAACTCAAAATAGAGATTCAGACGGTTTACTCTTTTTCAGACTGTTTACTCTTTTATAGTATAAATTACCTCCTAAGCATTTTTTGTTTCAAAAAGCAGACAATGTATCAATTTTGATAATTTTACAGGCTCAAAAGGTTTTATCAGGATATCATCTATTCCAACAGAAATTGCTTCTTCCTTAATTTCTTCTTTACCAAATGCTGTTAAAGCTATAATTGGTGTTAATATCCCTTTTTGGCGTATTTTTCTTGTGGCTTCAAAGCCATTCATCAGAGGCATATTAATATCCATCAAAATAACATCAAACCTCGTTTTTTCTAAAATTTCAAGAGCTGAAAAGCCATTATCCACTAATGTACAGTGGTAATTATTATTTTCCAAAGCTTTTTTGGTAACGAGTTGATTTATTCGATTATCTTCAACAACCAAAACATGGACAGCTTCATCTGGTCTCAAATCGACCTGGATATTATTGATTATTTCATTTGCTCTTTCTAAATCATAATCAAATGCGATTGTGAATGTAAATGTAGTTCCTACTCCCAATGTACTTTCAATTGATATGCTACTGCCAAATAATTCCAATAAACGCTTTACAATAGACAATCCCAAACCTGTCCCCTGGTAATCATCTGCTTTCCTTCCGACCTGTACAAATTTGTCAAAAATAATGCCCTGATCAAGATCAGCAATACCAATCCCATTATCTTTGATTTTAAACTCAAGATAATGCGATTTATTTTCAACTTTTACTAAATTAACACTGATTATAACTTCGCCGTTATTGGTGAATTTTAGCGCATTACTAACCAAATTTATGATGATCTGTTCAAGTCTCAATTTGTCTCCAATAAGGTAATCTGGTATTTTGGGATCAAATTCAAGTTTAATCACATTATTATTACTAAGAGCCAAAAATGATAATGAATTTTTGATCATATTTATCTCCTCATGGATACTAAAAGTCAATCTTTCAAGAACAATCCTATTTTCTTCAATTTTATTAATATGAAGAATATCATTTACGAGCGACAATAAATATTTTGCTGAAAACTTAAGCGAGTGCAAAAGAGGACTATTGGCTAATTCTCTGTGTTCATCAACCAGCATATCGGTAATCCCTATTACACCATAGAGTGGTGTTCGCAATTCGTGACTTATTGTAGAGACAAATTGTGATTTTAATAGTGATGCTTCCTCTGCCTTTTCCTTGGCGTGAATTAATTCGGCATTGGTAATTCTGAGTTCTGCATTTGCTTTTTTCTTAAAGTTATTATTTTTGAACAACGTATAAATCAAGATTAGCAAAACAAATAAAACAATAACAAATAGCACTACAATAACTTTTGATTTTCTTAAACTTTGATACTGTAAATCTTTTTCATTTTCAATTTTATCAATCTCTCGTTTGTATTCATCCAATTCGAGATTTATCCCCACTAAACTCGCCTTCTTGAGTTTATCTTCATTATATAATTCTTCAGTAATTTTATTATAAAGTGTTAGATTTTCGTAGGCTTCTTTATACTTTCCAATTTTTAATAAAAATTTAGAATATTCATTATGGGCAAATGACAGATCTGATCTTTCTTTTCCGTCTTTTCCCAGTTCTATTGCATTCAAAAAATAAAAATTAGCTTTTGCATTGTCTCTTTTATACGAATAGTACATTCCATTGAGCATACTCAAAACAACATCTAAATTGTCGTTTCTTTTTTTGGAAAAATAGGAATTGACAAACTCTAAATACGGGAGTCCATTTTCAAATTGATTATTATCGAAATAGGCCCAAGCCATATTGAGTTTTGTAAAAATAATCTGGGTAGTGTCAGATAATTTTTCACTGTAATTTAAGGATTGTTTATAATACTTTATTCCTTTTTTGTATTGCTTTTTTTCAAAACAGTACATATTTCCCAAATTATTATTTATCCAGGTTTTTATAGTATCATTTTGGGTTTTATCTGCATAGGACAGCCCTTTTTTATAAAAAAAAATCGCTTTATCAATTTCAACTAATTCAGCATAATTTTTCGCAATAGTATTGTAAGAGGAGGCAATTAAATCGTCATCTGTAGCAAGAGTGGCATAATATAAAACGAGTCTGGAAGTAGCAAGTGATTTTTCAAAATTAGTGCTTTCCAAATCCGTTTTTGCTCTTTTTATTAACGTTACAATTTCCTTTTTTGAAAGTATTTTTGTTTGAGCAAATGAATCAAAACAGGAGAGATTCAGCAAAAAAATTAAAAAGAAAACAATTCGTATCAGAAACATATTTGATCTTTTTTTTCAAATATACAGTTAATTAATAAAAAAATAGATCGTTTTATCATTATTTTGTTAAAATACAATCAAATAAATTTACCTTAATATATCAAAAAATAAAAGGCGAATATGTTTAAAAAAAGCTTACAATTAGTATTACAATATAGAATTAAAAAGCCTGTTTGATTTATCAAACAGGCTTTTTAAAATTGTTGGTTTTATAAAATAACCAACTTAAATAATCGAAACAAATTAATTCGCTTCTTCAACCTCATTTTCAGAATCGGCTTCCCATTGTCCAACAACAGATGTTGCTAAAGCGTTCCCCAAAACGTTGGTTGCACTTCTAAACATATCACAAAAGTGATCAATTGGCAAGATCAATGCAATTCCCTCAATAGGTATTTTAAACATCCCACAAGTAGCTGCCACAACAACCAAACTTGCTCTAGGCACACCCGCGATACCTTTACTGGTCAACATCAGCACCAAAAGCATGGTCATTTGTGTCCCTATATCTAAATCAATTCCATATGCTTGTGCTATAAAAATACTGGCAAATGTCATATACATCATGCTCCCGTCTAAATTGAAAGAATAACCTAACGGCAACATGAAAGAAACTATTTTGTCTTTTACCCCGAAACGCTCCAATTCCTCTGTAAGCTTTGGAAAAACGGCTTCACTACTTGTTGTACCAAAAGCAATAATCAATGGACTTACAATTCTTTTGAGCAGCAAATTCATTCTATTTTTCAGGAAAATAAAACCTATTAAAATCAATACAACCCAAAGAGATGAAATTCCAATTAAAAAGGAACCGAAAAATTTAAAATAAGTAATCGCTAATTCTTGAAAATCCCTTACCGCAAAAACTCCTGCAATAGCCCCAAAAACACCGATTGGTGCAAATTTCATCACAAAGTTTACCATTTTCAAGACGATATGAGATGTTTTATCCAAGGCATTGATAACTGGCTTTACATACTCTCCTAATGAAGCCGCTGCCAAACCAAAGAAAATTGAAAAAACAACAATTTGTAAAATCTCATTGGTAGCCATTGCTTCAAAAATACTCTTAGGTACAATATGCTCAATAAAATTCTCAAAAGACAGACTTTGTGTTTTTGCTGTAACCTCTGAAGCGGTAGCTAGATCTACATTCGATAAATTAAGACCAACGCCAGGCTCGAGTAGGTTCACAAAAAACATTCCTATTAATAAAGAAGCAAAAGAGGCCGTAAAAAACCAACCTAATGCTTTTCCTCCGATTCTTCCAACCGCTTTTATATCTCCTAATTTGGCTATTCCAACGACAAGTGTAGTAAATACTAATGGCGAAATAATCATTTGTACCAATCGAATAAAAACAGTGGCAAGCATTTTTATTTTGCTACTAAAAGCCAAGGCGGTTTCTGCTGAAAGAGAATTATGAATTATGGAACCTAAAATAGCTCCTAAAAACATTGCTATTAGAATTTGTCCTGTTAATCCTGAAAAAAAGGATGGCTTTTTGGTTGTAGTAGAATTCATTAAATTGTTATTTTAATTAAAGTTATCTCAGCATTTAACTCGTCTAAAAGCTGAGTAGGCAATATTATTATTTATAGGTTTTGTTTATTAAATAAAAATCGGCAAGAACAATTGCAGCCATGGCTTCGACTATGGGTACGGCACGTGGCACCACGCATGGATCATGTCGACCTTTCCCAGTCATTTCGGTAATATTTCCTTTATTGTCTAATGACTCTTGTTTTTGCATAATCGTGGCAACGGGTTTGAAAGCTACACGGAAATAAATATCCATTCCGTTACTAATCCCGCCTTGGATTCCACCTGAAAGATTTGTCTTTGTGGTTCCGTCCGGATTATACAAATCATTATGTTCACTCCCTTTCATTTTTGATCCGCAGAAACCACTGCCAAACTCAAATCCTTTTACGGCGTTGATAGAAAGCATCGCTTTACCTAATTCGGCATGCAATTTATCAAAAACAGGTTCTCCCAAACCAATTGGAACATTCTGTATCACACAGGTTACGGTACCTCCCACTGTATCTCCTTGTTTTCGTATTTCACGAATATACTCTTCCATAGCTGTTGCAGACGCCTCGTCAGGGCAACGAACAGGGTTATTTTCCGTTTTAGAAAAATCTAACTCTTGGTATGGTTTTTCTAAAAAAATGGGACCTACAGAAGAAACATATGCATTAATTTTAATTTCTGGCAACATTTGTTTCGCTATTGCCCCTGCCACTACTCTACTGGCCGTTTCTCTCGCAGAACTGCGCCCACCACCACGGTAATCACGGATTCCATATTTTTTTTCATACACATAATCCGCATGACTTGGTCTGTAATTATTTTCTATATGGGAATAATCGTCAGATTTTTGATTTGTGTTTGGAATAATGAAACCTATAGGTGTACCAGTTGTTTTACCCTCAAATATCCCTGAAAGAAATTGTACATCATCCGGTTCTTTTCGCTGTGTAACTATTGCTGACTGCCCTGGCTTACGTCTTGACATTTCAAATTGAATTGTTTCCAAATCTAAGGTTATTCCAGAAGGGCATCCATCAATTATACCACCTAAAGCTTCTCCATGAGATTCTCCAAAAGTTGTTATTCTATATAGTGTTCCGTAGCTGTTGCCTGCCATTGTAGTTAGTTTTGAACAAAAATACCATTTTAGTTTAAAGTTCAAAAGTTTAACGTTTAAAGTTATAAAGAAACAATTCACAATTTATTGGCGCTGAAATACAGCTAGAATTTATTTCTTAACCTTGAATTTAATTTCAATTCACATTAATCCCTTTTATTTGTGAAACTTCAAATTAAAAAAAATTGAAAAAAAGAAAAGTCGAACTAGTCGTAATTTCTGATGTTCATCTTGGGACTTATGGAAGTCATGCGGAGGAACTAAACAACTATCTATCTACCATAAAACCTAAGACATTGGTGCTAAACGGAGACATTATTGATATTTGGCAATTCCGAAAATCGTATTTCCCGAAAGCACATTTAAAAGTGATTCAAAAAATAATAGGCTTTGCATCCAAAGGAACAAAAGTGTATTACGTCACAGGAAATCATGATGAAATGCTTCGGAAATTTAGCGAAACCTGCATGGGTAATTTTGCTTTGGTCGATAAATTAGTTTTGGACCTAGACGGTAAAAAAGCTTGGATTTTTCATGGCGATGTCTTTGACAGTTCTGTCCAACATGCCAAATGGATTGCAAAATTAGGCGGATTGGGCTATGATTATTTAATCCTCTTAAATCGATTGGTGAATTGGTTTTTATTAAAAATGGGAAAAGAATCCTATTCGTTTTCAAAAAAAATAAAGGCAGGCGTTAAAAAGGCGGTCAAGCATATTTCGGATTTTGAATCAACAGCAACAGAATTGGCTATAGAACAAAATTATGATTATGTAATTTGCGGGCATATTCATGAACCAAAAATCATTCGAAAAGAAAACAAAACAGGCACTACATTATATTTGAATTCCGGGGATTGGGTCGAAAATTTGACTGCTTTAGAATACAATAAAAAACGTTGGAAATTATTCCGTTATGAAAAGACAATTCTTACTGAAGACGAAGAACTTTTTGAAATGGAAACCCTAATAAGCCAGTAGAGAAATAGTATTAGGATACCGTTACAAAGGAAAGCCAATTTCAGAATATTATTGACTGAGGAAGGTTCTATTTTGGATTATCAAAGAAATCCATTTTCAGACTGAAGCATTTAACATAATTGCTAAATTTTTTTTTAATAGAAAAAAACAACACCAATAACACTGGAAAACAACAAGATAACTTTAGTTCAAGTGCAATTAATTAACTAACAAATATACTCGATGATGCCTACTTTTTTAAAATTTGCAAACAAATTACTTATATTTGAATTCAAATTAAATAAATCTTATGAAAAAAGTATTTTTATCGCTTATTATGCTGGTTGGTCTAGCATTCACGTCACAAGCGCAAAACATTTCTAAAAATGCATTAGGTGTTCGTCTAGGAAACAATGATGGTTTTGGTGCTGAAATATCGTATCAAAGAGGATTTTCAAACAAGAATCGTCTGGAATTAGATTTAGGTTTAAGAAACAGCAATGATGTTGATGCTTTTAAATTAGCTGGAATCTATCAATGGGTTTGGAATATTGATGGAGGATTCAATTGGTATGCCGGAGTCGGTGGTGGTCTAGGCACTTGGAATAATAACAACGCTAATGACAATGGTACATTCATTTTTGGGGCTGGAGACATTGGAATAGAGTATAGTTTCGAGGAAGCCCCTATTCTAATTTCATTAGATTTCAGACCTGAATTTGGTAGTGTTGGTTATTACGAAAATAATTATTCATCCGATATTGCTTTAGGATTGCGATTTAAATTCTAATCCAAACTTAGTTATATAAAAAATCCCATTTCATTTTTAAGATGAAATGGGATTTTTTTTCAGGTTGTCTCTAGTAAATCTTTTCAAAAAAGAAAACAAATCTATTTTACAAATTCAGATTTATCGCTTTTTGATATAAATCTTCATACAATGGCAGAATATTTTTAATATCAAATTTCTGGGCAATAGAGAATGCATTTTTTTTAAATTGGGCCAATACACTATTGTCTCTTAAAATTTCCAATGCTTTTTCGGCCATTTCATCAATATTGCCCACATCACTTAAATATCCGGAAATACCATCAAAATTAACCTCAGGAAGTCCTCCAGAATTGCTTGAAATTACCGGAACCCCACAGGCCATAGCTTCTAATGCCGCCAAACCAAAACTCTCTGTTTCCGATGGCAACAAAAACAAATCCGAAAAACCCAATATTTTATCTATTTCATTACTGTTTCCAAAAAATATCACTTTGTCCTGTATTCCTAATTCCTGACATAAATATTCCGCTTTCTCTTTTTCAGGACCATCACCTACCATCATCAATTTGGCAGGAATTTCTTTTTGAATACTATAAAATATTTCAATAACATCGGGAATTCTTTTTACTTCTCTAAAATTGCTGATATGGGTAATGATTCGTTCATTATCCTTAGCCATTACGGAACGATAACAAGTAGCACCCGGATCATTATCACTTTTATCTAACTCGATAAAATTGGGAATAACCTGAATCTCTTTTTTTATATTAAATAATTTAAGTGTATCCTCTTTTAGACTTTGGGAAACCGAAGTAACAAAATCCGATTTATTTATACTAAATGTCACCGCAGGTTTATAAAACGGATGATTACCAACAAGAGTAATATCGGTTCCGTGAAGAGTCGTGACCATCGGAATATCAATTCCTTCATCTTTCAACATTTGCTTGGCCATATAACCGGCATAGGCATGTGGGATGGCATAATGAACATGAAGCAATTCTATTTTATGCAACTTCACCATATCAACCAATTTACTTGACAAAGCCAATTCATAAGGCTGATAATGAAACAATGGATATTCAGGAACATTTACTTCGTGATAATGCACATTTGTATTTAACAAAGCCAAACGTACTGGTTGACTGTACGTAATAAAATGAATTTCGTGGCCTCTTCTTGCTAATTCAAGACCTAATTCAGTTGCGACAACGCCACTTCCTCCAAAAGTTGGATAACAAACTATTGCTATTTTCATGTATGTGTTTTAATGGCACGAATTTAATAAATTAGGTTTGTCTATTCAGAAAAAACACTAATAAATTTCTTTCCTTTTCCAATTTTATTAAGATGCTATTTTCAACAAAAAACCCATAGAATCAAAAGTTCTATGGGTTTCATTAATCTACTTGAATAATAGTCACTTATTTATCTTTATGCTCTTCGTGATGCTCTTTATTTTCCTTCTCGGTACCCTTATCTTTATTTTCAATCATTGGCATTCCGCATTTAGGGCAATTCCCTTTCTTATCAGAAGTCTTATCTTTGTGCATTGGGCAAACGTATTTCATTTCTTTGCTCGTTGTTGCCTGACTTCCTTTTATAGCAGGATTATGTTTCAAAGTTGAAACTTCAACCAATTTCATTCCACATTTACTACATTTACCAGGAGTGTCACTCGTAACATCTCTATGATCCGGACAGGTAAACGTCGATTTTTGGGCTTCTTTTTTTGAAGATTCACTTTTATTCTGAGCAAAACTCATGCTGTTGGCTGCAAAGAAAAAACTTAGGGCAATAATAAATGTTTTCATTTTCTAAAAATTTAAGATTGATACTACAAAGATAATTAATTTACTGACTACTAGTTTGTTATATTTTAATGATAATTTCATTTTTACGTTAAAAAATTTTAATTCCTAAAAAGCGCATGCTTACAAAACCCCAAAAAAAAATATCATACAGTGAACAATGATTAGTCAGATTATTCTAGCCATTTATTCGTTCCTCCACAAAGCCAAACTGCATTATAACCTAATTCATTTAATAATTTTGCACCGTCAGATGAACGACCGCCACCTTTTCCGCATACCGTAACAAATAGATATTCGTTATCAAATTTTTCAATTTGATCTTTTAGCTCTGTCAAGACAATATTTATGGCATTTGGAATATGTGCCTGTGCGAATTCTTCTTTTGACCGGACATCTATAATCAGCATTTTTTTGTTCTGTTGAATTGCCCGTTTTACATCTTCCACTTCAATACATTCTTTTTCAATTTTGATCTTTTCGGGCATACGAATTTTGATAACAATGGATGACAAAATGGTTATAAACCCTATGAGTAAAATGGCATAATCAACTCCAAATAAATCGGCCGTTACTCCTGAAATGATTGCGCCAATGGCATATCCTAAATCCCTCCAAAGTCGAAAAGTCCCAATACTTTCTGCTCTTTGTTTTGGGCTTGTAGCCTGCGCAATTGCTGCCAAAAAAGTAGGATAAACTAATGCGGTTCCTAAACCTAAAATCGCCGAAATACTGGCTAGAATGAAAAAACTATCACTGAAGGGCAAGAAAATTATAGCTATTCCTTGTAACAGCATTCCCCAAAACAGCATTTTCTTTTTAGAATATACATCGGACATTTTTCCAGTAAATAATTGGCCGATTCCCCAAACTGTTGGATAAATGGCCGTTATGATTCCTATGTTCTCCGTATTATAATGGAACGAAATAAGGACAATGGGCAATAAACCCCAAATCATCCCATCATTTAGATTGTTGACTAGACCTGCCTGCGTAATAGAGCTTAAAGTTTTATTTCTGAAAGTGGTTTCCATGAACACATTGTCCAATTGTACTGTGTTGTCCGTTATACTTTCTTTATGGGTATGTAATCTGGTGTCTTTCACAAAAAAAAGAGTCAACAGGAAACCAATTATCGAAATACCAACTCCAATATAAAAAGGATAAGGTGTTATACCATATTTATTGGCAACATAGCCTGAAAAAAAGGCCACAATACCAACGGCAAAATAACCTGCAAATTCATTCAGGCCCATTGCAAGTCCACGGTCTTTTTCGCCAACCAAATCGATTTTCATAACTACGGTACTGCTCCAGGTTAAACCTTGACTAATGCCTAACAATATATTTGCAAAAATCACCCAATTCCAAGTCACCGCATTCATCAAGATAAACGGAATAGGCAAAGCCAAAAACCAACCAAACAGCAACAAATTTTTTCTACCAAAACGGTTGGCTAATTTTCCAGTGAAATAATTGGTCAATGCTTTAGTAATTCCAAATGCGGTAATGAATGATAAAATGGCCGTTTTTGATGCAATTCCAAATTCGACTTCTGCAAATTTAGGGAATATGCTCCGTTCCATTCCTATCATTCCTCCAACGAAGGCATTTACAATGACCAATATGGTAAACTGTTTCCAATTTTCTTTTAGTCCAAGTTTGATATGTTCAGTATTCATTTTTTAATAATTCAATGAAATACAAAGGTTGACTATTTCACTTTAAAATCCTTTAACAATTGTTAAATAATTACCGGATTGCAGCTCTAATTCTGCTTAGAGTGACTTGGGTAATCCCCAAATAAGAAGCGATGTGCTTGAGAGGTATTTTTTGAATGATTTCCGTTTCCCTCAGTAATGCTAAATATCGTTCCTCCGCGGAATGAAATTGAATGCCTTCTATACGATATATTGTATCCACATAGCCTGATTCAAAGATTTTACGGAACAATCGTTCAATTTCAGGAAATGTGTCGTACAAATCGAAAAGCCGTGTGGCATTAATGGCTATAATCTCGCTGTCTTCTAAGGCCTGTATTGCTTTTCGAGATGGTTTTCCTGCAAACAAACTTTCGACTCTTGCAATGACATTGTTCTCAAAAACAAAGCTTTCCGTTATATCAGCTCCATTTTTATAGTAATAAATTCGTGCAATCCCTTTGTTTATAAAATAAATTGTTTTGCAAGTGTCGCCAATAGATCGAAGATCTTGATTTTTTTTAATCTTTATAACTGAACTGATTTCAGTAATCGCTTTTTCAGCTTCTTTGGAAAGCGAATTGTATTTTCTAAAATACTGAAAGAGTAAAGTCATTATTAATTTTATTTCAAATTTAGTCAATTCTAATTTGTTCCCTAAAACCTCCGTTCCTTGAATTCCCACCGCTTTTAAAATCGCCATTCCTATGCTGCTTAAATGCACAACTGCTAAGTACTATTAAAAGGATAAACCTCAGGATGGTTTTAATCTTTTTTGTAAATAATATAGTTCCCTGTTTTTTTAAACCATTTTGCTATTGATTTTTACTTTAAGTTGATAAAAATCAGCATTTTAACTAATATTTATGTTTTGTAACGAGAATCTTTCACTGAATCTTAAAGAAGATATAAATTCACATTCAAATCTAAGGATATATGTTAAAAAAACACTTTTTTATTATACATCTTTTTCATGCATTTAGTTCATTTACATTTTTTAGTTTTTTTTTAGGGCAATTAATATAGTTCCTTGTTTTTTGAAACCATTTTATTATTGATTTTAATTTTAAGTTAATGAAAATCAGCATTTTAACGAATATTTATGTTTTGTAACAGGAATCTTTCACTGAATCTTAAAAAAGATATAAATTCACATTCAAATCTAAGGATATATGTTAAAAAAACACTTTTTTATTATACATCTTTTTCATGCATTTAGTTCATTTACATTTTTTAGTTTTTTTTT
>Ga0137355_1000014_pt1 | contig 29598 bp, 30 predicted proteins | sample EasRivERMLT800_2_FD_104763 | JGI IMG/M metagenome (GOLD analysis project Ga0137355, IMG submission 104763) | Soil microbial communities from meander-bound floodplain in the East River, Colorado, USA - East River MetaG ERMLT800_2 | ecosystem: Environmental > Terrestrial > Soil > Floodplain ... | reverse complement strand
CGTTCGCTTTCCTTGACGGTGTAATAGCCCGCGTTGATGCGAACTTCCTGTAGCATGGTGGCATCTTCGTGTAACTGTATGTTGATTAGTTTTCGTCCATCTATGGGTATTATTGCTGTTTTGAAGCCTATAAAAGAACAAATCAAGGTATCCTTAGGTTTTGCCAGTATAGTGTATTGGCCATTGAAGTCAGAAATGGCCAATGATTTTGATTTTCCTTTCACGGAAATTGTGACTCCGGGGAGTGGATCTTTGCCGTCGGTGACTGTGCCACTGACGGGCTGTGGTTGTTGCTGGACAGCGGAAAACTGTGAGGTGTTGCTGGCCAGGGCAGGAGTAGAGCAAAGGTAAAAGCCTAAAATAAGCGGATACCAAAGTATTGCCATGCCTTTGTTTAATGAAATAATTTTCATAATATTTGTATAGTTAAATGAAACGTTAGTTTTATTAGCGAGGGTCCTCTTTTCTGGTTTGTCGACGGGAGTTAGAGGGCCTTTTTTTGTTGTCATTGGAGGAGCTGCGAGGTACGAAGCAAAGCACCCGAGGGAAGCGAACGGTGCGTTAGCTAATCCCTATGCCATTGCGAGGTACGAAGCAATCTCACTTTCAATGTTATTACGCTATCAGAAGCAATCAATGTTATTTATTCTGTCATAGGCATGATTTTAATTGTATTTATATTCTATGTCCTTGTGTCTTTTTTCTCACTATTAACAAGTAATATTTCATCATTAATAATTAATAATTCAAAAAAACAGCCTGCACCATTTATTAATAAATTCAAATTAAATTAACTAGGTGTTTTTTGTTCAAAGGCACTTTCGGTGCAGGTGTTTTTATTTAGGCATAGACGGTTTTTTTAGTTGAGGTTGGACATAGGTGTTTACTGCCGAATAAGAAAGTGTTATTTTCCTGACAGGAATTTACGGGGCTTACTGGTGTAAACCATTACTAACGCTACGCGTGGGTGTTTTAGGTGTGTAGTTTTATTTTAGTCATAGGCATGCGGGTTTTAGCGGGTTGAACTGCTGCGAGACTATGAAAAATGAAGAAGCGATGCTAAGAATATGAGCGGAATATTGTGCCAAGAGAATAAAAAAATGGCATGAGACTCAGCTTAAACGTTATCAAGGTACTGGTATACCCGCACACGAATAAGTGAGCCCACGCCATGGACGTGAGCATCTGTCTTATCATCTCGCGTGCTAAAATTACCAGTTTTTGATAACGAGATTCAAAGCGAATGCTTCAATGTTTTATTTGAAGAGTCGCAAAAATACTATTCATAAATGAATATAAAGCAAATATATGGAATTTTTTCTTACTAACACATATATGTGTTTAAATATTTTCTAAAGAATGGCAAAATTTATCAAATGAAAGATGATGACTTAAAACTTCTATATATACACATAGGCTCGCTTGTTAAAGAACATAGAGAAAGACTTGATAAATCGCAATTTCATTTCGGTTTGGAGGTCGGACGATCTGCTAATCAAATAGGAAGAATTGAAAGAGCTGAAGGTAACCCAACAGTAGAGACTCTTTATAATATTGCGAAGTATATTAAAATAGACATTCAAGAGTTTTTTAAAGAAAAAAAAGATGCTTAGGCATCTTTTTTGTTTTTAAGAATACTCCCAAATTGCATACTCTAATTCCGCTATTGCATAGTATCTGGAATATTAAATCACATATTTTGAACTTAATTAAAGATTCAAAATATGGAATGGAATGAAATTATAGGGATGGTTGTGGTATTGTTTGTAGGACTGTATCTAGGTTGTAAGTTTCATGAGCTTAAAAAGAATATGTATAATAATGATAGTTGGAAGAGTACGAAAAAATGAAAGATCTTAATATGGACATCTTTTATTTTTTGGTTTCGACGAAATTCTAATCAGTGTTACAAAATTTTTCATAAGTTTGTCAAAATAATTTGATTAAATAATTACTTTTTCTCTCAACTTTCATCTTATGATTCCAGCACAAAGAAACATTTATAGTGAATTGCTTAACTCCCAGGTTTTAAAAGATGACATTCATGAATTACTAAAAAAATACAAGGATACACATAAGGATGATATTACATTAAGTGGTAATAAATCAGATAATATAAATAATCTACTTGATGTAGTAGCTAAAGGTATTATTCCTGCAACTGATTTGCAAATTTTGATTAAAGATTCTGAAGAATTTGGTGATCAATATATTTATCTTTATGAGCCTACTAACAAAACTATAAGTCAAAACTATAATGATGGAAATTCGATTATAAACTCTATTGTTAGTTCATCAATTAAATTAGAATTTCCCAAATTAACAATAAAGCCAAGCAAATTTGAATGGGCAGATTTTCGGTATCCATATAGAGGAGCGAAAAATACATGGTTATTAAAAATGTACGACAGAAAAGTTAGAGAGGTCAAGGTAGATGATAAATATGATATTTCTACAGGTCAACGTGTGGTAACATTTGAAAGAACAGAAAGCAGATTAATTTACTTGGTTGAATGGACTGAAATTGAACAATTAGAAATAAAAATTAGTAGAACCTCATTTGATTCTGCCAAAAGTTTAAATGAATCAATTAAGTTAATTAGAAATAAGATTTACAATAGTGGCCAAGGTATAGATTCACATGCAGATATTAAATATGTGGATTTAACTGATTGTGTGAATAACATCTTAAAAAAATCGGTAGACAACGAAAAAATTTATAAATTAATCAGTGTCACTTTAATTGATTCTCAATTGGGGAAGGCTTCAATTAGAGCTTTTGACGATCAAGGTGATAGTGATTTATTATCAGAAGACTCTAGAAAACAAGCTATTGAAGCTTATCTAAATGGAAATGGAAAGGCTGATGGTGTTGTTGTCAGATTCTTAGCTGATGGATCTAATGGAGAATTAAAAAACGATATTAATATAATTATCGGAAGAGATGGTATTAATCAAATAATTATCCCTGCAAAGATAAAACCACAAGAATACAAATATGTCAGAAGAAAAATTGCAGAGTTTAGCTAAAGAATTTCCCCAATATGAGGATGTTTTTCAAGCTGTTTTAGAGTGGTTTAAATCCCACCCTAACACAAATGCAATTTCTATGGAAATATTTTACTCAAACAAGTTTTCATTTTCCAGAGAAGAAATAAATATTGCTTTTATTTTAATGAAAGAAAAATTAATTCTTACTACAATATATAGAATATTAGATGATGACGGATCGAAGATCGGGAAGGATTTTGATGATTATAATGAAATTCCAGATACTATTGATACCATGTGGGGAGAAAAAAAAAATACTCGAGATGTATTTATAGTTCCTTATTATAAACTTCTCAAATAATATTCACTTGTCTTCACCAAAAACATTTACAGCAGATATTCTTGCTATATCTAAGGAATTCCACTACCAAGTAAAAGTGGAATGGAAAACTGCTATTGATTATAAGGAAAAAGGCTTATCCTGGATCAATGATATAACTAATCGTTTTAATAATGTGAAAATAACTCAAAATGCGATAGAAATATTATTAACGGAAACGTTCCATTTTTTTAAGGTATCAGGCTTGTCAAATTTTGATAATCAATTCAAGTTAGCACTAATAATGAAGGGAGGAGGCATTAAAGGCCTGGCGTATGTTGGTGCCCTAGAAGAATTAACGAAATTTCATGAATTTGACTGGTACGCAGGTACATCTGCTGGTGCAATAACAGCCTTACTACTGGCATGCGGATATACTCATAATGATCTAAAGTCTATTTTAGAAAATAAGGATTTTAGTGATTTTAAAGATGCAAATTTGCCTAAAGCGATATACAATCTAGTTACTAAAAAAGGTTTATATGAAGCAAATTCTTTCTTAGATTGGATTGATGAATTATTGGCCGTAAAATTAGATTCTGCTTATGCGGTTAAACTTGGACATCTCCCCAAAAGAGTTACTATATATGCTAGTCGAAGAGATAAGAATGGTTTGACTTTCGATTCGATTGAAGAAAAAAGCAAAGAAATCATAGCTTCCTACGCAGCAAGATGTAGTATGTCTATTCCGTTTTTTTTTACTCCGCAGAAAAATGAAGGACTAAATGTTTTTGACGGAGGTGTTCAGAATAACTTTCCGGTCGAAATATTACTTAGAGATAATCCGAATTCAAAATTTATAGGATTATATCTTGGTAGAGAAACTTACAAGAGAGAGAAAAATAATATATTTCGTGATTTACTAGTACTAGGAACTGAATCGGAAGAACCAGGAGTTTTAGAAAAGTATAAAGACCAAATCATAATAATTGACCCATATCCTATAAGTACTTATTCATTTAAATTAAGCAAAACTGAAAAAAAATTTTTATTAGAAACAGGCAGACTAGCAGCATTAAAATATCTTGATAAAAATAATTTACTAAAAAAAGAAGATTTTAATTTTGAGGAAAGAAAACTTATAAATGAAGAACTTCGAAAACTTCTAACCAACAAAAAGAGAAGACCAATTAAAGTCATTTTAATTACAATTTTATTAGCATTACTCTTATTTGTCGTATAATACTTTTCAATTTACAAACGATCTCACTCTCCCGCTCGTGCACATAATACAAACAGAAGTAAATCTATAAGTATAAAAAGGTCGGGAGAAAGAAAGATTTTGATTTGTAAGCTCACACCGGTTAGTAGCTTGCTTATAAACATTTCACTCTATAACATATCCCTTTTACCATTCAAGTTTAAGCATTCAATTCTAGAATCAGACACTATACTGTTTGTTACTAGCTTAATAAAACAATAGGTTTGAGATCTTTATCAAATCTACAATCACAATTCAGAGGTATGAAATCCTAATAGTAATACCAGTTATAATTATAGGTGTCTACATCTGGGGTAAAATCTTTGAACATAAAAAGAACTGGTTTAAGAACGCCAGTTGGAGGAATCGAAATAGAAAATAAGGATAGATTTATCTTATAATTACATCTAGTACAAATGTATATAAAATTTACTTGCAGTTTTATTATATTCTGTTTGCGGTTTACTACACTATGTGTAGTAAACCGCAAACAGAATATTTCCAACTAAAACTAACCATTTATAAGAAAAATATTTATATTTTAGAGGCTGTGTTTATAAATTGATGATTAACTCTTTAATTCTCAACAAACTTCTCTATACAGAGTTAGAAGATGTGTAAAACAAGTCTACAAACCCACTCTTGGTATTTATGTCGGCACTGGAGAAGTGAAAAACAAAGATATTTTGTTTAAAAATGAAGTATTAAAAACCAATTACAAGCATAGTTTGTCAAAGGGAATGAATCATAACAAAGAATGTTGGAAATTATAAAATAGTTTAGAATTTATGGAAAGTGAGAAAGAAAGATCATATACTATTGTTATTGGAGCTTCTCCAAGAGAAGCTGATATTGCAATCGTTTCTATAAGTTCTAAAGGAACTGTTGGAGAATTAAACCAAATGGTTCTAAATGAATATGGTTATGATAAATCAATTTTAAATCAGTTAAATTTAGAGAAAGGCTTTGATTTATTTCAACCTAATGGTAAACCTATTCTATTTGTAGTTACAGTTGGCACAGGCAATCCTATAAACAACTTAAATGAAAACCTTAGTCAAGCTATTACATTTCACTTTCAATTTTTATCAAATAAAAAAATATGGATTCCTTTAATGGCTACTGGCTCTGGTAGAATAAGCTATTTAGATAGTTATAAAACAACTATTTCTATTTTAGAACATTTAAAGGATTTTATATCAAAATTTAATTGCCAATTTATTATTTCAATTCCTAATGATGAAAAAGGAAAATCTTTATTTAAACAAATTGAAGAAGGTTTTGATAAAGGAATTTCAAAACCTGAACTTTCTAAATTAAATTTTGATAGCGCTATTAATGAAATTAAAAATAATAACTCAAAAAATAATCCTAAAGAAGTAAATGATTTAATTGAACATTTAAATGCTAATTATCATTTCGTTGGTATTGATTGGGAAGGTAAAAACCAAACAAATCGTTTTTTTAAAGAAGGCATTTGGGAAACAGGTTATGGTGATAGATTTACGGGTGTTATAAAAAACATTTTAGTTGACGATATTTTAATAATAAAAGAACCCTATAAAATAAGCGATAAATCTTATAATAAAATTATAGCTATTGGAAAAGTTGTTGAAAATCCAATGGATGGTAAAAGGGTAAAAGTAGATTGGATTGTGAAAGATTTATCATTTGATATTATTGCTTTAGGCTATAACGACTCAACAATTACAACAGCTCATTTAGATTCGGTTAAAGAAATTTTTTCTAAAATCAAATCCAAAGAATTACAAAAAATAAAATCCAGTATAGTTTTAAGAATAAGAACACAATCTGAAAAAATTGAAACCTTAGAAGAAAAAAAAAATAGTATTGAATCAAATCCAATTGACGATGGAATTGGGTCTATAGAAATTGCTCCGGAAACAAATATCACAACCATAGCGGGTATTCATAGTGATATAGACGATGGTGAAGACTATTTCGATATCAGAAAAGACGTCCATGCCTTTGCTCGTGTTATGGCGGCAAAAAGCTTTGAGCCACCATTAGCTATTGCATTGTTAGGAAAATGGGGATCGGGTAAAAGTTTCTTTATGAAAAAACTGAAAGATGGGATCCAAAATCTATCCTCACTTAATCCTGAAAAAGGGTTTTGTGAAGGAATCGCTCATGTGCATTTTAATGCTTGGTCTTATATGGACGCTAATCTCTGGGCAAGTATAGTTACTCGTATTTTTGAAGGATTAAACGAGTATATTAAAAATGACACCAAAGCCAATTCTTTTAAAAAAGAAATAGAAAAAAAGCTAACGCAAAACCTGAATATTGCTAAAGAAGAAATTGCTACACTTGAAAAGCAAAATAAAAACATTAATGCGCAAATCGAAAAATTAACTATAGAAAAACGAACAGCAGAAGTCAACTTAAAAGAAAAAATTAAAGCAATTAGAACTACAACAATAAAAGCAATTATTGAAAACGTTGATGACAATTTTAAAGTAACAGAACAAATTGATGACGCTTTAAAAAACAATAAAACCTTTATTAATTCAACTGATAGATTAAAAAAAATTGTTCCTGAGCAATATTGGATGAATCCAGATGAACTTTATAAACAAATAAAGTCTAAATACACTTTTATAAAAACCTTTTTCTATGGTGAGAACTGGTGGAAAAATTGCCTTTGGTTAGCTGGTTTATTGATTATAGTTTTATACACACCTATCTTCACCTTTATTGCAACTTTGTTATTAAGTTGGCAAGATTTTACATTAACGCCAAAAACGTGGACACTTATTACATTTGTAGGGACGATATGTGTAAGAGGAATTGATACTTACAAAAAACTAAAAACACTTATTGCTCCTTTTTGGAAAATTAAAATAAATTATGAAACCGAAAAAGAAAATGCTCTTTTTGAATTTAATCAACAAGAAAAAGCACTAAATCTTGAAATTGAAAACAGCAAAAATGAAATCAATGCTATTAATGAACAAATAAGCAAGGCTATTGTAATAAAAGCGAGTATTGAATTTAAATTGGAAAATGCATTATCTACCGAAGCCTTGTATTCATTTATTGAACGAAGAGCCAACAGTGAGGATTATAAAAAACACCTTGGAATTGTATCTATAATTAGAAAAGATTTTGAAGTTTTAAGTGATTTACTAGTTGACCATAAACAAGAGACTGATAAAAATGTTGAGAGTAAAGAATTTAATGAAATGTTCAATAATCCTCTCGAACGCATCATTCTCTATATAGACGACCTCGATCGTTGCCCAGAAGAACGCGTAGTTGAAGTATTAGAAGCTGTTAACTTACTAATGGCATTTCCTCTTTTTGTTGTAGTAGTGGGTGTTGACCCTCGATGGGTAAAAACTGCATTACTGAAAAAGTATGAAAACCAATTTAATAATGATGTTGAGGATGACAAGATTTCTCCCTCTAACTATTTAGAAAAAATATTCCAAGTACCTTTTCATCTAAAAGATGCCAATGATTTTAGTATAAAACACATGATAAAAACATTAGCTCAAGCAAAGCCAAATATAATTAGACCAATAGATGATCACAGTTTAGATACCAACAATGAGCCTACCTCTAATATTGTGGAGTCAGTTGATTTATCTTATGGTTCTATACAAACCGACCATATTTATCCCAAGTCATTTTTATACAAAAAAGAAAGCATTGAAGCGTTAGAAATTACTGAACAAGAATGTGAGTTATTACAAGATATGTCTGAAATCATAGGTAATAACCCTAGAGCTATAAAACGTTTTGTAAACATTTACAGAATTGCAAAAACACATGAGGATTTTAGCTTTAATAAAGAAACCGATGAAAACGAACTCTTAGTAGTCATGTTTTTATTAGCATTTTCAATGGGGGAATTCAAAGATTTATTAAAATCATTTGACTCCTTTTTAGATGTTGAAGCTTATGGTTTTGATACTTTAGGTAACTTTTTAAAAATATTATCTAAAAATGCTGATGAAAAAAATGAAAAATTGAAGAAAAATAAAATAAAAAAATTATATATTATTATTAATTCCAAACGTAGTAATTTATTAGAGCAAAATGTTGATTTATTTAGAAAACACTCCCAATTCATCAAGCGTTTCACTTTTAAAAACATATAAATGCCAAACAACTGAAAAACTTATAAACTCTCACAAATAACAACTAAAATTGAAAGCGGCTCAACTCCAAGAGCTGGTTTGTTTACTACAAATGGAAAGGTGCCGAAAAGTGACGTTTATTTATGTTTTTATGAGAAGCTTATTATTTTTTTGGTTTCTTAAAAAGCAATACTTATAAGATATTTTTCTGTACCTTTAAATTATATTAAATACCTTTGGAAAATACTGAAAAGTCTATTTTAATAGTTATAAATACATGACCCAATCTACTTTCATAAAAGATATTGCTAAATATGGCCTTGAAAATGATCAAGATAGACTTATGTCTGTATTGAATGAACTCATTGAGCATTCTAAAAAGACCAAGAAAGTAAACTTCGCGATACAGCTACAATCCATACTAAAAGAAGGACTCAGGCAACAGAAAACCGCAACCCTATCAAAAGTAGGATCGGATACTTATTTTAATAAAATCGAAGACAGGGAATTTAATGAACTGATTTTGGAAAAAATAACTTCTGACTATAGACTAGAAAATATAGTTGCCAATGACACTATTATAAATGATCTCAAATTTTTTATAGAGGAACACCAGCATGTTGAAATACTTAAAAAATTCGATTTGCCAATTGCCAATAAATTACTTTTACATGGACCATCAGGCTGTGGAAAAACTTTAGCTTCCTATGTTGTTGCTGGTGAACTTGAAAAAATGATGGTTGTTGTGAATTTGGGAGCCATAGTTTCTTCCAAGCTCGGCGAGACCAGCAAGAACCTATCAAAAATTTTCAGAAGTGCGGCGGCGGAAGATTGCATTATTTTTATCGATGAATTTGACAGCTTAGGAAAAGTGAGAGATTACAGCCAGGATCACGGTGAGATGAAACGCGTTGTTAACACTATACTGCAGCTTTTTGACTATCTGCCTCAAAGTAGTATTGTCATAGCAGCCACAAACCAAAAAGAGATGCTGGATGAGGCACTCTTGAGACGATTTGATTTTTCTGTCGGCTTTGATCTGCCTAATCCGAAGCAAATCAAAGATCTGGTTGCATTAACCTTATTAAACGGGCATTTCACATTTGACAAGAAAAGTGCAGCTAATGATATTATCAAAGCTGCGGAAGGACTTTCCTATTACAGCATCCAAAAAACATTAATTACTGCTATCAAGAGAAGTCTATTTGCGCAAGTTTCAGCTAATAAAATTATCGGAACAAAAATCAATACATCCCTTTGGAAACAATTGATTGAAAGCGAAAAAAAGTCGTTAAATATCTAATTTATATTGATGCCTCAAGATCATTATCAAGGTGTGTCTCAATTTCCATATAATTATTAATTTTCATCATTTCGGAATATAAATCAACACCAGCCATGTTTTTATTGGAAATCAACTCTGTTACCTTAACGGTAATAGAAAAATGATGTGGCGTCTTTATAAGTTCTTCTAGATAATCATTCTTTGCTAAACAACGTACTGCCAAGGCAACCGAACCATCACAATTGACAATATCCTTGGGCTGTAATCTGTAGGTTTTACTATGAGCATTCGAAAACAGTTTGTTGTCAATTCCAAAGTGATCTTCACTCCAACTGAATTGACCTTTAATACCGTAAGTGTTTTGTTTTTTGGCTATTTCTTTAATATCCAAATCCTTTACAATATTAAAAGATATATGTAGAGGCAAATAATCTAAGTGATTGTCCTTAATTGGCATAAAACTAAATGCCAGGGCAATATCAAACTGAAGTTTATTTTCATTTTTAAGTAAATACTTGGGCAGAAAGATGGGAATTTTTATAATCTGGTTTACTTTTATTGAATCTTCAATTAAGTATTGAATACTGTCATTGTTGGTCATTAGTAAATGCTCTTTCTGCGGGCGGCCAAATCCAACTAAGCTTTTCAATAATTGAGCAGATTGCTCCTTAAAGTGTTCCAGTTTAGTTCTCTCAAAATACGTTGCAGAGTTTATCAATAAGGCCTTAACGGACTGCGTTTTTATATTTGGGTAATAGTTCAGAACTTCGGCAGCATATGAGGCGAGTAAGGGTGTAGCTAAACTTGTACCACAAGTCCTGCCGTAAAATTTTTCCGTATCTGCTATCGGAGATCTTAGGATCTGCATTCCTGAATTATATTCAAAAAGATCACCTCCCTCCATCACAAAGTCAGGTTTGTTTAGGTTACTATTTTTTAGCTTTACTTCAGACTTATTTATAAGTTGACTGTAATCAAAATGGAACTTACGGGTGTAATATGCTGGGTAGAAATTGACAGGAGTTATATCCGAGTGATCAATATCTTCAAGGTTTCCCGCCAAAGCACCGACGGAAATGTTATTTAAAGACTCCGAAGGGACGCAGATATTAGTATCTTCACATGTATGGGAGTCAGAGTCTGTGTTTAGGCTATAGAAGAAATATGGATATTCATGGTCAGGATGATCGCTCTCGTCCTTAAGAGATTTTAAATTTTCGCTGTCAAAATTACCTACTGCTAAAAATATAAGTATATCTTCCTGAAATGCCAGCCTGTCTAATTCATAAGCAAACTGACTATATGAGGAATTATATTTTTTTGCATTGGGAATAACCAATGACATGTTGAAAATTTTTATCCCATATTCACGTTTTGCACTTCTTATATCACTAATTAGTTGGGGTATATCTAAATCATCATTGCTAAAGTGCAAAGCCTTAATATTAAACAATTTCGCTTTCGCCTGAAATATGTTTTTTTCCTTCTTGTAAAAATCATCTCCAAATGCTACTAATCCAGAAACCAATGTACCATGGCCAGTTTCATCCCAAAAAGGAGGATGTATAGTATGGTTATAACTTTCGGGTAAAACTAAATCTTCAAGAGGCTGAATTTTTGAAATACCAGTATCAATGATTCCAACCGTTGTTATATTTTCAGGTATTTCAACCTCGAATCCATACTCTCTAACCGGACCAGCAATTCCTGGCCTTATCTTTTCAGTTCTTGAGCTGGTAATCGATTTCACAATGTCAAAATTAGCTCCTATTATTTTGATAAAATCTCTAGATACTACTTTAATTTCTATGATATCAGGGCTACTCTCGGTATAGCTAAATTGTATTTTATTCTCATTTAAGATATCAAATAATCTTTTTTTCTGGGTTTGATACAGTTTTGCTAAATAAGTAGAAATTAAAGAAATCAAAATCCCATTACCATTGTATGTGAAAATTCTGCTCCTGCTGTCAAAAAATTCAAATCTATAAATTAAAGCGATTAAATTATATTCTTCATTTCTATAACTTTTATTCTTTGGACTATTTATAACCTGATCTATGTGGCTTTTAAAATTTTTAAATAGTTCTTCATTATCAATTTGGAAGATAACAGATTTGTTGAAATCCAAATACTCGATTGGAGTTATCCCGTATTTACTTGAAAATTCTTTATTAAGTTTTGTGTCGAAAATTTTATAAAATTGGATCTTTATCAGATCTAAATACAATGGCATTTCAATCGACCTATTCAATTTTCTTTTCTTTCTTCTGCTGTAAAAATTAACTTTATTAATTCTTAGTTTCTTTTTTTGAAATTCTTTAATAAATTTGGGAATTTCAAATTCCTCTTCAACAGAATCATTAAATTTGGCCTTATTTCCTCCTACATTTCGCTGTCTATCAAATCCTGTTTTTACGGATTTATCGTTATTTAAAAATATGACCCTGTTTTGCATGATAAAACTTTATTACTTTGATTACTAAAGTAGTAATTTTTTTCTTATGAATTAACATAATAAATTTAGGGTACTTATTCCCTCATAATTTTATTCATCCTGTCTCCCTCGCTATCATAAATATAGGATCATTATATCCCCGATGAACTGGATATACCAGGGTAGCTAGCGCGGAAATTCTTTCCGTGCCCGCTTCAATAAGCCACTCTCGCTACATCGTTAATCAAAGGTTTTCTGAAGAGTTTGAATTATATTTAAATCCTATGTTTGCTTACTTGAAGGAATTCCGTATTCTAAATTTCTAAAATTAAGTTTCACTCTTATAATTTATTGCAGATATGCAAACCCATTATTATGGGCAATAGTTACTAGAGGCTGTAAAGCTTCTTTATATTGTCCATAATTGAAACTGTTTGGATTTATCAATTCTGGAAAAATAGTTAAATACTCTTCAAGTAATTTATTTTTGGGAGTGTGGTAGTTTATAATTTCAAATGCAGATTTTTGTAAAGTAAAAAAACTATCAAAATGAATTTCCATACTAGGTAACTTATCACTCTTGGTGGAGTTAAAACTTTTATCGATAGGAACCAAATTCCAGATCAAATCATGAGATACAAAGGCATGGGGTATAAAGTGGTCTAGAGCATAGCAGTCAATAGTCAATGCGGTATTCGTAAAAATACAATCTATGGTTCCTATTTCTTTAAAAACTATATCCCAGTAGTTCTTGCGTTGGTTAGTAAGTGAGCCTCTAAATGGTGGTCGTATTAACTTATTGGCTATATCCGGCACATTGGGGTTACGGGTCTGCAAAAACAAAGTCAAGTTCCAATAAATAAAATCCTTTAGTATCTTGGAATTAGCCAGCAAATATCCAATCCATTTTGGGTTTATTACGATGCTATCATCATAAAGGGCATACAAACAATCATGCTCAAAAACTTGAGAAGAAGAATAAATCCGCTTCCTGTAATCAACATCATTCTCTCCTGTCACTTTAGTAAACCAAGGCGAAAGAAACCAATGTGGCACATTTTTATTAAAATGATAAAGGGTTTGTTGCGTCGTCTTTAGTTCAGAGTTTTCTAATATTGGTAACAATAATCCTTTCTTCACATCAATTGTCAATTGTTCTTGCTCCAAAATGAATTGCACCGCCTGTTGTATCAAGTCTTGCTTCCCAAACGATACGTGAAAATAATTCACGGTGTACCACGCACTACTAATCATTCTCGCAAATAGACGCCTCTTAGGTATAGTTTCTTGTCCTTCTTCCACCAATTCCAAAATAGCCAATAACCAATAAAACTTATAAGTCGCTGAAGTATTAGCAAACGAAGCAGCAAGCTTGGAGATAGGAAGATTGTTGGAATATGGCAAATTCATGAAAATACTCAAAGTAATAAATTTAAGCTAATATAGGAAAAAGCAGTTGTATAGTAAGTTTAGGATTAAGAATTATATTTGTATAGCTATAATAGGATTTATTTAATAATCTGTATAGTTTAGGACGGGATATAGGACGGGACAGATGGTAGCATAAAGCATAGATAATGTATGGATAGTACAATAGGTATCTATGCCAAGTTTTAGATTCTTTATAATACCCAGCACTTCGAGGTTTAAAAGTTTTAATTGTAGTTTAAATCCCATATATTTACATTCTGAATAATAAAATAATGTTCGTCTGGAGGTTTTTAGACGAACTGATGTTAGTTAGAATTTTGCCAAACAAGTACTTTGAAATTTAATTTCTAACGATAACAAAATGTTGGAAAGGAAATAATTAACTTGAAAACAAAACTGAAAGATGAGAAGAACTGAAACTGAAAGATGAGAAGAACTGAATTAGAGACTATTCCAGAATATTTTGACAAATACATAAATTTAGTTGATGACATTGATTTATTTGAAGCATTTAATAAAAGTGTTTATGACTTGAAAGCATTAGATTTTACTTTATTGCAGAAAATTGGATTTAAAACATATGCACCAAACAAATGGACAATAAACGAAATAATTCAACACATAACTGATATTGAAAGATTATTAATTAGTGGAACATTACGGTTTGTTAGAGGAGATGAGAATTATATAATTTCATTCGACGAAGAGAATATTGCAAAGAATTCAAAATCTAGCGAAAAAGAAATAGAAAACATTATTGACGAATTAATATCGGTTAGACAATCAACAATAAAATTATTTGAAAGTTTTGACCAAGAAGATTTTCAAAAATCCGGAATAAATTGGAAACATAGGATTTCAATTGAAGCAATGGGGTTTAATATAATTGGACACCAAATTCATCATTTGAATTTTATAAAAAATAATTATTATCAACTTGCAGACAAATAAAAACTACGGCTAACAGCAAGGGATTCGTTGCGTGCGTAGCACCAACAATGAAAGCTGTGTTGAATGAACCGAGGGTAGTTTAAAAAGAGGGATAATTGTAGTTTAAATCCTGTATATTTACTTTCTAAATAGTAAAATAAAGTTCGTTTGAAGGTTTTTAGACGAACTGACGTTGCGTCCATATTAAGACAAACCTCCAATGATAGAAACTGAAATCACCATATCGATAAATAGAAAGTCTGACGAAGACCTCATTAGACAGAAAATTGTTGATAGAAAAATTCAGTTTCCAATTTATATACTTGAATATGAAAATCGCTACCAACTGAACTTTATAAGTGATTATGAAGAGTGGGAATTAGATTCTGCAATACTTGAATGTTTCCCTGAATATGAATTTACCTCAGACCTTGAAAGAGGCAGAAAAGAAATAAGACTACAATTATCAAGATACCAGTCCGAACTTTCAACAGATGGTTGGGGAAGACGAATTGAAAATCCTTTAAACGAGACAAAATATCTTATAAAAAAGGCGAATAACAAACCTGAGAGATTTAATCCCAAAATAAAGGTATTGTTTGAAGACACAGAACAACATTATTATATCAACATAGTCAACGGGATAAACAAAACATCTGGAGAAAAAGGATTCTTACTTTTAAATGAGTTTAAAACTAAAAATGATGTGGATGAAGGTGAGATTTTAAAAGATAGGTTTTATAAATCCCCTCTTGAAGCATTTTATTTTGGGTATTACAAAACGCAAGAATTGGTAAATAAAGATTTTAAGGAGTATATCGAAAATAAAAAAAAAGAATTGAGAGAACAACAAAAAGTTCCTCGAAAAATTATTAGAGACTTTATTAACTCTTGCAACAAATCTGAAAATGTGGGAATATTTAAAAACCTTGATGAAAATATAATCTTTGAGAAGAGAATTAACTGGCAAACAAAATTAAGAGTTGAAGGAATAAAAGAACTTAAAGAATATATTAAATCTCCAAATCAAGAATTATGTTCTAGAAATCTTAAAATTAGGTCATCTTGGAATTTTAATTTTCCAATTGTTACAATTGGTGTAAAATTCTTTCCAGTTTCAACGGATAATGAAAAGGGAAATATTCAGCAATATAGACAGATTAGATTTGAATTAAAGGATGAAAAAATTTGTAATATAATAGAAGAAAACTAAATATAGCAAATAACGGCTAGGGTTTCGTTGCATGTGCAGTACAAACAATGAAACCCAGCTCTACGAAGGCTAGGCAAATGTCTCAAGACTTTGCTTTTATTTAAAAGTTCTTGTAAACCGAAAATAGGATAAATGTCTCCCGCCTTTTTCTAAGAATGTTTTTAGAATGTTCCCAATAGTAAATGTATATTCCGGAGTAAAGTGAACACTCATTTCGGTTCAAACTGGACAGGTTATTCTGGAGGAAAGTGAATAGTTTTTTGATTTCCGCTACATTTTTTTTTCTAAAATTTGAAAGGATTGAGCAATAAAATATTCCAGCTTTCTGGATTCATCGGCGTTATGATTATTAGGGTATCTCAACTTTTTACTGTGATAATAATAACAAAAGTAAAAAAAAATACTTTTACTAAAGAGGCTAATAAAGAAATCACAGGAGATACTTAAATTGAAATACAACTAGATTTTCATTATCTTTGTATGAATACAAAAAAAACTGAATCTAAAGATACCATGAGCGTAAAGAAAATTTTTAGACAAGATTATGGTCAAACTAAATCACTTGTAAGAGCGGCAAATGCAAGTGGTTATAATGCAGTACGTCGTTCAAAAGCATTAGACTTAACCATTACCTATATTGAAGATGGCATTATCTATGAAGAGTTGCCCGATGGAACCAAAAAAGAAATTGGTAGTGTAAAAAGAAAAGAACCTGCAATTGTTCTGATAAAAGGTATGGTATTACATGGCAAGTAATAAAAGAGTTCGCATATTTGCTGGTCCAAACGGCTCTGGAAAAAGTACTCTGTTTGAAGAATTTCAAAATGAATACAAAGAAAAGACTGGTTATTTTGTTAATGCCGATTTACTTGAAAAAAAACTTTTTGATTCTTCTCTAATCGATCTAAAATCTATAGGATTATCTGCTACACAAGCAGACTTAGAGAAATTCAAATCACTTCCAGCTTCACAATCACTGATCAATAAAGCTACAGCAGACGGTCATCTAATAAATATCTACATAAAAGAAAACTGTATTGTAGATAATTCTCCTGACTCACATAGCTATGAAGGCTCATTTATAGCTTCTTTTATCAGACATCTATTAATCAGCCAGAGGAAATCATTCTGTTTCGAAACAGTGATGAGTCATCCTTCTAAAATTGACGAAATGAAAGAGATGATTAATCAAGGTTATTTGGCATATTTATACTTTGTTTGTATTGATAATCCTAACGTAAACATTTCCCGTGTATCAAATCGCGTCGAACTTGGAGGACATGATGTACCGATAGAAAAAGTAAAAGAACGCTATTTTAGAACTTTAGAAGCAGTGCATTTATTACTACCCCATTGTTATCGTGCTTATCTTTTCGATAATTCAGGTAAAAAAAACAAATTAATCGCCGAACTTTATAAAGGGGATATGGAATTAAAAACAGACAAACTGCCCCAATGGTTTTTAGATTATATATTGCCTTACTATACTTCCTAAAAAGTGTAATGGACAAGTTATGAAAATGTAATATTTCCCTCGTTGCGCAAAGTGTAGCTGCTTCGCAATGTCTCATGACTTTGCTTTTTTTTAAAAATTCTTGAAAACCTAAAATAGGTAGGATAAAAGTCTCCCAACTTTTTTCGAGAAAGCCTTTAGGATGTTCCCAACTGTAAATGGATATTCCGGATCAAAGTGAATATTTTTTATGATTATCCGCTACATTTTTTAATCCAAAATTTGAAAGGGTTGAACAATAAAATATTCCATATCAAATGGATTTTGAAAACCCAATTGTTGAAAATAGTGAAAAAGCTTGTATTGTGATTTTTCAAAGTCTTTTTCAAAACTATCATAATCCATTTTTTGATCCCATTCGTCCAAATCTTCAAAGGCTGTTTTTTGGATAACGCCGCTATGCTGTATTGGAAATCCCTTTACAACCCATAAACCACAGGAATCATAAAATCGTTCCATCATGCTTTTTATAATTCTCTTACCAATTCCTTTTCCCCTATAAGTGGGAACAATTTCTAAATATTCCAAGTAGCAGATAGTATAGTTTATTGGAGTGGTATCTACAAAATAGGCATCTATTTTATCCCAAAAATTTTTGTCTTCTTCAAATTCAAACAACACACCTGACATGTCAAGAATTGATTCTGAAGCATCCATAACATCAAAAAGAGGATAGTTATAATCCATAGCCAGACCAAATAGGATTTGACTAATTTCCCCTTTTGCAATTATTTCTGATAATTTTCTATAAATATCGGTCACATAGACCTCAAATTCTATTTTGTTTACAAAGTCATTTGGATCGTCTCCCAAGGGTTCTTTTCTTAAAAGATCACTAAAGGAATATTTTATTGTAAAATTCTGCTCTTCCATCATTGTATTTTCTTAAATCAATTTTCTTCCGCTCAATAATTTTGTGTTAAATGGGGTTACAATTATGGAGCCAGGTTTAAAGATAGAAAAAAAGGTTAGTTTTTACGACACAAACAACATTTTTAAACAAGAAAATTCCTCAAAGACAATAGTAGTGCAAATGATTGTAATTTTTTTACGGGAAATCGTATTACGAGACAATGAGCATGGATAAAGCATACCAAGTTTTCGATTCTTTATAATTTAAATATCACCCTAAATAGATGTAGTTCTAATAACTGAAAAGTATTAATTTACATTTTGTCATATTTTGTTATGCTTTTTCTTATACTAAGAGAAATATAGAAAGGATTATAATGCTGTTGAACTTATTAAAGTATTTAATACCTTTGCAATATGTTAGTTACTAGACAAGACATAATAGTATTAAAGAATTTATCAACTACAAAAGATCTTATTGCAGTTGATACGATTCCTAGTACCTTTAAAAAAGACTTTCAATTGTTCTTCTTTGGGAAAACTTTTTTAAAAAAAGATGATACATTATTTGCATATCCCCATGACATTAAAAAGTGGACACGTTTTATGTTTAATAAGTATAACGGATAATTGTAAATGCTTCCAGACTATTTATTAAACTTCAATGATGCCCTTTTGAAGTTCCAACAAAAGTTTCCAAGAGATAACTGGTCAGTAGAATTCAAAGACTCATTAATTAATGATTATTCTTTTTTCTCTGCTAGAGTTGAAGATTCTAAACTTCAATATGGTGACACCATTCGTTTTTTAAATAATGAAAGTGTTCGAGGAATTAATTTGGATTCTTTATTGGGTATTTCAGAACATCAATCGGTATTAAAAAATCTGTTAGAAAACCTTGAAAACTTTGAGCTAACAGAAGAAACAATTAAAAATGTACATGCTTGTTTAATGAATTCTCCATTGGCATGGGAAACTGATTTTAAACCTGAATTGGTAGGGAATTATCGAAATGTTCCTACAGTAGGATCTAGAGAGCCTTTTTTTGATAATAGAGAATATGCTGCACATTACAATTTAGAAATTAGCATGGCAAGTTATCTTCGTTTGTTTAATTCCAGATTAAATGATATTGATAATTCCATTTTCGAAAAGCATTTATTGACCGGAATTGTTTATTTTCATAACAAATTTTTAAATGAAATACATCCTTTTGCTGATGGAAACGGGAGAGTATGCCGAATTATTATTGGTGCTGTTTTAATGGCAAATAATTGTCCTCCAATTTTTCCTGAAATAACCACTCAGGAGCAGCAAATAGAATACATATCTACAATAGTTCAATGTGAGCATGATAAAAATGATGTGGCCTTAATTGAGTATTTTGCCAAGGGTATGGCAAATTACCTTTTATCTAGAATACAAGATTAGACAAAATTAAGAAATATATTACAAAAACTAAAATTCAAACTCTCTCTCGAGAGTTTTTTTATTTTCAAGTATTTTATTGAAATTTAACCAAAAGTGGGTATTACTGCAACAATTTAAGAAGTATTAATTTACATTTAGTCATGTTGTATAAAATAAATTATATAGGTTTGTGAAAATTATAAACAACAGAAAATGAATAAAAAATTACTATTGGTTTTAGCTTTTTGTCTATTCTCAATTACATTTTTTGGACAATCAGTTATTGATGTCTCTGAAAGTACAATCAAAGTTGACGCACTTGAAGAACAAGTATTATATTATGGTTTTGCTGGGGGAGACCAATTAATTTTTAATTTTGAAACGATTGACGGAAAAGAATTAAAAGAAATTGAAATTATTGAAATGCCAACGTCTTCAAAATTTGCAGACTACAAGGCTACAAAAATTCTAAATAAAACTTTAAATATATCAAGAGATGCGATTTATAAGTTCCGATTTTATAATTCATCTTTAGGAAAACGAATTTGCAAAATAAAGATTCAGAGAATCCCTGTTTCTGAAAAAACAAAGAATTTTAATTCATCTGTATATTGGAAAACCATAAGAGATACTACTTATACTCCTACAGTAGAAAAGTTCTTGGCAAAAAGTGAAAATGTTGTAAAAGAAATCTATTCAGGAAACCCTCAAATTTCATCTACAACTGCTTTCAATGGAAATAAAAATTATCAAATAGTAAGTTTCGATTTACCCCAAAACACTGTTTCTTGGAGTTTTTATATTGGTACTGGAAATGAAGGAAAGGAGGCGTATGATACTGCAAGGAATAATTTTACGGGACAAGCAGCTGCAACTTTTTCGGAACTATCGGTTTATGGACCTATGGCTGCTTTGGCTTTTACGGGTATTTCTTATTTTAATAAGGTTCAAGGCGAAGACAATGTGAAGTATTGGTTTATTAACGGCATAGATAATGTGAATCTTTTTCAATCAGGACAGCAATTTTATTATTCCAAAATGGGAGATGTTGTAAATGAGGCCTCACAGATGACTACTCCTTTAAGCGGAAAGATTTATTTGGCATTGTTAAATGATAATACAATTGACCCGATAAAAGTAACACTTACAGTTACAGCAATTCAACTATTTGAGCATTGGGAAACCAGAACAGTTCAGGTTATGAATGTAGCAGAAAGACAGGAAGCTTATCTGCAGAATTGAAAATGACAATTATGTTAGATATATTAGAATAGGAATGCTTATTCTGTGTGGAATACAATGTATAAAAAAACCTCCGGAAATTTCAAAGGGCTATTATTGAAATCTTATTTTTTTGAGTTTTTTACAGAAACTTTTCTAAACTCTTTTAAAAGTTTCTCCAGTTCCAAAGTTGATTATTTGTTTTATCTAGCTGAAAAGGGTGGTATGAATTATAGCAAATCATTACTGGGATACATGTAACACTACTTAACATTTTTAAGTAAACAATTTTGTTTATTTTTGTGTTATGAAATCAGATTTGCAACTATTGAGAGGGATTCATCCTGGCTTTGTATTGGAACGGGAGCTTCAGAAACGGCATATCCGTAAAGGAATATTTGCGCTTTCTTTACAAGAGTATCCACAAACCCTAACTGCCATTACCAAAGGTAAAAGGGGAATGAATACTTCGTTAGCCCTAAAAATTGAGAAAGCACTTGATTTAGAAGAAGGCTATTTTATGATTTTACAGGTTTATTACGATATCGAAGAAGAGAAAAGAAAGCAAAATAAAACCCGTACTAATTTACCGCAATTAAGACCCGTATTGTTTTGGGATACTAAAATAAATGCTATTGACTGGGAAAAACAGAAAAAAGCCATCATCAAGAGAGTTTTTGAGCGTGGTAATGAGATGGAGAAAAATGAAATCATTCGCTTTTATGGTGCCAAAACTGTTGAAATGATACTAAATGCTCATGGATAAAATGCTTTATTACAATACTGTAACGCCACTGTTGCGTAAAATCCTGAAGCATCCAATGGTAGCCGATGTTTTTGCTGAATTCAGACTGGTGGGAGGAACTGCATTGAGTTTACACATGGGACATAGAATGTCTGTTGATATAGATTATTTACGGATACAGACTATAATACAGTGTACTTTGATAGTATAGATGCTTTCTTACTCGAACATTATCCCTATGTCGATACGACTAATTACGAGGTGATTGGGATGGGTAAATGTTATTTCGTTGGGGATAGTGAGGATAATGCTGTTAAACTCGATTTGTTTTATACTGATCCATTCATTGACGAAATTGTTGAAGTTGATGGTATACGTTTAGCCAGTGTGGAAGAAATTAGTGCGATGAAGTTGGATGTTGTTTTGAGAACTGGAAGGAAAAAAGATTTTTGGGACATTCACGAGCTAAGAGAAAAGTATACTATTAGTGATATGTTTGCACTTCATAAAAAGCTTTATCCTTATACTCATGACAGGGAAGCTTTAATAACTAAATTTTCGGATTTTGAAGAAGCTGATGATGATTTCAGCTGGATTGCCTGAGAGGGAAGTATTGGGAGTTTATTAAACTCGATATCATGAATTTTGTGCAAGGAATTGATAATAAGTAAAGGGGATAGAAATCGGTTTATTTATTATCAAAAAAACCTTCCCTTTTAATCATGTCAAAAATTATTCGACATGGAGTGGAGGCCGATGAAAAAGCCCTTCAGGAAATTCAAAGGGCTTATAATTAAAATAATCTTATTTTTTTGATTCTTCAAGAGAAGCTTTTCTAAACTCTTTTAAAAGTTTCTCTAAGTCCAAAGTAGATTTGCGAGCTCTTGTTCCTGCGGCTTTGTTTGCTTTCTCGATTTGTAATTCGGCTTCTGTTTTGAATGTTTCGAATTCGGCAATGATTTTTTCGAATAAATCTTTCATGATAATATAGTATTAAATTAGGACGCAAAAATAGAAGTTTGCCGATTAGATAGGGATATTTTGCTGTTAAAATTGTTATTAGTGAACGTATATGTTTTTTGCTAAAAATAGCTACTGTTTTTGAAATAGTTAAGGCAGCTCTTTTTTTAGTTCTTCCATAAAATAGGAGGTAGGCATACCTGTTCTTGACAAAAAAGCATTGGCAAAACGTTGTGTACTGCTAAAGCCAGCTTCTTCTGCTAATGCTTTATTTGTATAGTTTCTTATTCTTTTGTCTTTTTTCAATAGCGAGATTAGATAATCTATTTTGAGATCATTTATATATTCTACAAATTTTTTTCCTCTGTAATGGTAAATTATTTTTGAAAGGTATTTTGCATTAGAATCTAAAGCGACCGCAAGCTTAATGGAAGTTAAATCTTTTTCGATAAATTTTTTATCCTTTTCAAACTTTTCTAGTTGTTTCAAGACAGCTGCAACAGTATCCGGATTAATATCTTCTATTCCATTAGTTGTGTTTTTGACTTCAACTTTAGCAGTTTCACTTTTCTTCATCAGTTCTTCAAACTTCTGTTTATAGATGTTCTTGTTCCTGATATGCCTATAGGCAAGAAATAGTAATGATAAAAATAAAAGACCTATTACGCCTGAAAAAATAAAATCGTTATACTTTCTTTTATTCAGCAAGTTTTCGCTTTTTTTCTTCTCGATCAACAATTCTCTAGTGTCGTACTCCTTGCGGATTCTACCAGATAGATATTTGAATTTATCAATTAAGATGCTGTCTGCTTTAAATAATTTTCCAATGTAATGAAGGTGACTTTTGAGGTTGTTTTTCGATTTATAGTATTTTATCAATAATTCGTAGTTCTCGCGAAGATCGGGACGGATGTAACCTTTATCATTAAAAATCTGATCTACTTTTATGAAATACGGTATTGCCATTTGGGGTTTCTTAAGATCCCAATAGCTTTTTCCAATATAGAAATAGCCAACAGCCTCATTTGCAAAATCCTTTTTTTTATGTATCGCCGGTAGTGAGTGTTTGATTTTTGTAATGGACAAAGCATAATTGTTTTTAAAATACTGATTAATCCCCTCCGAGTGAATGAAGTAGTCTTCCATTTCGGTATTATCCAATCGTCGCCCTTCCATTATACCGTTCTCGTTTGTTTCCGAGCATAAACCGTAATTGCCAATTCTGTTGTAGCACAAACCGAGAGAATGGAGAGAATTTAAATAGGCTCTGGCATTGTCTTCTTTAAAATAATCAATGCATTCACTAAACAAGGAAATTGCCTCTTCATAAAACCCTAGGTAGTATTTTATATGGGCAATGTTATATTTTACTTTATAGATTAAATACTTGTCCTTGGTTTTGGAAATAAAATTATTGGCTATTAGATAATTATCTAAAGCGTAATTGTGTTTTTTCTGGGCATAGTATTCAATCCCCTTTGAAAGGTAAGCAGAGCCGATTAATTCATTATCCTTCGATTTTTTCGCACTGCAAATCATACTGTCAGCATAGATAAGTTTTAAATTTTCAGGCGAATAATAAATGTAATTTTTGTAGCCATTTACGATTTCCTTCGAATTTTTTTCTGATTTGGCCTTGTGTAAAAAGGACTGAAGGTATAGTGATTGTTTTACACTGTCATCTTCTAAAGCTTCTATGCGTTCAAAGAGATAATCATAATCTTTATATCTCAGTGTATCAGGAATTCTAAATGCACTTTCTTGCGTGTAAACTGTACCTCCTAAACTAAGAGATAATAGTAATAGATACTTTTTAATCATAGGTTAAATTAAAAATGGGTACTATTTTCTCTGCAAAATCATTTTTTTAAGCTCTTAATAGTCTTACGAGGTGGTATCTGGGTATTTTGCGAGAAATTACATCAAATATAGTAGAAAACAATTAATAATGAGAGAATTTTATCTGATAAAAGAGGTATGGGTTTCCAGAAAATCGATACTGTAATTCTTGAAAACCCAATGATAATGTGTTGTGAGGTCGAAATTGGACTTCTAGATTTGTCTCGAATTCAAAAGCAAAAATATTTGGTATAGTGCTATATTAAAACTTCATTATATAATTTTTGAATTTTTTATAAAAAACAACACACACATAAGCAAAAAAATATGAAAATAGAACAGAAAAGAGTGTGTATCTACCCGAAAGACGTTCAGAGAGTTACAGGTAAAAGTTATCGTTATGCAAGATTACTTCTAATTGACATAAAAAAACAGTTGAACAAACAAGAACATCAATTCATAAGTATTGAAGAGTTTTGTTTATACACTGGTTTAAAATTAGAACAGGTACAGCCACTGATTGTTGGGTAATTTGTTTTATTCATTTTCATCTTGTTTATTTTGTACTTCCTTTATGCGATTCTGCTCTGTTTCTGCAACTTCCGTCGCTTTAACTATCAACTTTGTTGCACCGTCTTTTCAATACCTGAAAATCTAAGTAATCCAAATCAGTAGCTTTACCATGAGGCATAGAGTTGTGATGGAGATTGAGTAGGTCGCATTGCTGGCAATTTTCTTGTATTTTTCGTGGAAATAAATCCTTGTTTCCGCTGGAGTGATTTATCCATTGCATTTTCCATAATTTAACTCAAGTAGTGCTATTACGTCTATACTAGGAAACCAGATCCTGCAATTATGCTGCTTCGAAAAACAAAAAAAAGCCCAGACTTTTAAGTCTGGACTCTTAAAATAAAACGCATACTCATAATTGAATTGGTTTCATTTCTTTTCCTTTCGAACCAGTTTTTTGAGCAGTATCGTGATACCGAAACTGACAATTGCTCCTAAAATAGCCAGAACAATTGTGTTCAAAATGTCTTCTGAATGCAAATTCGGTAATACACTCAAAAAAGTGCCACTGGCAGTCCCTACTAGCGGACTGTTACTCGTTTGCATCGGGTTTCGAATTACTGTCGGTAGTTAGCTGACTGACGCCCGATAATACACCACCTACAACTGCTAGATAACCGCCTAGCGTAACTACTGTCAGGGGCAAAACTATCGGAGCAGCTACAATACTGCCACCAACGGCTGCCATAACTAGTCCAATATTGCGCAGTACTTTAAAAAATTTTGGGGTAGGAGCTTTCACTCGTTTGATAATATTCATATTTTTTCGATTTTTTGCAATTCCCATAAGGAATCAAGATTGAACAAGTAATAAAACACTCTCTTTCGCATCCAGTTGACGATAAACCAAGTTTTTAAGCTTTGTAAAGGCTTTTTTTGATTGGAGTCCTAATCCGGAGCCCGTAAGTTGGCTAACGGGAGCAATACAGCCCTGTAGTTCTTTTAGGGCATTATTAGCCGGATGAAACAGAATCAAACTCCTGTGAGGAACATTCGTAATTTCCAAATGCCAGCCAAATCGGGTACTGTAACGCTTTGATATAAAGTATTCTCCCTCCGGAATACAAGAAACTTGACACAAGTTATCCTTCCACGGCAATTCAATCGTAGTGCAGATTATTTTGTCTTTATAGACAAGTATCCCGTTAGTTCCTTCAGGAAAATACGTTCTGGTTAAGACCAAAACCATCCTATAAGCCGCTTGCAGTTATCAAAGCCAATGGGTTATAAGATCCATTTTTCAAGGCGTACATGATTCCATTGACTTCTTGGTAAAATTCCAACCCCAAAACCAAAAAAAGTGGTTTAGTGCTATTAGGTGTCACCATATTGGTGTGGGTTATGGCTACCGTTGGCAACATATCCCATGATAATATAGCAGTTTCTGAATGGGATTCTACAAATGTTTCTGCTTCAAAATCAATTTCAGTTCCAGCCGAAATGATTTTAAAATGTGTCGTCCCGCTAGGGGCAGTAATCATATTACCAGGCACAAAAGGAGCAAAGACGACCGTAATGGCACCGGTAACCCGGTCAATAGTCCCCTCATAAGGGGCAAACAAACTGGATCCTAATGTTCCATTAATATTGAATTCGAAACCGATTAATAATTCAGCTTCTCCATCAATAACATTTCGTAACCCGCGTGCACTGGTCATGTCGGCTTGAATCACTTTAATCATCGATTGTGTCAATCGGCTGACCATTCTGCTGTCAGAAGAATTCAAAAGTAATGTTCGTATCGAAGCCCTGAAAATTTTGCCTGCCTTTCCTGCTCTTCCAAATTCAGAACCATTTTCCCTTGTACGCTGAAAAGCAGGATCGTTAGCAATTCGTTTGGCGTCAACGCCTCCTTTTTCTCGAGCCATGTGACCATCTTTAGTTTTGTAAAAAGTAATATCCCCGATAGTACCTCTCAATTTAATTATACCTTTTTGCTGGGCCATAATTTCTACTTATTATAATGTTGATATATAAAATGTTAGGTACATTTTTTCAAACCTTATAAAACCAATTTCGATGCATCTAAAAGCGGATCTATAGTACAAAGCTTTAACTATTTTATTAAAAATCAAAGCATTAGGATTTAGAAAGGACCAAAAAGGACTATTAAGACCAGTAATGTCTATTTTGCCCATGTCAAAATGGAGTGCCAATGAAATTCCACAGTGCATGGATAGTGCATGGATAGTGCATGGATAAAGCATGGATAGTGCATGAATAGTCTATGAGAATAGAACAGAGTATACATATACGCTCAGGACGTTCTCGAAACACAAACTATAGTAGAAGGTGCTACCATTAAACTGCGATTGTGCAATGATATTTTTGTCAATAAAATACAAATTCCTAAGAATAGTTTTCTTTTTGGAATTGCCTCCTTAAAGGGAGAAAGACTGGCAGTGAAAATTACGAACATAAGATATATAAACTCCATTTTTTCTGTAGAACTTTCTGTTTATGATATGGACGGGATAGCCGGTATTTATATTCCTGGAGCAATTGACAGGGACGTTGTTAAAGCTTCGGCAGATCGCTCTATACAAACATTAGGAATAGGAAGTCTTAATGATTCTTGGGGAGCACAGGCTGCAGGAATGGGCGTCGAAGCTGCTAAAAGCCTTCTTAGTAAAAAAGTCAAGTTAATTAAAGTAGTAGTAAAAGCAGGATATCAAGTGTTGCTTTATGATGAGAAACAAAAAAAATTAAAATAACTCTAAAAAATAAAAATATGAAAAATAGTATTTTATGGTTTACTGTATGTCTTCTCTTGATTACATTTTCAGGATTTGCACAGTTTAAGGCTAAAGATGAAAATCGTTCTACAATTGAATCAAATGATTTGCAAATTGGGTATTCTAAAACAACAAGTATTGTTTTCCCGTATGCCATTAAAAGTGTGGATAGGGGAAGTCAGGAAGTTTTGGTTCAAAAAGCCAAGGGAGTTGAAAATATTTTGCTAATAAAGGCAGGACAACCAAATTTTGCACAAACGAACCTCACAGTTGTTACGGCGGATGGCAAACTGTATAGTTATGTTTTAAATTATGAGGAACATTGTCCGATTTTGAATATAGTAGAAGACAGGTCAAAAGGTTCCAATCAAGAGATATTGTTTTCATCTGAAAACGAAAACCAAAAGCAAATTCAAGAGTATGCTTCATTAGCATTGTCAAAGAAGAAAAAACTAAAAGGTTTAAATGAGAATCGATTTTACGTTAGACTTCATGTCAATGGCATATTCATTCATGAAGATGTGATGTATTTTAGATTAGTACTCTGTAATTCATCAAGAATTAATTACGATATTGATCAGTTGCGTTTTTTTATTCGTGATCAAAAAAAATCCAAACGAACGGCATCCCAAGAGATTGAAATTTTGCCTTTGTTTACTACATCGAATGTCAAGACAATTCCTGATGAGTCTGAGGTTAGTGTAGTATTTGCGTTGCCCAAATTTACGATTCCGGAAAAAAAGTATTTTGCTATTCAACTTATTGAAAAGAATGGGGGGAGAGACATTGAACTTGATGTTAAAAATGGAGCACTGGACCATTTAGAGGTATTAACGAGTTTGTAGAAGAAAAATTAATTTAAAAGTAATTATCATGAATCAGAAAAATTTCGAATACTTAAAAGATCAAATTAAATTCACCGGTTTTGGTGAAGGAATGGAAAATGCATTAAAGGAGAAAATAGAAAAAGGAGAAACTGAGTTCACGCTGAATCATAATGTGAAATATGGCAATGATTTTGTGTCTGCGATATTGAACTTTAAGAAGTCTGATCAGAGCGAAATGTATTTCTTTAATTCCTATAAAATTAGTCTTGAGAAAGAACAGTCTAAGGAAGCATTGAGTCAAACTTTCTACATCAATAAAGATAATAATATTACTCTTAAAGAAGCTTATAATCTGATTGGAGGTAGAGCAGTTAATAAAGATCTTAAAAACAAAGAAGGAGAACTATATAATGCTTGGATTAAAATGGACTTCAAAGAGGCGGACGACAAAGGTAATTTTAAACTCAATCATTACCATCAAAATTATGGTTATGACCTTGAAGGCAGTTTGGCAAAACATCCTATTAAAGAACTGGAAAACGAAAAGTACAAAGACGATCTGTTGAATTCACTTAAAAAAGGAAATGTACAATCGGTTACTTTTACGATAGACGGAGCTGAAAGAAAACAATATGTAGAGGCAAATCCCCAGTTTAAAACGGTTAATGTTTATGATGGAAGCATGCAAAGAATCAATAATCGGGAGGGCAAGGAGCAAAAAAAAACTGAATCTGAGAAAGTATCCAACTCGAAAGGGGAAAAGCAAAAAAATGAGAATGATACAGAACCCTCCCAAGCGGGGGAGAAGGTAAAAACCAGAAGAAAAAAACAGTCCAATTCAATATAGTTTACTATGGATAATTTAAAACCCTTATCTGATTTCTTTTTAGCCATTGAAAAAGATTTCCGTATTAGTACGACGCATATTGCAATATATGCGGCCTTACTCCAAT
>Ga0137355_1000012_pt1 | contig 30449 bp, 24 predicted proteins | sample EasRivERMLT800_2_FD_104763 | JGI IMG/M metagenome (GOLD analysis project Ga0137355, IMG submission 104763) | Soil microbial communities from meander-bound floodplain in the East River, Colorado, USA - East River MetaG ERMLT800_2 | ecosystem: Environmental > Terrestrial > Soil > Floodplain ... | reverse complement strand
TTGGCAATTTTCCCTATAACATTTCGACACAAATCGTGTTTAAAGCGTTAGAATATCGCGATCAAATTCCAGAATTTGCTGGAATGTTCCAAAAAGAAGTGGCAGAACGTATCTGCGAGAAAAAAGGAACCAAAGCTTATGGAATACTTTCAGTTTTGGCACAGGCTTTCTATGATGCCGAATATTTGTTTACGGTGGATGAAAATGTGTTTAATCCGCCACCAAAAGTGAAATCGGGTGTGTTGCGTTTGCGTCGAAAAGAGGATTATAGTTTGCCATGTGGTGAAAAATTGTTTTTTACGGTGGTAAAAACCGCTTTTCAGCAACGGAGAAAGACCTTAAGAAATAGTTTAAAAACCTTAAATTTGTCGGATAGTTTGAGAGAAGAAGACGTTTTTAATCTTCGACCGGAACAATTGGACGTGCAACAGTTCATAGAACTTACCCAAAAAATTGAGGCAGATGGAATTTAAAATCAGCAAAGAGCTAATCCATGAATTAGAGCAACTCATTCGAAATAAAAATGACCAACAGCTGGGAGTTTTATTGAATGATATGCACCACGCTGATATTGCCGAAATTCTTGATGAACTGGATTTCGATGAGGCAACCTATATTTTTAAAGTATTAGACAGCGAAAAAACGGCAGAAATTCTTCTTGAATTAGAAGATGATTTGCGCGAAAATATATTAAGCAGGCTTTCGCCAAAAGAGATTGCCGAGGAGTTGGATGAGCTAGAAACCAATGATGCTGCTGATATCATTGCGGAGCTTTCCCAAGATTTGAAAGCCGAGGTAATATCAGAACTTCAGGATGTTGAACATGCCAAAGACATTGTTGACTTGCTTCGTTATCCGGAAGATACTGCCGGGGGGGTTATGCACAAGGAGTTGGTGAAAGTCAATGAAAATTGGAATGTACTAACCTGTATTAAAGAAATGCGAATTCAGGCCGAAAACATTTCGAGGGTTCATTCGATTTACGTGGTGGATGATGAAGATAGATTAAAAGGGCGATTATCACTCAAAGATTTATTGACTACCTCTTCCAGAACTCCAATAAGTGAAGTTTATATCCGTAAACTGAATTCTGTTAATGTGGACACCGAGGATGTTGAGGTAGCCAGAATCATGCAAAAATATGATTTGGAGGCCATTCCCGTGGTGGATGAATTGGGTCGTTTGGTGGGGCGAATAACCATTGATGACATTGTGGATGTAATCAAGGATGAGGCAGATCAGGATTACCAATTGGCTGCGGGTATTTCACATGACGTTGAAGCGGATGACAGTATTCTAGAATTGACAAAAGCACGTTTGCCTTGGTTGGTTTTGGCTCTTTTGGGAGGATTTATCAGTGTTAGGGTTCTTGGTCTATTTGAGGGCGCAATGGCTTTGCATGGGAATTTATTCTTTTTTACGCCACTAATTGCGGCAATGGCAGGGAATGTTGGGGTACAATCTTCTGCAATTATAGTGCAGGGTTTGGCAAATGACACTTTAAGCGGTTCTTTGTTTAACCGATTGGTAAAAGAAGTTTCATTAAGTTTGTTAAACGGAGTTATTCTGGCAACAATTCTTTTTTTAGGGAGTTATTTCCTTTTGAATGAAGAACCAATTATAGGATTGGTGATTACCATTGCTTTGATTTCGGTAATTATAATTGCGTCGCTTATAGGTACATTTGTACCATTATTACTAGATAAATTCGGGATTGATCCTGCATTGGCAACAGGTCCGTTTATTACCACAAGCAATGATATTTGTGGGATTCTCATTTATTTTTCTATTGCCAAAATGATTCTGGGATTTTAATTTCTGGAATTAAAAAAATGCATTGAAAAAGGAATTAAACCAATAACTATTAACGACTAACCAAATGAAAGTACATATTATAGGTGGAGGGAATTTGGGAGTTTCTATTGCTTTGGGGATGTTAAAATTTTCAAAGAGTAACCAAGTTACCATTACCCGAAGAAATACCGAAAATATTCTTTATCTGGAGCAATCAGGTATCACGGTTTCATCGGATAATAAATTCAATATACAGGAAGCGGATCTTATTATTTTAACTATAAAACCCTATCAGATAGATACTGTTTTGGCGGAAATTCTCCCAGTAATTTCGAATAAAATTATTGCTTCAGCTGTTAGTGGATTGTCAATAGAAAATTTACAAAGTAAGATAGGTGTTTCTAATAGTGCCATCCGAATCATGCCTAATATTGCTGCTCAATTTGGTGCATCGGCTACTTGTATTGCGTTTCATGAGAAAGATAAAGAGAAGGCGCAAAATGTTGTTTCCCTTTTTCAGGATTTGGGAACAGCACCTATTATAGACGAAAAGTTAATGGATGCAGCAACCGTTCTCGCAGCCAGCGGAACCGCTTTTGCATTGCGCTACATACGGGCTTCGATGCAGGCCGGAATCGAAATAGGATTTGACTGGCAAACCGCATTAGCCATTTCAGCACAAACCGTAAAAGGTGCTGCCGAAATGCTTCTGGAGGAAAAAGGACATCCGGAGCAATTAATAGACCGTGTAACCACACCACAAGGCTGCACTATTGCTGGATTGAATGAAATGGAACTTCACGGATTCAGTTCTTCTTTGATCAAAGGAATTAAAACTTCGTTGAAACAGATAAAAGGGTAAGACTTATATATAATTAAAAAAGGGGCGTTTCATCTTAAGATGAAAGGCCCCTTTTTTATTATATTTTTTGAACGGACGGTTTTCTTTTGACAGGAGTTTTTAATGTAAATTTCAACCATATAAAACCTACAGTTCCCGCAATAAAAGAAGCAATCAATATGGCTATTTTAGAATTGGTGATGACTTCCGAATCTTTAAATGCCAACAGCGTTATAAAAATGGACATCGTAAATCCGATTCCGCCTAATAGTCCCGCCCCAATGATAGTTTTCCATTTTAAATCGTTGGGTAAGACACAAACTCCCAAGCTAACTCCTATGAATGAGAACATCCAAATTCCCAATGGCTTGCCAATCACAAGACCTAACAGAATCCCCAGCGTATTTGGATGATTTAACCCTTCATGCCAATTGGAATTGATTGAGAGGCATGTATTGGCCATGGCAAAAAGAGGAAGAATGAAAAAAGCCACCGGTTTATGTAATAGATGCTGCAGTTTATAGGATGATGTTTTTTTACTTCCGTCACCAAACGGGATAACAAAAGCTAATAAAACCCCTGTTATAGTGGCATGTACTCCGGAGTTTAGCATAAAGTACCACATGGCTATTCCTCCAATCAGGTAGGGTAGGAAATGGTGAATTTTTTTTCTATTAAATATAAATAATACCCCCATGATGCCAAACGCGATAAACAAATTGAGAAAAGCTATTGATTTTGTGTAGCATACAGCAATTATGATAATCGCACCCAGATCATCAATTACTGCCAATGCTGTAAGGAATACTTTCAAGGATGTTGGCACCCGATTTCCTAGTAAGGACAATATTCCTACGGCAAAAGCAATATCGGTAGCCATGGGAATTCCGGCGCCGTTTTGTGTGTCGGTTCCAAAATTTAACCATAAAAACAGTCCGGCGGGAACCATCATACCGCCAAAAGCACCCAAAATAGGTAATGTGGCATTTTTGATATTAGACAATTCACCGTGATAAATTTCTCGTTCTAACTCCAATCCGATCAATAAAAAGAAAATGGTCATTAATCCATCGTTAATCCAATGGGTGATGGAGTGGTGACCAATATTGGTTTCCCAAAAATGAATATATTCCGTCTGGATTGGGGAGTTGGCAAGAGAGAGGGAGAGGATAGTTACGAAAAGTAAGAGAAGCCCGCCTGCTTTTTCGCTTTCAAAAAAGGCTTTAAAAGTTTTTGTCAATATCATTGCTGGATTTTTGTAAAGAATAGGCGCAATTTACGATAAAAGAAAGATATCTAAAGTGGAAACTTAAACGGTTATTTTTTTGAGTGTAAAACTATAACCATAATTTTTTTGTTAATTTGGTGTGTCAATCTTAGAAACATTTTTATGGAAATCAAAATTCTTCATATCGATAGCAATCATCCATTGCTTTTGGAACAATTGCAACAGGCGGGTTTTACCAACGACGAAGATTTTACATCCACAAAAGCAGAAATTGAGGATAAAATTCACAATTACCAGGGGATCGTTATTCGAAGTCGTTTTAAAATCGATAAAACTTTTCTGGACAAAGCGACTAATTTGCAATTTATAGCACGGGTAGGTGCGGGGTTGGAAAGTATCGATTGTGAGTATGCCTTGTCGAAAAACATTCAGCTTATTGCAGCACCGGAGGGAAATTGTAATGCGGTTGCCGAGCATACGTTAGGGATGGTTTTATCCCTCTTTAATAAATTGAATCTAGCCGACAGCGAGATAAGGTCAGGACAGTGGAACAGGGAAAGTAACCGTGGTTACGAACTCGACGGCAAAACGGTTGGTATTATTGGCTATGGTAATATGGGAAAATCGTTTGCCAAAAAACTCCGTGGTTTTGATGTGCAGGTGCTATGCTATGATATTATGGAAAATGTTGGCGATAGTAATGCCAAACAGGTATCATTGGAGGAATTACAACTGAAAACAGATGTTTTAAGTCTGCATATTCCATGGACGCCCCAAACCAACAAAATGGTGAATGCTGATTTTATTAATGGTTTTGCAAAATCATTTTGGATTATCAATACCTCCAGAGGTAAAAACATTGTTACTGCCGATTTAGTTGCTGCGATGCAATCCGGGAAAATACTTGGAGCTGGTCTGGATGTGTTGGAATATGAGAAATTGTCTTTCGAAACGTTGTTTCAGGATAAAAACACGACGGAAGCCTTTCAGTATTTATTGCAAGCTAAAAATGTAATTCTGACGCCACATATTGCGGGTTGGACCTTCGAGAGTCACCAGCGGCTGGCACAAGTGATTGTAGATAAAATTAAAGCGCTCTATCATTTAAACGGATAATTTTGTTATTTTTAGTGGTTTAAAAACAATTATATAACGGTCAATCTATGGAAAACACAAAACAGGAGGAATGGAATAACCCACAACCATTAAAAGAGGATAATAAAAAAATTGCTGCGGGTCTTTTAGCGATACTTTTAGGGCCTTTTGGGATTCATAAATTTCTTTTAGGATATACTACAGAAGGCATAATCTGGTTGCTGATCAGTCTTTGTACCTGCGGAACGGTGACCTATGTCTTAGGTGTTATCGAAGGGATAATATATCTGACAAAAAGTGATGAAGAATTTTATCAAACCTATCAAGTCGGCAAAAAAGCTTGGTTTTAAAAATAAAAAATCCCGTATCGAATATCGACCGGGATTTTTTTATGTTAAACAGTGTGCTTAATCTTCCTTCTCACTTATTTTTCGCTCCAATTCTGCTTGGAATTCTTCCATGACAGGTTTCATGGTGCTTTCCGGGATATCGGCTATTCTCAGATAGATGAGGCCATCGATTGCATTGTTAAAAAGCGGATCGACATTGAAAGCCACTAATCGGGCATTTTGCTTGATGTATTTTTTGATTAAAACCGGTAAACGCAAAACACCAGGCTCTAATTCATCAATGATTTTGTCGAATTTATTCAAATCAGATTCGGTTTCATTAAAAACAAAATCCTTATCGGCATCCTTGAGTTTTACTTTGTATTCTTTTTTGGGATGAACATATTGCGCAATATAAGGATCGTAATAGTGCGATTTCATGAACTCAATCATTAATGATTTTGAAAAATCTGAAAACTGATTACTGATACTTACTCCACCTAACAAGAATTTATGTTCCGGGTAATGCAATGTTGTATGGATAATACCGCGCCACAATAAGAAAAGAGGCATTGGTTTTTGTTGGTATTCTTTGATGATAAACGCTCTTCCCATTTCAATGGATTTATGCATCATATCATGTAATTCGGGTTCAAAACGGAAAAGGCCATTGAGATAAAAGCCATCCATACCATACTTCGGATATATTTCAGCTCCTAATCCCATTCTATAAGCACCGGCAATTTTTTGGGTTTCATCATCCCATAAAAAAAGATGACGATAGTATTGGTCGTATTTGTCTAAGTCAATCGATTCATTTGTTCCTTCGCCCACTTCCCTAAAGGTAATTTCTCTTAATCGCCCTATTTCATGGAGAATGTTAGGAATGTCCTTGGCTTTGGCAAAAAACACTTCATAGTTTTTACTTTGCAAAAGTCTGCAATCCGTACTTCTTAATGCTTCAACTTCGGATAGCATTTTTTGGCTGCTGGCAGGAGTTACAATTTGTTTCGGGCTTTTCGTAACTTTTAAGCTGGCTGTGTTTAAAAAAGTGTTTTCCTTTTCGAAAGGATTGGCCAACATATAAGTCTTCTTTCTTAAAAATTCTGAATATTCTTCAATAGTTTCGTGTTCATTTTGCTCATTGACAGAAATAGGTTTTCCAATACGAACTTTGATTATTCGATCTTTTTGAGTCAGTAATTCCGAAGGTAATTTGGCCGTTCTTAAGGTGTCGTTTATTTTTGAAAGGAAATAAAACAAACGGCTGTTCTTTGCGTGAAAATAGATCGGAACTACTGGAACTTGCGCTTTTCTGATCACTTTGATCGCGCCTTCCTCCCAAGCTTTATCGACCACTAATTTCCCATCTTTATATGTTGAAACTTCTCCTGCCGGAAACATTCCTAATGGTTTTCCGTCGCGCAGATGGCGAAGGGTTTCCTTGATTCCAACGACGCTTGACTTAGCATCTTTATGGTTTTCAAAAGGATTCACAGGCATGATGTAGGGTTTCATCGGATCGATGCGGTGCAACAGGAAATTGGCAATAATTTTAAAATTCGGTTCTCTTTCCAACATTAATTTTAACAGCAAAATACCATCAATTCCTCCAAGGGGATGGTTGGAAATGGTAATATAGGCACCTTCTTTTGGCAAACGTTTTAAATCTTCTTCAGGAATCTCAAATTTTATCTGAAATTCATCCAATATCGCATTCAGAAACTCGACATCTTTCAAATGTTTGTTCCTGTCATAGATATTATTTAATGTCGAAATTTTTAGCACTTTCATAAGCAACCAACCTAAGAACGTACCGATTACCCCGTACTTCTCAGCATTTATTGCTTTTGCAACTTCTTTTGCGGTAACTAAACCCATAGAATACTTGTTTTTTGAGCAAGAAACAAAGATAGCAAAAAACTCCATTTTCTTTCTATTATTGGAGTCAAACTTCTACTTTTTTATTACATTTGAAACCCACATACAAAAAATATTTTTTTTTCGACTACTTGAAAAAAAGTTTCGGAATTGCCGTTTCGGCAACTATGAATAAAGCATTTAATCTTTGAAAAAAAATCAAAAAAAGACTTTAATGAAAATCATTTCTTACAATGTTAATGGCTTAAGAGCCGCAATATCAAAAGGTTTTATTGACTGGTTACAACAAGCAAATCCAGATGTGATATGTCTTCAGGAGATTAAAGCAACAGAAGACCAAATCCCTGTCGCCGATATCGAAAAGGCCGGTTATCCGTATCAATATTATTACTCAGCTACCAAGAAAGGGTATAGTGGTGTTGCCATTCTTTCTAAAATCAAACCCAATAATGTCGTATATGGAACCGGAATTGAACACATGGATTTTGAAGGACGAAACCTTCGTGCCGATTTTGATGATGTTTCCGTAATGAGTTTGTATTTGCCTTCGGGAACCAATATCGAAAGGTTGGACCATAAATTTATGTACATGGACGATTTTCAAAACTATATCAACGAACTCAAGAAAGAAACGCCAAACCTGATTATTTGCGGAGATTATAATATTTGCCACGAAGCAATAGATATCCATGATCCTATTAGAAACAAGAATGTTTCAGGGTTTTTACCGGAAGAGAGAGCTTGGCTTGACGGATTCATGAAAAATGGATTTATCGATAGTTTTCGTCATTTTAACAGTGAACCGCATCAATATTCTTGGTGGAGTTACCGCGCGGGAGCAAGAGGGAATAACAAAGGCTGGCGCATCGATTATAATTTGGTGAGTGACTCTTTGAAACACAAACTCAAAAGAGCCGTCATCCTTCCGGAAGCGATGCACTCTGACCATTGCCCGATTTTAGTGGAAGTGGAATAACCCTTCTCCCTTTTTTACGAGTAAAATCTTTATTCTAACTATCAAATCGATTAGAAATTCGTATTCTTTTATCTTGTTAGTAAATGAGATGGAAGAATATTGGTCATTAATTTCATAGTAAAAGTCAATATTACCTTAACTAAAAACCTATTTTAAACCAAGCATGAAAAAATTATTATTTGTTTTATTTGCATTACAATTTTGTATACAATCTTATTCCCAAGTTAATTTTGAAAAAGCCTATTTTATTGACAATAACGGTGTCAGAACAGAATGTTTTATAAAGAACAAGGATTTATACAATAGTCCAATATCATTTAAATATAAACTTAATGAAGAAGAATCAACTGTAAGTGTTGGAGAGTTAAAAAACATCAAGGAATTTGGAATTGATAATATTATAAAATACGAGAGACATACTCTAAAAGTGGATATGTCTAGCACAGATCTGAATAAATTGAGTGAAAAAAGCGAGCCGGAATGGAAAGAAAGAACACTTTTTCTTAGAGTATTAATTGATGGGGCTGCTACTTTTTATGAATATATAGAAGACAATTCAAAAAAGTATTTTTATAAATTGAATAATTCCCCTGTGGAGCAACTTATTTATAAAAAGTACCATACCCCTGCTTATTATGATGGCTCCAATGTTGTTAATGAAGGTGGATTATCAGTTAATAAAGAATTTCAAAGACAATTATGGTCAAACTTGAGTTGTGATAATGCGACGATGGAGAAGGTTATGAAATTGGAATATACCAACAAGGATTTGTCGAATTATTTCATGGAATATAATAATTGTAAAAATTACACTTTTATTGATCTTAATAAGAAGGAAAATAAAGATAGTTTTAATTTTAAATTGAAGAGTGGGATGATGACAGCTTCACTTCAAATCCCTTATGGATCAATATATAATGGATATGTCGATTTTGGAAGTAAGCCCAGTTTGTGTTTGGGTGCTGAGATGGAGTATATAATGCCTTTTAATCGTAATAAGTGGGCCATAAATTTAGAAACAAGTTACCAAAATTATCAGAAGGAGATAAGCACAAAAACAGCAAGTTTCTGGGGATCTGAGGATGTTATTGTTAATAAATGGGAAGTGAATTATAAATATTTTGATTTAGGACTTGGCTTAAGACATTATATGTTTTTGAATGATAAATCTAGTGTGTTTTTAAATTTAGAGTTTGTTTTTGGTTTTCCAATACAGTCAAACATAAAAGTAGACAATAATTTATATCGTGATATTTTCACTCGTATGGGAAATTCATATGGTTTCGGCTATAGTTATAATAAAAAGTACAGTTTAGAATTTAAATTGAGTAGTAATCATTTAGATAAATATTATGCCTATTCTCAATATGATACTTTTTCTGTAATTTTAGGATATACAATATTTAATAACGCTAAACGTAAATAAAAATGATAAAAAAAGTTTCCCTCGGATTGCTGTTAATGGCTCTTATGACTTCTTGTGTTTCCAAGAAAATATACAATGATTTAGAAAGTAAGTTTGCCGACTTAAAAAAAGAAAACCGTGCGATTGCCGACGAAAATGCTGAATTGGCCAAAGCCAAAAAACAATTGGAATCGGATCGTGATGGCTTGAAGGCGGATTTGGAAAAAGCGAAATCGGAGTATGATAAACTGAAAGCAGATTATGCCGCTTCGCAGAATAAATTCAAAGTGTTGCAAGATTCTTATGCGGCTCTGGAGAAAAACAGTAATGATGCGCTGGAAAGCAACATGAAGAAAAACCGTGAATTGTTGGACGAATTGGAAGCCAAAAGTAAAGCATTAGCACTGGAACAAGAGCGTTTGAATAAAAGCGCTGAACGTTTGAATGAATTGGAAGGTTTGATAGCAGCTAAAGAAGCCAGCATGAAAAAATTGAAAGAGACCCTTTCTAAAGCCTTGAACAGTTTTGAAGGAAAAGGCTTGACAGTGGAACAAAAAAACGGGAAAGTGTATGTTTCTATGGAAAACAAATTACTTTTCAGTTCCGGAAGTTGGGCGGTGAGCGCCGAGGGTAAAAAAGCCGTTGTTGAAGTTGGAAAAGTATTGGGGGATAATCCGGATATTTCGGTGTTGATAGAAGGGCATACGGATAATGACCCTTACGTTGGTTCAGGGCCTATAGTTGATAACTGGGATTTGTCGACCAAAAGAGCTACTGCTATCGTGGGGATCATCAGCGAAAACAAAAAGGTAAACAAACAAAATCTTACCACAGCCGGAAGAAGTGAGTTTTCGCCATTGGCCAGCAATGCAACCCAAGAAGGAAAAGCCAAAAACCGCAGAATTGAAATTATCTTAACACCTAGATTGGATGAAATTTCCAAAATGCTGAATGAGATAAATTAAGTTGTAAAGGTTCAGAATGACAAAGGTTCAAAGTGTATACTTTGAACCTTTTTTTGTGGAATTAGATTAACAACAAACGGAAAACCTCAAACTAATATTTATCTTTGTTTTCGAAAAAAAACTTAGTGCCTCAATAGCTTAGAACCTCAGAATCTTAATTAAAATGAAATACACCACACTTCCCAATACAAATATAAAAGTCAGTAAAATTTGTCTCGGAACCATGACTTTTGGACAACAAAACACGGAAGCCGAAGGACATGCCCAAATGGATTATGCCTTGGATAACGGAGTCAATTTTTTTGATACCGCCGAGATGTATTCTATTCCCGCTAATAGAGAAACTTATGGGAGTACCGAAAGAATTATCGGAAGCTGGCTAAAAAAAACAGGTAAAAGAGAAGAGATAGTTTTGGCTTCAAAGATTGCCGGACCGAATGCGAATTTTGGCTATATGAGGGATCAGTTGGATTTCTCTGCTACGAGTATTCGATATGCACTGGAAAATAGTTTGTCGCGTTTGCAAACCGATTATGTCGATCTGTACCAATTGCATTGGCCTGAACGTAAAACTAACTATTTTGGGCAACGCGGTTTCAAAACGCAGGACGATGCTTGGGAAGACAATATTCATGAAGTGCTGGAAACCTTAGAGGGCTTGATCAAAGAAGGAAAAATAAAGCACGTTGGGCTTTCTAACGAAACGCCTTGGGGAATCATGCGTTTTTTGGAGGAAAACAAGTACCATAATCTCCCAAGAATAAAAACGATTCAAAATCCGTATTCGTTACTGAACCGACTTTTTGAAAGTGGTTCGGCAGAAATTTGTAAAAGAGAAAATGTTGGGTTATTGGCTTACTCTCCTCTTGGATTTGGAGTATTGTCCGGTAAATTCTTAACAGGAGAAAGCCATCCAAATGCTAGATTAACCTTATTTCCGCAATATTCTAGATACAGCAGTGCTCAATGTACCGAAGCGACCCGTAGGTATCAGGAAATAGCCAAAAAACACGGACTGACATTAACACAATTGGCCTTGGCTTTTGTGGCGCAACAACCATTTGTGACCAGTTCTATTATTGGTGCTACCACTATGGAGCAGCTCAAAGAAAATATCGATACGATCGAAGTCACACTTTCGAATGAAATTTTGAAAGCAATTGATGAAGTTCAGGCGGTGATACCGGATCCCGCACCTTAAATTGATAAACCTTGTCAGAGTTCCCAACTCTGACAGGGTTTTGTTTTACAAATTATTTATAATTTTATCTTTGGGATATTTTACTTTGTAGCTTATTCTAATTTTCTTGGTTTCGTTAGGTTTTAAATTCAAGTCCCAAGTTAGGATCCCTGTTTCCGAATTGACTTTCGCATTGTCATTTTGCAGTAATTCAATTTCGATTTCGGTGTCAGAGGGCAACGGATATTGATCTTTTAATCCTATTTCAACAGCTTCTTTTTTGTTGTTTCTTATCGTAATGTCATACGTGAAAGTCTGTTCTTTTTTGGATGATAAGAACTTTGTTCCCGATTTATCAGCCACTTTTTCTCGTTTTATCGAGATCTTTTTATCCCTTCCCATACTCAAACTAAGGGTGTCCAAGGTTTGGTTTGGATTAATCATAGTTTTGCCCACGTACATTCCTTCAAAAACGATATTGGCTTCGCCTGGTAATAAATTGTATTTGGAATAATCGTTGATTTCGGCCAATAGAAAGGCTTCTTTTTCTATTCTTGGTGCAGCGTAATATTTGTAAGTGGCCGGAAGTTTGATCTCTTTCAGTGCAACGCTGTGCGCTTTCCCATTCGATAAAATATCATAAGGGATGTCGATGTCAAAGGAAATGTTGAGTTGGTTTTCTGAAATTGCAGCATTAATTGATTGTGTGGCATATCCTAAACTCTTTTTTTCTCTTTTTATTCCCATAGCGGTCACAGCCGCTGCCTCTGGAGCCGACTTGACTTCATTAGAATAATTAGTGGATAGTGGTTCTTCATATCTCAAAAACCAAGGATTGATAGTTGGCGCTTGATTATTCTGGTTTGGATTACCACTAGACAAGTTTAGTTTTATTTTTTTCCAGTCTATACCAGTGTTTTGGATTACTTGTGCTTTGTACATCAATTCTATTGGTTCTGCAACTGTGATGGCGCGCAAATCGTAAAACGGTTTCCAGGAAGCAGAATTGCTCAAATAATTAATATCGAAATTAACAGATCCGGCAACTTCATTCATCACTTGAAGAATCAATTTTCCTTTCGAGGTTTTGTCTTCTTTTTTGGTGTTGATTTCAAGCCTTGAGTTCAATTTGGCTAGTAGCTCTTTAAGTTTGGTCGACTTTTCGTCTAAAGCATCATAACTGTTATTTATTTCCGTTCTTTTTAGTTTGTAATAATCAACCATCTTTATCAATTCGGTTACATTCAAACCAGAATTCAAACCGTAAATTTGTTGATTTTTATCCAACAATTCTATGGCTTTGGCTTCCGAATCACGAGCATTTTCGATCTTTTGAATTTCCTTTTTTACCAAATTAATACTGTCGCGAACTTTCTTTATTGCAGGATTGTTTTCGTCTATTTCATATTCTGAAACATAATCGTTGGTAAATTGTGTCGAAAGTACAGTAACCGTTGCAGGTACGCCGATTTGAATCGTGTTTTCGTTCAGATGATTGGCTACATTTTTCACAACAATTTCGCTTGTTCCAACAGGGAGGTTTACGCTGACGTTTTGTAGCAATTCAACCGAATTAAAGTAAACGGTTGCCGCTTTCACTTTGGCAGAAACAAATATTGGTTTTTGCGCAAATGTGATTGCATAAACCAAAAAGAAGGTTAACATTACTATTTTTTTAATCATTAGATTAGATTTATGATTTTATATGATATGGATTACAAATAACGGAAATCCAAATGTTGTTTTTAAATTTATTTTTCCAAGGTGTAGCCTTTTGCTTTTGCAAAAGAGATTATCGATATTTTTATGGCATCCCCCAAATCGTCCTGTGATTTTGTTTTTTTTGTTTTGGCATCAATATATTGCTGACGTTTTTTAGCCAATTCGCTTATTTCTTTCTGAATTGCTTCTCTTTCCTTTGTTTTTTCGGTAACGATCGTTTTCAATTCGGCAGTCGATTTGTTCTGAAGTTCCGTAGGTAATTCTTCTTTTTTTATTTTTGAAATTGCTGTTGCATCGTCTTTTACTTTGTCGACCAGATCCCAACTTTCATTTTTATAAGCGGCTTTCGATTTGCTGACTGCACGTTCCGCATAATTTGCCGATGAGACACCTTGAGCATTTTTGTCTTGTGTTTCCTGGTTCATTTTTTTTTCATATCCCTTTGAACCATATCCAATATAAGTGGCATTTATCTTTATATTGCATTTTGAAATGGCATCGTCATAAGGCGTAGCAACATAGCGCACAACTTGATTAGAATCGATATTAAAATATTTCCCTTTTCCATAATCAGCGCCATCTTTCCAGAATGTGTTAATGCCTTCGATGCTATTTCCGCAAAAAATGGTGTTCACATAAATATCATTTTTCAGGGCATCGCTAATGGCTTCTTTGTAGTTAATTCCACCTTGATTGAAAGCTTCATTCCCTGCGATATAAATCAGTTTCATATTGTTGTTGTCTTTTCCCCATTTCAATTGTTTGGTCGCATCTTGAATTACGGCACCACAATATTCGTTACCGCCATTGGTTCTCAGCGAAAATAATTTTTCTGAAATCAAATCCAAATCTGTCGAAAGTGGGGTTACTTGTCGGATATAATTGGATTGTTGAGATAATCCATCATTGCCATATTCATACAAGGCAATTTCTATATCGGGTGTTTTTCCCGCGTATTTCAATGTCGTTAGCGTGTTTACAATATTCCAAAGTCTGGATTTTGCCTGTTCAATCAATCCGTCCATGCTGTTAGAAGTGTCCAATAAAAGGGCAACTTGTATTTTGGTTCTTTCTTCTGTTTTTGGGGTTTCAATTTTAGTATTCTTTTTTGGATTTGCATTAGAATGGTTGCAACCAGCAAAAGAAAATGTGGTTACCAAAAGAGCTGAAATAAAAAAGGTTGATTTCATGATTTATAATGTTTAAGGGTAAGATTATAGACCAAACTTAAAAACTTAAAACGCTCCTTTTTTGAAGAAATGGTGAAACAGGGTTTTGACTTGGTGAAACAGGTTGTAAAAGGAGTATAAAATACTTTACTTTACAGTATTAATTTATAAGGCACTAAGGTTCTGAGTTACTAAGATTCTAATTGTATTATTGTAAAGATTACAAAAGGGAGAAAATGTAATGCTGATTTTTTATTGCTTTTGTAAAAACTTAGCGACTTAGAATCTTAATGCCTCAGTCCCTTCAAAAAAAAACTAAAATGCGTTTATTATCCCTGTCTTTTGTTTCCTTTTTTATGCTACTGTTGTTTCCTTTTGGGGCAATGGCTCAGGATTCTGTTTATAAAAGTAAATCGATGCCAGCTTCAAAAATGAGTAGAGCGGCGAGTGATTTGAAGAAATCACTGGATGTAAATGACGAGGCCAAAATTGGCCAAAACTATGAGCGGTTAGCCAATGAATTTCTTAATAAAGGGGATAATGCAAAAGCGGAAGAATACTTTAAAAAAGCATTAGCCAGTTACACGAAACTAAATCTTACAGCCGATAAAACGCGAGTAGCAAGAATTCTTGCCAAAGCGCAAGAGAGTCAAAAAAAATACGAATCTGCCATTAAGAATTATGATATGGCGGGCGCAATATCGGATGATAAAATTGAGGAAAAAATTAATTCGAATGATGCCAATCGATTGCGGACTGCGGCAAGTCCAGCCGCTCAGGCTGGCTATGTGAATTCTAATATCGAGTTACTTAAAAAAGACAATAAAAGCGAAGAAGTTGCTGCTGCGTATGTTCAAAAGGCCGAAAATTCTTTGCAGCAAAAAAATAAGGAAGTAGCGATTGAAAGCTATAATAAAGCGCTTGTTTATGCAAAAGATAAACCCGAAGCAATTATTAAAATCAAAAATGAAATTGCCAAAGTATATGCTTCCGATAATGAGTTTGATAAAGCGATTGTTATCAACAAAAAGCTCTTAGCGGAAGCCAAGACAAAAAAAGATTTTGATACACAAATCAAGCAATTGCAATCGTTGGCAACTCTTTATTTTAAAAAAGAAGATCCTAAAAATGCGATAGTGTCGTTGAAGGAAGCCTATAATTTGGCAACTCAAAAAGGAAATTCGGCTGAAGCCAAAAAGAGTTTGTCGCAGTTAATTCAGTATTACAAACAAAAGGGAAATGATAAAGAAAGTATTGCTTTATATGAACAGTTTTTTAAAAATTTTGACCAATTAATTCAATCTGATACGACTTTGATTGATGCCAAAGCGTTTCAAGTCACCGAAGAAAAAATTCGTCAATTAGAAAAAGAAAAATCATTGAAAGATGAGTTGATTTCAAAGAAAAACACGTTCAATTATTTTCTTTTGGGTTCGATTATGTTGCTTCTGCTTTTGTTTCTATTTATTGTAAAAGCTTTGTATTCCATTAAAACTAAGAACAAAAAAATCGCCTTGCAATCGTTGCGACGAGAAATGAATCCACATTTTATTTTTAATAGCCTCAACAGTGTAAACCAATTTATTTCGGAAAACAAAGAACTGGAAGCCAATAAATACCTGACTTCCTATTCTAATTTGATGCGAAACATGATGGAGAATTCAAACAAGGATTTCATTACTTTAGATAAAGAAATGGAGCAACTTAAAAAATATTTGGACTTGGAGCATTTGCGTTTTCAGGATAAGTTTGATTTTGAAATTAGTATCGATAAAGCACTAGATTCAGAAGCCACGTTGGTTCCTAACATGATAATCCAGCCTCATCTGGAAAATGCGATTTGGCATGGTTTGCGGTATCTTGATAAAAAAGGATTTTTGCATCTTAATGTTCAGTTTGTAGACGGAAAAGTAGTTGTTAATATAGATGATAACGGTATTGGCATGACCAAAAGTCAAGAACTTAAAACGACTAATCAAAAAGTGCACGAATCTCGTGGTGTAAGTAATACGAAGGAGCGAATAGGGTTGCTTAACGAGTTGTATAAAAAAAATATTTCCTTTAGAATTACCGAAAAAGAAATGCCACAGACCGGAACGATTGTCAAAATTATTTTTCCGTTAATTGATACATTATGATGACTTTTCAAAAGATAAAAAGTGTAATTGTCGAAGATGAAATTGCAGCCCGGGAAGTACTCAAAAATTACTTGAGTAAATATTGCCCGCAGGTTGAGGTCGTTGGCGAAGCTCAAAACATTAAAGAAGCTGTTCCGTTGTTGCATGAAATACAACCACAGTTGGTTTTTCTGGATGTAGAAATGCCTTTTGGCAATGCTTTTGACGTTTTGGAAGCATGCAAAGATTTGCATTTTGAGACCGTTTTTGTCACTGCCTTTTCAGAATATTCTTTGAAAGCTCTTAACCAAAGTGCGGCTTACTATTTATTAAAACCCATTAGTATCGAGGAATTAATTGTTGCCGTAAACAAAGTGCAGCATCAAATTCTGAACCATGAGATTTTTAACAGAAACAAAATAATTGTCGAAAATTTTCATGAAACAAAACCCGAAAAACAACAGGTGATTTTACCTACGCTTGAAGGGTTTGAGGTGGTGAAAATGGAAGAAATTGTGCGACTTCGAGGCAATGGAAACTTCACTGATTTATATCTCAATAACGGAAGCAAGAAAATGGTTTGTCGGTTTTTAAAACACTTTTCAGAAATTTTACCGTTGCCTTTTATTAGAGTTCACAAATCGCATATTATCAACATGAATTGTGTGAAATCATATAATAAAGGCGGTATTGTCACGCTAAATGATACCACAGAAATTGAGATTTCGTCCACTTATAAAGAAGAATTCCTCAAGAACTTTAAATAATTGTATTAGAAATCAAATTCCTCGTATCCAGGAATTGAATCTGCTGAAGTTGCTGTTGTATCTTTTTTTCTAATATTCATAAATGAACGAGCTTGTCCTGAAACATAAACAGGAAGGTGCCAAAGTGTATCTTCTGAAGTTATTAATCCGCGACGTAACATTAGGTTACTAACGAATTTTTGATTCCTGACGGCAGACTCTTTCAGATCGCCCAGATCATTAAACTGGTACATGAACTTACTTGGTTTCGGGATGATAGTGGCTAGAAAGATACACTCATTCAGAGTCAATTCTGAAGGTCTTTTCTGGAAGTAAAAACGACTCGCTTCTCCAATTCCATATATGTTTGGTCCCCATTCGATAATGTTGAAATAGACTTCGAGCATGCGCTCTTTGCTGGCAATGCGGTTGTTTTCCAGAATGTAGACCAGTAAAATTTCCTCCAGTTTGCGGGAGAGTGTTTTTTCACGGGTAAGAAAAACATTTTTTATCAATTGCATGCTAATGGTACTGGCGCCACGGGAAAACCTTTTGGTTTTTATGTTTTTTATGATCGATTGTTTAAATGCCTCGCTGATAAATCCGTGGTGCGAAAAGAAAGAAGGGTCCTCGGTTGTTAAGACGCACTTTCTTAAATAGGGCGAAATTTGGTCTAGAGGAGTATAATTGGAATTGCCAGAACCCACCAAAATAGGACGTTGTTCTACATTTTTTATAATCGCTCGGTAGACAAATTCTCCATTGAGTTTGTTGAGATTGGCTTCTCCGTATTTGGTGATTTTTAGATTTTCTTTATTTAATTTACTGTCGAAAATCAGTTTGTTGGGTTTATTTTTATTGAACATAAAATCCAATTTATAGTCAAAACTGCCCTCGGCTTCCATTCCTTGAAAATGGGTAAACAATCCATCTGGAAGGGAAACGATAAAATCTTGTGCTTGCATCTTCGGGATCGCAACTTTTAGCTTGTAAATCGTATCCGATTCGGTTTCGTAAGCCAAATAAGGATGGAATTTGATTTTGTTGAATAGAACGGTGGAAGTACTATCCACGGAAACAAAATCAGAACCCAATAAAAATCGATAATCAAATCGTGCCTTTTTGATAACCACGTCCTTACTCGCAATTTTTTGATGATTCATTTTTAAATTAGCAATAGAAGCAAAACCGTCAATATGTAATTCATTTCCATCCCGATCGATGTTTTGGAGGTTTAGTCGGATGGAATCGAAGCTCGCTTTTAGATTAAAACGTTCATCGAGATAGGGCACTTTTATAGCGCCTGTGTCGATGTTAAAAAATCGGATGTCTGCTTTTTTTGCTCTTGGATCGGCAAAACCTTTGATTTCCAATCGCTGGGAATAAGTTTTGGTTTGAACATTTATAAACGTTTCCAATTGTTTGTTGACCAGAACTAATTTTTTAATGTCTATTGTTGCCTTTTTTCCATTGTCATCCAATTTGAAAATCAGATTTTCCAGACTCATATCTGTGGGTACCAGATTGAGTACTTTTGATATAATATGATAGGCATATTTTGCGTAATCTCTTTTTTCATTTGAGGATTGGTTCTGGTCGCCTTTTTTTAGAAAAGCTCCAAAATTTTTCACTTCCCCTTTTTTTGTTAGCTGAACTACGCCATTTTTTATTTCTAATGTCCCAAGTTGTATATCTCCAGCCAATAAATGCCAAAAACTTATACTGGTTCTCAATTTTTGAATGGTAAATAAGGTATCGGCATTGTTTGGAGCTAATGTTAAATGATTCAACTCGATTCCTGTAAAACCATCAAAGGTGGCTTCTTTTACAATAAAAGAACTATCATAATCAGCCAGCATTTTATTGGAGACTTTTGCAATGGCTTGTTGCAAAAGAGCATTTCTAAAAACAAAAAAAGTTACGATTACAGCCATGAAAAGGATGGCTACTATTTTTATGATCAGGATTATTTTCTTTTTTGTAATACTCATAAAAGTTTTTCATTTAGTACTAATGTAACTCAAATTAATCAGGTTTGCTTCTTTGGAAAAATAGAAGCCGGCATTAATCGGAAGATTAATCTAAGAGCCCGTAAAGAAAGGAAAAAATCTATAAAAGGAGTAATTTTATTGTGTTTTCTTAACGTGCTTTGAATGGTTCGATTTGTTAGTTGTGTTTTTTTTGTTTTTTGTTTTTTTAATAGAAAAAAGCTACAACATTTATATAAGTTGTAGCTTTTTAATTAGTTTGTTGATAAAGTGTAAGCTATCATTAAGAGATTTGTTCATCAAGAGTTAGCTTGGATGGTTATAGAATTTTTTCACTTTGGCAATAATCTGGTTGGAGGTCATGCTGTCCGATGTTTCGACGGACATAAGCTTCGATGAATCAAATGATTTTTCATCATGTATCTTTTGTTGCAGTTTTATTTTGGTTTCAGCCGGGCCAAATACATAGAGTTCATCGGAATGTTTGACATGCGATATAACATCTTTTAAAAAATGATCCAGATAGTTTTTTCTTCGTTCCTCGAATTTGTTTTCGCTGGCGCTATGATGACTGCCTGAAAAAGTTCCTTTATTGCCTTCTTTTTCATGATAAATGCGATTCTCGATATCAGATTCTAGCTCTGTAATTTTTTCTTTTCCTCCATCAAGAGTTACAATAATTGCTCTTGAGGTGTCTATCCAGATGCCGGTTTGTTTTTTCATCTCAATTATTTTTTTAATGTTAAAAGAATTAGTTTTAAGCAGTATTTAATTAAACTTGAAAATATAGGTTTTAGGATTGTTCATTATTGCTCAAATGCCATCTTCAATTGGCTTATTATGACATGTTCCGCTTTGTTCTTTTTGGCAAAGGAATTCGCTATAGCCTCGGCTGTTTTTATTATTAAGGATTTTGTCTGTTCGGTAAAAAGACTTTTATGTTCTTTTATGAAAAATTCAAAATCAGAAAGTGTTTGAGTGTGCTCCCAATTATTTGCCACTAGCCAATCAAAAACAATCTCAATTTCAAAGGCAGAATCGGATCCAAACTGATCATGACTGTCTTCGAGTGGAAGCCATTCGGTTTTTATTATTTTTTTTAGCTTGTCTATTTCTTCTTTATGAACAGTATTATCTACAGCGGCAATAGTATAAAAAACCTTGCCGAGTTGTTGGTAGAAACGAATCATTGTTTTATCTGATGGTTTCATTTAGAAATTGTTGGATTCTGGAATGTGGAAATAAAAGTACAAAAAAATAATGAATAAATTATTCTAATTCAGTGTTAAACAGTTAGTTAATTGTTGTCGTAATGTTTTTTGTAATGAGTGCTTAATGTCCATTTATTGTCACAGAACCTTATTCAATACCAATCGATAAGTGATTTTTTTAGATGAAACATTAGAATTTATCCAAATAACTCACCGGCAACATCTTCAATTTTTGCCACGAGTTGGATTTTTATATCGGTGTTTTTTAAGGCAATTTTATTGTATTTGGATACAAAAATAGTTGAAAAACCTAATTTTTCGGCCTCCTGAATGCGTTGATCTACTCGATTTACAGGACGGATTTCGCCTGATAAACCGACTTCCCCGGCAAAGCAAAAATCTTTGTTTACGGGAATATCTTCATTGGAGGATAAAATGGCCGCAACTACCGCCAAATCGATTGCAGGATCATCAACAGAGATACCGCCAGTTACATTAAGGAAAACATCTTTGGCGCCCAATCGGAAACCGGCTCGTTTTTCTAAAACAGCCAAAATCATATTTAATCTTTTTGCATTATATCCTGTTGTACTTCGTTGCGGTGTTCCGTAAACTGCGGTACTTACAAGGGATTGAATTTCAATCATCAAAGGGCGCATGCCTTCTAGGGTAGTGGCAATGGCGGTTCCGGATAACTGCTCGTCTTTATGGGAAATTAATATTTCGGATGGATTTGAGACCTCCCGTAAACCGCTTCCAAGCATTTCGTATATCCCGATTTCTGCAGTTGATCCAAATCGGTTTTTTAGCGAGCGCAAAATACGATAGACATGGTTGCGATCTCCCTCAAATTGTAAAACGGTATCAACCATGTGCTCCAAAATCTTTGGCCCCGCGATAGTTCCGTCCTTGGTTATATGCCCGATAAGAATGACAGGGATATTGGTTTCTTTGGCGAATTTGATAAGTTCGGCAGTGGTTTCACGAATTTGGGAAATACTCCCCGCAGTCGATTCAATATAATCGGTATGTAAGGTTTGAATCGAATCGATGATTACTATCTCTGGTTGGATGGCTTCAATTTGCTTAAAGATATTTTGAGTTTTAGTTTCAGTCAGAATGTAGCAATTATCCCCGCTTGGTGTAATTCTTTCCGCACGCATTTTTATTTGTTTCTGGCTTTCTTCACCCGAAACATATAAGGTTTTATAGGGTAGCTTTAAGGAAATTTGCAATAAAAGTGTACTTTTCCCTATTCCGGGTTCGCCTCCCAAAAGGATGAGTGAACCGGGAACGATGCCGCCGCCAAGAACCCGATTGAGTTCATTATCGGTAGTGTTCATTCGAATTTCTTCGGATGAGTCTATTTCGTTTATTCGCAATGGTTTTGGAGCTTTACCTATGGCAGTCGTTTCGCTTTTCCAAGCGACCTTTTCCTGTTTTTGGATGATTTCTTCAGCGATGGTATTCCATTCTTTGCATGAGTTGCATTGGCCTTGCCATTTGGCATACTGTGCTCCGCAATTCTGACAAAAGAAAGTTGTTTTAACTTTTGCCATTATTCTTGTTTTTTTTCTTCTTCAAGGGGTTCGGGCTCTTTTTCTCCTTTTTTAGGTAAAGTTTTTCTCAATTCGTCGGCTCTGTTCACCATCATTTCTTTGGTTAGATCGCCAATTGCTGTTTTTTGATAGGCCGACATATAATATCTTACCGCTCTTTGGTTATCCCCTTTTTTCTCAAACATCAAAGCCAATTCATAATCAGGGAGCATAGTTTTAGGATAATTTTTATCGGCAAGTATTGATAATTCATCCAGTTCGTTATAAGCTTTGTTTTGTAAAATTGCAGCTTCAATTGCTTTGAAATCGTTGATACGTATGGTTTTTTTTATGCCAAATATATTTTCAATTGTTTCATATTTTTTAGATAAATAGGATGTATAGCCTTCAGGGAGTACCGCTATTTTTTCTTGATATTCTAAAACTGAAATGGGTTGGTACATAGAGAAAAATTGATGCAAGACAGGTGGTATGGAATATAATGCCGATGAATAATGAGAAACTCCCTTGAAGTAATCATATCCATAATTTAAAGTAGGCTTATTTATGGTTTTTAGAGCATTGTCTAATTGTTGAATTCTCGCTCTCGCTTCCTTTGTATCACCATTGGCGCTAGAATGATAATAGAAAATTGGCTGTTTTAGAGCGGTTAAACGTTGAGGAATTTGCTCTTCCATTCCTGCTGGCAGTTCCGCATTCAAAGAAATATAGCCGTCAAATAGGGGTTGGTCTTTGTATAAAAAGAAATTTAAATAGCCCGCGGTTATATCATGTCCTGCTATAATTTTGAAAGAAGTGGTTCTGTATCTATTTTGAATAAAAGGAAGTAATTCCTGGCCGATAAATTCAAAAAAAAGAGCCCCTTTTTCTGAAGGTAAATTAGTTTCAGCATCAACATTGCAATCAGAAACGCGTTCGTTTTTTTTATTTTGAGTTATCCCGACAATAATCATTTCAGGTAAATCATCCCAATAAGCGCCGTAATTTATGGCACTTTTAAATGGGGCAAAAAGATAATCTCCATCTAGTACAACTAAAAGAGGATATTTTTTGTTTGGATTTTTATCATAAGAAACAGGCAATGAAATGAGTAGTTCTCTATCCTCGTTAAGTTTTATAGAGCTTATGGTATCTTTTGTTTGTTGGGACAGTACAGGAAAAGAAAATAAGCAGAACGAAATCAGAATTAAAAATTGTTTCATGGTCTTTGAGGTTTTTATTAAAAAAGGGTAACGAAATGGAGTAGCAATATAACTATTTTTAGAGTCTTCTAGTATTTTAAGATAAAAGAGGATTAAGTAGGGAAAAATAGTAATAAGATTTAAGCAACCTAAATCAAAAAAATAGTAACAATCTTTAAGGGTTTTCTAGCTTCAATTAGGTCAAAGTATTGTCCTTTTCATTAGGAAAAATGATGCAAGGTTTGAATGTTTTGGCTTCTTCAAATTCTAAAATTCCGTACGCTATAATGATAATAATATCATCTTTTTGCACTTTTCTGGCAGCAGGACCATTGAGTGTGATAATGCCGGAATTTCTTTCCCCCTTGATGGCATAAGTATCAAAACGTTCTCCATTATTAATATTTACGATGAATACTCTTTCTCCTTCGATGATGTTAGAGGCTTCTAATAAATTTTCGTCAATTGTTATACTTCCGATATAATTTAAATCGGCTCCGGTTACTTTTACCCGGTGAATTTTTGATTTTACGACTTGAATTTGCATGCTACAAAGGTAATTAATTTAATGAAATAGTGTCGATAAGACGAATATTGTTGACGAATACGGCGATAAAGGCACGGTATTTTTTATCTTTATTTTTTATTGAACAGGGCAAAAGAGTTGCTTCATCTGCAATTTCGAAATATTCCAGCGTGAAAGTTTTATTTTTTTTAAATTCTTCGTTCACCCATTTTATTATTTCGTTGGCGCTTTCTGTTTTAAATTTTGTTTTTGCCTCATTTAATATTTTATAAATCAAAGAAGCTTCTTGTCTTTCCTGCTCGGATAAACGCTCGTTTCTTGAACTCATGGCTAAATTATTGGCCTCTCTAAAAATGGGACAGCCCACAATATTGACATTTATTTTATTTTTTTGAACCATTTTCTTTACGATTTGCAATTGCTGGAAATCTTTTTCACCAAAATAGGCGTTTGTAGGATTTACAATTTCAAAAAGTCGTTTTACAATAGTTCCGACGCCATCGAAATGCCCAGGTCTGAATTTACCTTCCATCTGATTTTCTAAACCGTCAAAGTCAAATGATTCCGAAATGATTTGTCCGTCATAAATATCATTTACGGCAGGTGCATAAGCAATTATTTCAGGATTTAAGTCGGTTATTTTTTTTATGTCGATTTCTAAGGTTCTTGGGTATTTTTCTAAATCTTCGGAGTTGTTAAATTGTGTGGGATTTACAAAAATACTTACAACAGTGATTTCATTTTCCAGCAAAGATTGTTGCATCAATGATAGATGCCCTTGATGTAGAGCGCCCATAGTTGGGACAAAACCAACGGTAGAATGGGCTGTTTTTATTGATTTCAAATGGGCTATCAAAGCTACTTTCTCGTAGAAAATATGCATGGTGGTTTTATTTAAATTTTGTGCAAACATAATATTTTAGTCAATAACTGCATAAAATTTTGTAATTTTGCGTGGTTTTTATTGCCAAATAATTTAGTAAACTACAATATGAAAGATAAGAGGATATTATATGTATCATCTGAAGTGGCTCCTTACCTCGCTGAGAATGAGGTCTCTTTAATGTCTTATGACGTACCGAAAATGATTAACGATCAAGGAGGACAGATAAGAATTTTTATGCCTAGGTATGGAAATATTAATGAGAGAAGACACCAATTACATGAGGTAATTAGACTTTCTGGAATGAATTTGGTGGTGAATGATTTGGATATGCCGTTGATAATTAAAGTGGCTTCGATTCCTAAAGAGAGAATACAGGTTTATTTTATTGATAATGATGAGTATTTTAAGCGAAAAGCCACATTTGCAGATGAAGAGGGTGTGATGTATCCTGACAATGATGAACGCGCTATCTTTTTTGCAAAAGGCGTTGTAGAGACTGTTAAAAAATTGAATTGGGTTCCGGATATCATTCATGTTCATGGTTGGATGGCAGCTATGTTGCCCATTTATATGAAACATTTTTATAAAAATGAGGCCTTATTTTCGGAGACCAAAATTGTTACTTCGGTTTATAGCCAATCTTTTGATGGGACTCTAGATGTTGAAATGATTAATAAAGTCAAATTTGATGGTATTCCAGAAGAAGCGATCGCCGATTTGGCAACGCCTGATTATGAAAATATTATCAAGGCCACTGTTCTGCATTCTGATGCAGTAATAATAGCTTCTGATAACCTCTCTTCAAGTTTAACAAAATTTATAGAATCTTCAGGAAAACCTTTTTTACCTTTCGTCCCGAAAGATAAATTCGCGGAAGCGTATACTAACTTTTATAAAGAAAAGGTTCTTTAAATTAAACTTTTATTATTAAATATGCACAATAATTCTTTTTTTAAGATAATTCTATTAGTTTCAAGTGTTTTTTTACTGTATTCGTGTGATAAAGATTACAATGTAATTGGAGAAGATTTAATAGATAGTAATCATTTTACATTAAAAGATACTTCTTATAATGTGTTGGCTTACAATCAAAAAATTACCCCAATTCAATCTAATAATTTAAATATTAATCCTTTAGGGATTCATGAAAATCCTGCCTTTGGTAATACAGCTGCCCATTTTGCCACTCAAATGGTGCTAGGCTCTGTGGATCCTGTTATTGACTTGAACCTGAACCCGGTGATTGATAGTGTGTATTTGACTGTTCCATATTATAGTACATTGAAAAGTACTGATGCCAGTGGTAATAAGACTTATGAGTTAGATTCCATTTATGCTGCAAGTGATGCCAAAATTAATTTGAGTGTTTTCGAATCGGGTTATTATATGAGAGACTTAGATCCTAATGGGGAATTTCAGGAATCGCAAAAATACTATACGGATCAAAATAGCGCTATTGATAATTTAAAGATTGGGGCTAGATTAAACGATGATATAAATCCAGATCAGAATGATGCTTTTTTCTTTAGTGCGAAAGAGATTGTTGAGTTAACAACAGATAAGGATGGAAAGAAAGTAACTACAAGAATGGCTCCTCAAATGCGATTGAAGCTGAATAATGATTTTTTTAAAAATAAAATAATTCTAGCTCCGGCCGGGAAGTTGAAAACAAATGATGTTTTTAAAGAATATTTCAGAGGGCTTTATTTTAAAGTGGAAAAATCAGGAAGTAACCCGAGCGGTTTGGCTATGTTGGATTTTAAGAAAGGAAAAATAACTATTAAATACAGAGAGAATACCTCAGGTACTGATGCAACACGTGTGGATAAAACAATTACTCTTAATTTATCCGGTAACACGGTAAGTTTATTGGAGCAAAGTAATACGAATGCGAATTATGAAAATGCGACGAATACCCCAAACAGAAGTGCTGGTGATGATAAGTTGTATCTAAAAGGAGGAGAAGGTTCGATGGCTATAGTTGAGCTTTTTGGTGCGGATAACGATAATGATGGCGTGGCAGACGAGTTGGAGATTATTAGAAGTAAAGGATGGTTAATTAATGAGGCTAATCTCGTTTTTCATATTGATGCTGAAAATATGGCCAATAGCTTTGAGCCAAACAGGGTTTATGTATATGATTTAACTAATAACCGTCCGTTGGTTGATTATTTTTTGGATGCATCAACAAATAGCTCGAATCCTAAAAAGGCAAAATCTACTTTTGGTGGTTTTATTAATAAAGAGGCCGTGGCTAATGGAAGAGGGGTAGATTATAAAATTAGAATTACAAACCAAATTAGGAGTCTCGTGAAAAATGCAGATTCGACCAATATTAAACTGGGTGTGGTAGTAACGGAAGACATCGCAACGTCTAGTTCAAATAAATTGAAAACGCCAAATGAATTTATATCTCAAGCGCCAAAAGCTTCTGTTATGAATCCGTTGGGAACTATAATTTTTGGAGGTACCTCGACAGTGCCTACTGACAAAAGATTAAAACTGCAAATTTATTATACAAAACCTAATTAAACTAAAATTATGTGTGGAATTGTTGGATATATAGGTTATAGAGAAGCTTATCCTATTATTATAAAAGGATTAAAGAGATTAGAATATAGAGGATATGATAGTGCAGGTGTCGTATTGTACGATGGTAAATCTGTAAAATTATGTAAAACAAAAGGGAAGGTATTGGATCTTGAGGCTAAAGTCGAAAAAGAGATTTCAACTAATGGAACTATAGGGATTGGACATACACGTTGGGCGACACATGGTGTTCCAAACGATGTGAACTCGCATCCGCATCTTTCTAATTCAGGTGATTTGGCAATTATTCATAATGGGATAATTGAAAATTATGCACCGTTGAAGGAAGAGTTAATCAAAAGAGGTTATACTTTTTATTCGGACACCGATAGTGAGGTTCTTGTGAACCTTATTGAAGATGTTCAGAAAAATGAAAAATTAAAATTGGGTAAAGCAGTTCAGGTGGCTTTGAATCAAGTGGTAGGGGCTTATGCTATTGCCGTTTTTGATAAAAAGACACCAAATGAAATTGTTGCTGCCCGATTGGGAAGTCCATTGGCAATAGGAGTTGGTGAAGGAGAGTACTTCATTGCATCGGACGCTTCGCCATTTATAGAGTATACTTCAAATGCTGTATACCTTGAGGATGGTGAAATTGCAAATATTAGGTTGCATAGACCTATGAAAATTAGAAAAATTAAAGACGATTCTTTAGTTGATCCTTATGTTCAGGAGCTTCAGATCAATTTGGAGCAAATAGAAAAAGGTGGTTACGACCACTTTATGTTAAAGGAAATTTATGAACAGCCAAGCGTTATAAAAGATACTTACCGTGGAAGACTTCATGCCAATGAAGGAATCATTCAAATGGCTGGTGTCGAGGATAATCTAGAGCGTTTTTTAAATGCTGATAGAATAATCATAGTAGCTTGTGGTACCTCATGGCATGCAGGTTTAGTTGCAGAATATGTATTCGAGGAATTTACAAGAATTCCAGTTGAAGTGGAATATGCTTCGGAATTCAGATATAGAAATCCAATTATAAATAGTAATGACGTTGTTATTGCCATTTCTCAATCTGGTGAAACTGCAGACACAATGGCGGCTATAAAGTTGGCTAAAGAACACGGGGCTTTTGTATTCGGTGTGTGCAATGTGGTAGGTTCTTCTATTTCCAGAGAATCACATGCAGGTGCTTATACTCATGCTGGTCCAGAAATTGGGGTTGCTTCTACCAAAGCTTTCACAACGCAAATCACGGTGTTAACAATGATTGCTTTGCGTTTGGCAAAAGCTAAAGGAACTTTGTCTAGTCCTGATTTTCATAGATATTTACAGGAATTAGAAATTATTCCTGAAAGAGTTAAAGAGGCTTTGGAGACTAATGAAAGAGCGAAAGAAATCGCAGCTATTTTTAAAGATGCCCCAAATTGCTTGTATTTAGGAAGAGGTTATAATTTTCCGGTGGCTCTTGAAGGTGCATTAAAATTAAAAGAAATATCGTACATTCATGCTGAGGGCTATCCTGCGGCAGAAATGAAACATGGTCCTATTGCTTTGATAGATGAGCATATGCCAGTTGTTGTTATTGCGCCAAAGCAGGGACATTATGATAAAGTGGTTAGTAATATTCAGGAAATTAAATCCCGTAGTGGAAAAATCATTGCTGTAGTTACCAAAGGGGATACACAAGTGCGCGAATTGGCGGATTATGTAATCGAAATTCCTGAAACATCGGATGCTCTGTCTCCATTAATAACAACAATTCCATTACAATTGTTGTCTTATCATATTGCTGTTATGAGGGGCTGTAATGTGGATCAGCCTCGTAACTTAGCTAAATCGGTTACTGTTGAATAGTTGATTGATTAAATAAAGTAAAAAAAGCGTTCGCCTAGGTGAGCGCTTTTTTTTTTGATTCACTTTTTTGTTGAATTTATGGAAGCTGTCTCGAGGTTTTTTAGGTATAATTCTAGTCTAAAAACGTAAGATTCGACTTCTAAATTCGGATTATTCTTTGTGAATTTTTTATGTTTAGTGTTAAAAAAACCTTTTTTTGATTGTTTGATGGGTTGTTGTAGGAAAATATTTTAATCACAATTTAATTATGATATATTTAATTTTTTGCTTGAAAATTGTATGTACGCATAGTATATTTTTAATTTTTCAAAGAAAAAGTGATATTTATGTAATAAACTAGAATATGAAAAATGTTTTATTATTGCGATAATGTTGATAATTCTCTATTTTTTTTAACGATTTTTTAATAATATTAAAAATATTTGTACTTTGCTAACCTAAACTAACTAATAATTAACCAAATGAGAATGTATTTAATTTTTTTGTCATTGTTTTTTTGTAGCATCACTTTTGCTCAAAATTCAATTTCAGGGATTGTTACGGATAGTCACAATCAATCTATTCCAGGTGCCAACATCCAAGTTGAAGGTGATGCCGCAAGTGCCGCCACTGATTTCGATGGTTCATTTACTTTAATTACTTCAAAAAAACTCCCTTACACAATTAGTGTCACTGCTGTGGGTTTTGGGTCAGCACAAGTAGAGATTACTTCGAATAAACAAAAAGTAAGTGTTAAGCTTGTGGAAATGGAAACAAAACTCGATGAGATTGTTGTTTCTGCTTCAAGAACACCGGAGAGAATCATAGCTTCTCCAGTTACGATTGAGAGAATGGGTATTCAACAAGTAAAAAACACAACTTCTCCTACTTTTTACGATGGTTTAGAAAATTTGAAAGAAGTACATTTTAATACTAGTAGTATCTCATTTAAATCTATTAATACTAGAGGTTTTGCCTCTGTTGGAAATACTCGTTTTATGCAATTGGTGGATGGAATGGATAATTCTTCTCCAGCATTAAATTTTGTGTTAGGAAATTTAATTGGTCTTTCGGATATAGATGTTGCTAATGTTGAACTTATGCCGGGTGCTTCATCCGCGCTTTATGGAGCAAATGCGTTCAATGGTATTTTGTTTATGAATAGTAAAAATCCTTTTACGAACCAAGGGATTAGCACTTATGTAAAATATGGTCAAACCACTCAGGATGTGGCAGGAACCAATGATTATTTCGACTTTGGATTAAGAGCGGCAACTGCTTT
>Ga0137355_1000011_pt1 | contig 31035 bp, 19 predicted proteins | sample EasRivERMLT800_2_FD_104763 | JGI IMG/M metagenome (GOLD analysis project Ga0137355, IMG submission 104763) | Soil microbial communities from meander-bound floodplain in the East River, Colorado, USA - East River MetaG ERMLT800_2 | ecosystem: Environmental > Terrestrial > Soil > Floodplain ... | reverse complement strand
TGTTGTATACTATTGATCCGCTGCCTTATCAGGCCAAAGTAAATGAGGCAGAAGGATCCTTGGCTGAGGTAGAGGCTAGATTGGCAAGAACCAAATCAGATTTTGATATGATGGTGCCGTTGGCCAAAATGAACGCTGTTAGCCAAAGGGAATTAATAGCTGCAAAAGCGGCTTATGATGCCTCGGTAGCCTCCATGAAAGCGGCAACGGCAACTTTAGAAAATGCAAAGATAGAATTGGGATATTGCAGAATTGTTGCCCCAATATCAGGATTGATTGGGATATCGAAAGTTAGGATCGGGGATTATGTTCGTCCAGGTGCGGCATCCGTTTTAAATACGATTTCAGACTTAGGAGATGTAAGGGTTCGATTTACAATGAGCGAACGGGAATATCTTCGAATTTTTAGGGAAATTTCAAAAAAGAATTCAAGCCTATTGGGAGCTGGAAAGTCAGTCTCATTATTATTATCTGATGGGTCAGTTTATCCAGAAACAGGTAAAATAAGCTTTGCGGATAGACAAATTGATCCAACTACTGGTGCAGTAACTGTTGAAGCGGCATTTGCTAATCCTGACAGATTAATTCGACCTGGCCAATATGTTAAAGTTTTTGTAGTGACAGATGTACGTGATAATGTATTATTAATTCCTCAGCGCGCAGTAATTGAAATGCAAGGGATTTACCAGGTTTATGTGGTAGACAATAATAACAAGGTAGAATTGAAAATGATACAAATTGGCCCGTCATACAAGGATTCTTATATAGTTACGGAAGGATTAACAGCAAGTGACAAAATTGCCATGGGAGGAACTTCCTTACTGAAAAGTGGAAGCGTTATATCTCCAAAAATTGCAGCGTGGACTCCAGGTAAAACAGAAAATTAATCAGTGCTAATTTAGATCATTATGGGAGAATTTTTTGTTAGAAGACCGATAGTTGCCATGGTAATCAGTATCATCATTGTGATACTCGGATTACTGGCATTACAAAAAACACCAATATCACAGTATCCGGACATCAATCCGCCTGTTGTAAAAATCACGACCAATTTTACAGGAGCAAATGCTTTAAATGTGGAACAGGCTGTTGCCACTCCAATTGAGCAAAAGGTAAATGGTGTAGAACAGATGCTTTACATAAAATCTACCAACACATCCGATGGAGCATGTACGATTGAAGTAACATTTGATGTAGGAACCAATTTGGATAATGCTAATATGCTTACCCAAAATCGCCAGGCACAGTCGGCTCCATTTATGCCTTCGAGTGTAAAACAACAAGGAGTAGTGGTAAAAAAATCATTATCATTCCCGATGATGTTGTTTACGCTTACCTCTTCAAATCCTAAATACGATTCAAAATTCTTGAATAATTACGCCAATATCAATATAGTGGACCAATTGGCCCGTATCAAAGGAGTTGGTGAAGTTTCGCTTTTTGGAGGGAGTGACTATTCTATGAGGGTTTGGTTAAAGGCAGATGTAATGAGTAAGCTTGAGGTTACGGTTGAAGATGTGAAGAATGCCTTGAATGCTCAAAACATGATCAGTCCCGGAGGAAAATTTGGAGCCGAACCTACTCCATTAGGAACTGATTTTACCTATGGTGTCACACTTCAGGATCGTTTGGTTACTGAAAAGGAGTTTGGCCAAATTGTTGTAAAAAGTAAATCAGATGGTTCGGAAGTACTATTAAGCGATATCTCCAGAATTGAATTGGGGACAGAAAACTACAGTTCAAATGCCCGTAGAAATGGTAATGCAACAGCAGCGATTACACTATTTCAGATGCCGGGAAGTAACGCTTTGGAAGTAGCTACTCTTGCTAAAGAGGCTATGAAAAAGATGTCCGAAAAGTTTCCTAAGGACATTGTTTATCAAGAATCATTGGATACGACACTTGCGATAACGGCCGGAGTTGAGGATATTGTTCACACTCTTTTTGAGGCTATTATACTAGTTATACTAGTTGTATTTATATTTCTTCAAAACTGGCGTGCCACTTTGATTCCATTAATAACAGTACCGGTATCTTTAATTGGTACAATAGCTGTTTTTCCAATGCTGGGATTTTCAATAAACACCTTATCTTTATTAGGATTAGTACTGGCAATTGGGATTGTTGTGGATGATGCCATTGTTGTGGTTGAAGCCGTCGTTCATCATATTGAAAAGGGAAAAACTCCTAAAGAAGCAACCATTCAAGCGATGCGTGAAGTTTCGGGGCCAGTAATTGCAATTGCTCTTATATTGATTGCGGTGTTTGTCCCCGTTGCAATGACACCCGGTATCACAGGTCGTTTTTACCAACAATTTGCCATAACTATTGCAGTATCTGTAGCCTTCTCCGCATTCAGTGCCTTGTCGTTAAGTCCCGCTCTCTGTGCCATGTTGCTAAAACCTACAAAGCCAGTTGAAGAACAAAAAGGATGGTTGGCCAAATTTTTTGCAGGTTTCAATAGAATTTTCGAAAAAGTTACCGGAGGTTATTTAAAAGGAGCTACTTTTTTTGCTAAAAAGTCATTACGCATTGTCGCTTTATTGGGTGTTATTATTGCGGCAGTTGTATTATTGGGGAAAAAGATTCCGTTAGGATTTATTCCGGAGGAAGATCAAGGTTATGTATTAATTAATATTGCATTGCCTCCCGCATCTTCTCTTCAGCGTACAGATGAAATTTCAAAGAAAGTCGATGGGTTTTTAAAAGAAGAGGAATCAATACTGTCATATACCACAATTAATGGATTTAGTATGCTTACCAATTCCTATCAACCTAATAATGCGTTTATTTTTATATCATTAAAGCCTTGGGAAGAGCGATCAGAAACGGCTAAACAATTGGTGGATCGATTAAATAAAAAATTAGCTACACAAATTACGACAGCAACAGCTTTTGCCTTTGGTCCTCCTGCGATTCAAGGTTTGGGTGCATCGGCAGGTTTTAGTTTAATGTTACAAGATAGAGGCGGAAACACTCCACAATATCTTGCCCAGCAAACACAAGCCTTTATTGCAGCCGCCCAAAAACGACCTGAAATTAAAAGGATTTATACCACTTTTAATGCGGGGACACCTCAGATAAAATTAGAAATCGACAACGAAAAAGCCATGAAAGTAGGGGTGCCTGTTTCAAAGGTTACCGAAGTATTGGGTGCCTTTTTAGGAGGAACTTACGTGAATGACTTTAACCGTTTTGGTCGGCAGTACAAAGTGTATTTACAAGGTGAAGCAGTTGACAGATTAAAGCCTGAAAATTTAAATAAGATTTATGTAAGAAATGACAATGGGGATATGTTGCCTGTATCCACTTTGGTTACGGCTACAAAAGTTGCCGGACCAGATTTTACCAACCGTCTTAATTTGTTTAGGTCTGCCGAGATTGGAGGAAGTCCTAATGACGGTTACAGTAGTGCACAAGCTTTGGATGCATTGGAAGAAGTGGCCAAGGAAACATTGCCTGCCGATATGAGTTACGATTATATCAATCTTTCGTATCAGGAAAAACATTCGCCGGGAGGAGGTACCGTATTTTTTATGGCATTGGTATTTGTGTTCTTAATTCTTGCGGCACAATACGAAAGCTGGAAACTGCCTTTTAGTGTATTGCTTGGAGCGCCTTTTGCCGTGTTTGGCGCATTTTTAGGATTGGCTTTGGCAAGATTTGGAAGCGACGCTTATGTAAATAACGTGTTTGCACAAATTGGATTGGTACTGTTAATCGGATTGGTGGCCAAAAATGCTATTCTTATTGTTGAGTTTGCCAAAGAAGAATATGAAAATGGTAAACCGCTTTACGAATCGGCAATGGTTGCGGCCAAACTTCGTTTTCGACCAATATTAATGACAGCTTTTGCCTTTATACTTGGCGTTGTTCCGTTGCTCACCGCTACAGGTGCGGGTTCACAGGCTCGTATCGTAATGGGGATGGCAGTGTTCAGCGGCATGTTGATAGCCACAATTCTAGGAGTATTAATTGTTCCGGGTTTATTTGTAATGATTGAAAATATCGGAAAAAAGAAAAATGAGGTGGCAGCAACTGAAAATAGTACGGATTCAAAAACTACAGATCATGAGTAAATTTAAAATAGTTATTGTTATTCTTATACTTGCAGTACTTCCTGTGGGGTGTTTGGTAGGGCCTAAATATGCCAGACCCGAAGATCAAAAAGTTGAAACGTTTCAAAATACAGCAGCAATTGTTGATACGTCTAAATCCGTTGTTAATTTGAAATGGTTTGATTTGTTTAATGATGATGTCCTTAAAGGTCTTATTAATGTAGGAATTGAAAGTAATTATGACATGAAAATTGCTATGGCCAGATTAGAGCTGGCCAGAGCGGAATTAGGGTATTCTAAAGCTGATTTGTTTCCCTCTTTTCAATATGGAGGTACTGTAAATAGTAATAAGGAAACTTTTCCAACATCTAATGTGCAGGCAAATATGAGTTGGGAGCTTGATTTTTGGGGTAAAGTACGTCATGAAAATAGAGCTTTACAGGCCGAATTGTTAGCAACAGATGAAGCCCGAAAAGTTATACTTACGGGTATTATCAGCGATATTGCTATTTCCTATTTTCAACTTAGGGATTTGGATAATCAATTGGATATTACTCAGAAGACTTTAATCGATAGACAAGAATCTTTTAGGATTATTAATGAACGATTTATGAAAGGGTATGTGTCTGAAGTTGATAAAGTTCAGATTGAACAACAGGTAGCTATAGCAGAAGCAGGAATTCCCAGTATTCAAAGGCAAATTACCGCTCTAGAAAATTTTATTTCAATTCTGACAGGACAAATTCCTGGAAAAATTGAACGTGGTAAAGCAAATAGTGATCAAAAAATGGTAACCGATATTCCATTATCGTTGCCGTCAAAGTTACTTGAAAACAGACCGGATGTTAAACAGGCGGAATTATTTTATATGTCTGCAAACGAGAGAATTGGGGTTGCTCAGGCTATGCGTTTTCCTTCGTTTAACATTGCTGCCATGGCTGGTTTTGCCAGTGCCAATTTAAGCGATTTGTTTTTGAGTAGTTCCTATAATCAAAATGCTGCGGCGGGGGTTGCCGGTCCGATTTTCAGTTTTGGAAAAAATAAGCGCAGGGTGGAAATTTTCAGGCAACAAGCTGAACAATCTAAGTTTGCGTACCAAAAAGCCTATCTTATCGCTATTGCTGAAGTGGAGAAGGCATTACAGGACGTGAAAACGTATAAAGAAGAATGGAATGCGCGTAATAGGCAAGTAATGGCAGCTAAAAAGAATTTGGAATTGTCTAACGCCAGATACTATAATGGATATGTTTCCTATCTTGAAGTATTAGATGTCCAACGTTCATTATATGAGGCCGAATTAGAACTTTCAAGATTGTCACAAAGACAACTAAGTTCGACTGTAGAGTTGTACAAAGCTTTAGGAGGAGGTTGGAATTAATACAGACATTTTATTTATTAATGGGTTAAAATATCCACATTTTCAAGAATGCTTGTGAATTAAATCGATTTGTGCATTATACTGAAAATAAGCACTTTAAAATGTAATAAATATTAATTACAGAAAGGATTAGTATAAAAATGTAGTAAATTTTCGCTCTTTTTTAAATATTATTCTACTAATGGATTATTCAAACGTTTAAAAATCGTCTTAAACTTAATCGAAAATTGTTCATTCACTAAAATTTAGAATTTATGAAAAAACTACTGGTTTTTACTTCATTTTTACTTGCAATGTCACTTTCTGCACAACAGAAAAAACAGCCCAACATTCTAGTTATTTTTGGTGACGATATAGGATGGAGCAATATAAGTGCCTATAATATGGGTATGATGGGTTATAAAACGCCTAATATTGATCGCGTAGCCAAAGAGGGTATAATGTTTACGGATTATTACGCCCAGCAAAGTTGTACTGCAGGCCGTGCCGCATTCATTACGGGTCAAAGTCCATATCGTACAGGTTTATTGAAAGTGGGTTTGCCTGGGGCAAAAGAAGGGTTGCAAAAAGAGGATCCGACTATTGCTGAATTATTAAAACCATTAGGATATGCTACGGGCCAGTTTGGAAAAAATCATTTGGGTGATCGAGATGAACATCTTCCAACCGCCCATGGATTCGATGAGTTTTTTGGTAACCTTTACCATTTGAATGCAGAGGAAGAACCAGAGAATGAAGATTACCCAAAAAATCCTGAGTTCTTAAAAAAGTATGGACCGAGAGGGGTCCTTCACACATGGGCTAATGCAGATGGAACCCAAAAAATTGAAAATACAGGACCAATGAACAAAAAGAGAATGGAGACTGTTGATGAAGAATTTCTTGGGGCTGCCAAAAAATTTATTGGTAAATCCGTTAATGATAAAAAGCCATTTTTTGTTTGGATGAACTCTACCCGTATGCATGTATTTACCCACTTGAAACCAGAGTCAAAAGGGAAAACGGGTTTGGGATTATCTGCGGATGGATTAGTAGAGCACGATGCAATGGTCGGTGAATTATTGAAACAATTGGATGATTTAAAAATTGCCGATAATACTATTGTAATTTATACAACAGACAACGGTGCCGAAGTCATGCTTTGGCCAGACGGGGGAATGACTCCTTTTCGCGGAGAAAAAGCGACGGGCTGGGAAGGCGGTTTCCGTGCTCCGGCAATGATTCGTTGGCCAGGCAATATTAAATCCGGACAAATTTCTAATGCTATTTTTTCTGCCGAAGATTGGATGTGCACATTGTTGGCGGCAGCGGGTGTTCCTGATGTAAAAGAGAAATTGCTGACGGGTTATACCACCGGAAAAAGTACATTTAAAGTGCATTTGGATGGGTATAATCAACTTCCCTATTTAACTGGAAAAACTACAGAAGATCCGCGCAAAGAGATGTTTTATTTTAATGATGATGGAAGTCTGGTGGCTTTGCGTTATGATAGATGGAAATTGCATTTCCAAATTCAGGAAAATCATGGATTTGGAGTGTGGCAAAAACCTTGGACAACCTTGCGTTTTCCGATGTTAATGGATCTTAGGGCTGACCCATTTGAGCGCGCAGAACACGATTCGAACGGATATGTTCAATGGGCTGCGGAACGCATGTATTTACTTGTTCCCGCACAAACATATGTTGGGCAGTTCCTTATGTCTTTCAAAGAATTTCCACAACGTCAAAAAGTTGGAAGTTTTTCTCTTGATCAAGTTATGCAAGCAATGCAAAAACAAGGACATAATTAACAATGGATATTCTTTTTTGAAATTAACGGTCATCATTCTATTACTATCGGAATGGATGGCCGTTTTTTAATTTAGAATTTTTATAGGAGTATTAGTTTTGTTTAATATGTTCACAGTGTGAATTTTATCTCTCAATAATTCAAAAAGCACTCTTGTTAATTGCGTATAATTCACTAACTTTCAGATATGTAAACTAATATTTTTGATTTTTTGAGATTCCTGTCAAAAGCATGTTGGATTTAAAATCATGAAGCCATGAAAATTTCTTTTGAAACAAAAATACTCTTAGGATTTATCGTCAATTTATTGGTCGTGATTGCTTCGGGATGGATTTTTATCTCGCAACTTGATGAAAGGTATGAGCAAACAATGTATTCTACACGTGATTGGATAGAACTCTCATTATTCATTCTTTCCATTATTTTATTGACGATTGTTTATTATATCATTAAAACTCAGCTGCGGGCCAAAAAAATTTCCCAAGATCTTCTTTCCGAAAACAGGTTGTTGCTTCAATCCATTATTGATAATACCACTAATCCCATTTTCATAAAAAAAATAAATGGGGAATACCTGTTAGTTAATAAGCAATACGAGGCTTTGTTTCATGTTTCCGGCGAGGAGATAATAGGTAAGACTGATCGGGATTTTTTGCCTGAAGCCACGGCAAATGGCTATAGGGATTCTGATCTGGAAGTCGTAAAATTGCTTAAGGAGTTGAAGACAGAAGAAACCATCCAACAAGCGGATGGATTGCACACCTATATTTCGGTAAAATTTCCTTTGTTTGATAAAACAGGCAGAGTTTATGCAATAGGCGGTATCGCTACAGATATTACCGATAGAAAGAAAGATGAAGAGTCGATTAAGGCAGCCGATAAGTTTTTTAAAATGGCCTTAGATGTTATGGTTATCGCTTCCAAAGATCGATTTATAAAGATAAATCCGGCGTTGAGTATTTTACTTGGATATTCTGAAGAAGAGTTGTTAAGTAAGCCCTTTTTGTCATTTGTGCATCCCGAAGATCATGAAACAACACAAAAAGAAATTGGAAAGCTTCAAATGGGAGCTTTGGCCATGAAATTTGAAAACAGATGGATTTGTAAAGACGGGTCTATCAAGTGGCTTGCCTGGTCTGCTTCGCCAGATGTTGTTACAGGATTATTATATGCAATAGCCAGCGACATAACTGCACTAAAAGAGAATTTAAAATCATTATCTTTTGCTGAAAAATTCTTTAATCTGTCTTATGACATGTTTGTCGTGGCAAAAGGGGATCATTTTATAAAAGTAAACCCTGCTTTCATTAGAATTCTGGGATATGACCAAAAAGAGATGGACGACAAAAGATTTTTGTCCTTTACTCATCCGGATGATCTTGAGATTTCTATCGAAGCACTTAAAAAAATGCAGAAGGGAAATTCGTTATTAAACCATAGAGCCCGAGCCCGTTGTAAAGACGGTTCCTATAAATGGCTGGATTGGACCAGTACGCTGGACTTGCAAACCGGAATAATGTATGCCGTGGCCCGTGATGTCACAGAATTGATGGAAAACGAGGAGTCATTAAAAATGGCAAACACTTTTTTTAATTTATCTTTTGATATACTTACGGTTGCTAAAGACGAACATTTCATCAAAATTAATCCGTCATTTACCAAAACTCTCGGTTATAATCAGAAAGATTTGGATAAAATAAATTTTAAGGATCTGATCCATCCAGACGACAGAAAATTGGCAGATGAAGTCTTAGCTAAATTGATGGAAGGAGAGTCGGCAGTAAGTTACAAAGGAAGATTTCTCTGTAAGGACGGAAAGTATAAATGGTTGGATTGGAATTCTAATATTGATAGGGAAAACAAAGTCTTATATTCTGTAGCAAGGAATATAACAAAACGAGTTCAATTGGAGGAAGAACAACAGAAAACAGTAAACGAGCTCTACGAAAATGAGGAAAAGCTGAGGTTAATCCTTGAAAACATTGGGGATGGAGTTATCGTTGCGAATACTGATAAAAAAGTAATAATGGCCAATTATATGGCCAATGCGATTTTTGGAATTGAAGAGGATGATCAGATTTCCTCTAATATAACCAATCATTTTGAATTGTTTTTCCCTGATGGGAGTACCGTTTTTCCTTCGCAATACTTACCAATGGAACGTGCATTAAATGGGGAAACCACAAATGATGTTGATATTGTGCTTTGGGATGAAGCTACCCAGGAAAAGCGACGCGTTCTGATGAGTGGAAGACCTTTAGTAGATCAGGATGATAATGTGGTTGCTGCTGTTGTAACGATAAAAGATATCAGTAAATACAAAAAACTGGAAGAAGAGCTAAAAGAAACCGAAAGCAAATACAGACGATTGATAGGTTTTAAAAAAGGAGGAGATTTAGCAGTTTGATTCTTGCTGAACCTTATCCATTAACAAAAAAACCACGAGTGATCGTGGTTTTTAAGGTAATTTATGAGTTGAATTAGCAATACTCGTTGAAAGCATCTTTTAAGTTTTCGGCAATCAATTCTGCCGGACGCCCCTCAATGTGGTGACGCTCTAGCATATGAACTAGTTCGCCATCTTTGAACAAGGCAATACTTGGAGATGATGGAGGGAAAGGAAACATAAATCCTCTTGCTGCGGCTACCGCTTCTTTATCTACACCTGCAAAAACCGTTACCAAATTGGTTGGTTTCTTGGCGTTGTCTAAACTCATTTTTGCTCCCGGACGTGCATTTCTTGCAGCACAACCACAAACAGAATTTACAACTATAAGAGTTGTTCCTGCTGCTTTCATTGCGTTTTCCACTGACTCAGTAGTATGTAATTCTTGAAAACCTGCAACTGTCAATTCAGCCTGCATTGGTTTTACCATTTCTTCTGGATACATATTTTTTGTTTTATGTTTAAAATTCTCTTTGGTTTATCCCGATAACTCGAGGTTGCAAAGTTACAAAGTTCTATTGAACTATTTTGTTAGAATGTTGTTAATGCGGGTACTCCAATTTTTTTAAAAGAGAATATAATGTTTTGGGATCTTTATAAGAACCTGTTTGAAGTAGTATCGTAAGATTTGATCCTAAAACCGTGATTGTGGGATAACTAATTTCGTTATTGATTGTGGCTAGCTCAATTGCTAATTCATGAATTCCCGTGTTTTGCCCCGAAGGCTTGAATTTGAAAGTATGGTCGTTGAAAATGATATCGTTTTTGCTTTCGGCGTCTAATGAAATAAAATAGAAATTTTGGTTTAAAAATGCCACAATTGCAGGATCTTTAAATGTCGTATTTTCCATTAATTTGCAGTAGTTACACCAAGAGGTATGAATAAAGATCACAAAAGGCTTTGGGTTTGTGGTATTCAATTTTTCTGCTTCTTCAAAGGAATAGGATTTCAACTGGGCAAAACCTGCTGGAATTGCCCAAAAGAAAATCAATAATATGAAAATGCCTTTTTTCATTATTTTAAATTATATCTCAACCCGAAAAAACCACGAATACCTTGATTTGGCGCATAAATGTAGGTTGTGTCGAAAGTTAGAGCGTAGGGATTTGGTGGTAATCCTTCAGGGTTGTTTTCTTGTATGGGAATTACTTTTCCATTCGGATAGTATTTTACATTTTCGTCAAACGGGTCTTCCGTTCTGGAAATCAAAAAGGGATTGTTGCCTTTTGGCGTAAAATTAAGCAGATTTTTTATTCCGGCATAAAGTTCAAAATTTTTCCAGCCCGTGTAGGTAAATTGTATGTTTTGCAAACTGTACCAAGGTGAGTTTGGACTTCGTGGGTCTAAAACGTTGAGCAAAGGCAATTTCATTGGGCTGTACACATTTCCGGTATAATCAATTCCTAAATCAATAGCTCTTATTTTATAAGAAACACTCCAAGTTGCCGTGAATTCCTCTGTTAAAAATGGTCTTTCTTTTACGCCGTTTTCCACATTGGAAACATCCATATAAGTGGCACCGGTAATTACTTTTATACCATTATTGAAATTAACATCCATATTGGCGCTGATTCCTTGGCTAATTGCATAACCGTTGATGTTGTCGTAGATGATTTTATTGGGATCAGTGTCGTAATCAGAAACAATTTTGTTGCTGAATTTAGTGTAAAAAGCAGTGGTTTCTATTCCCATAAAAGTCCCGCCGCCAAAATATATTTTCTTGATATAATTCAAATTGGCATTGATCGACTTTTCAGGATTCAAATTATTGGCAATCACAACTTCTCTGGAACCGGTTAAGGCCGCATGGTCTTCGGTAAATAAATTAACTACTCTAAATCCTGTTCCGGTATTAAAACGCAGAATGTTTTCGTCGTTAATTTTCCATTTGTAGGCCAAACGGGGCGTGAATATATTGCCGTGAATGGTATTGTAATCGTAGCGAAGCCCCAGCAATAGTTTATGTTTATCTGTAAAAGTAATTTCATCTTGCGCAAAAATTCCAGGTAACCACGTTTCTTCAGGATTATTTTCGCCTAACAATGCTGTTGATTGTGTGTTGTCATCATAATAGGTATAACGGGTTGCTAGACCAGTAAGCATATCGTTTTTGCCTATTTTTTTGTCCCAAGTGAGTTGAAGAAAACCTATTTTTTGATTGGCGATATAAGAGGTTGTTCCGTAGCGACTGTCTTGGTAATGCACATTTCCGGAAAACGAAAGCATCAATTTTTCTTGTGATGGTAACTGATAACTTCCTAATAATTCCCCACGTTTGGTATAAATACTTTCGCCGTAGATCTGGTCTCCTCCACGGTACTTTTTCTCCCATCGAACATCGCCACCCCAACGATCTTCATACATACCTCGGACAGCAACGGAGAATAACCTATTATCTTTTCGATTAAAAGTCCATTTGTTAAAAATCGAAATCCGATCTTGAAGTGTGACATCAGTAAAATTATCTCCGTCATTATCAATTGTCTGATCGTATTTGAAATAATTGACCCCAAGAAGTGCGGTTGCGTTTTTGCCCGCACTGAATTTTAAACCCAGATCAACATTGGTTTCCAACCATGTCGTTGTGAAAACATCGGCAGAAAACACAGGGGCGTTAATTGGATTTTTTGTGATAATATTGATTAAACCTCCCACGGCTTCGCTTCCGTATAAGGATGAAGCAGGGCCTTTTACAATTTCAATTCTTTCCACCAGCGAATTTGGGATTCCAGACAGCCCATAAACGGTTGATAAACTGCTTACAATGGGCATTCCATCTATCAAAACCGAAGTATAAGGTCCTTCAAGACCATTGATGTGAATATCCCCAGTATTGCAAACCCCACAATTAAGCTGTGGTCGTACGCCATTTACGTTTTGTAATGCTTCGTATATATTTGCCGTTGGGTTTTTTTTGAAAAACACAGGTGTATAAACTTCAACAGGGACAGCACTTTCCAGTCGTCTTACGGCTTTCAAAGTTCCCGAAACCACGACTTCGTTTAATTCATTTTCTCTTTTGGATAGTTCGAAATTTACTATTGCTTCTGCGGTTTTATTTATAGTTATATTCTTTTGGGAGGTTTGATAACCTACTGCCGAAACCTGAATTTTATAATTTCCTTCCGGAATGGTTGAAAATTTATAGTAACCTAAACTATCTGTTTCCGTTTTGTAATTTGTTCCGATTAATATAATAGTGCTATTTGGTATCCCTTTTTTTTCAAAAGAAACTAATCCTGAAATCGAAAGGGTTGATTGTGAATAGCTATTTTGAAAAGCATAGAGAATTAGTAACAAATAAATTTTTTTCATTTCGTATAAATATAATTTTAGACAAAACTAAAAATTATATTTTACGAATCCAATATTTTAATTACATTTGTGTCAGTAATTTAATTTCAGTCATGGGAAAATCATTAGAAGAAGTTCACGAATCCGTTGCGGCTCACAATAAAACATCAGTATTCAGAAAAATATTGGCCTTTTCGGGGCCTGCGTATTTGATTAGCGTGGGTTATATGGATCCGGGAAATTGGGCAACCGATATTGCGGGGGGTAGCCAGTTTGGTTATGCCTTGATTTGGGTTTTATTGATGAGTAATATTATGGCTTTGTTGCTGCAAAGTTTAAGTGCCCGACTTGGAATTGTTACCCAGCGTGATTTGGCGCAAGCTTCGCGCGAAACCTATCCTAAATTAATCAATTATATTCTTTATTTTCTTGCCGAAATTGCCATTGCTGCCTGTGATTTGGCCGAAGTTTTGGGAATGGCCATCGGGATCAATTTGTTGTTTGATATTCCATTGATTGAAGGGGTGCTGATTACGGTTTTAGATACTTTTCTCTTGTTATTTCTGATCAATAAGGGTATCCGAAAAATGGAAGCTTTCATCATTGTGTTGGTTGGGATCATCGGGTTCTCCTTTATTTTCGAAATGATTTTTGCGCAACCGGAAATGGATAAAGTGATTTATGGTTTGATTCCTTCACTTCCCGGTCAAGCGGCTTTATATATCGCTATCGGAATCATTGGGGCAACGGTAATGCCGCACAATTTATATTTACATTCTGCTCTGGTGCAAAGCAGAAAATTAGACAGAAGCAAGGCAGGGATTAAGGAGGCATTGAAATATAATTTCATTGATTCGACCATTGCACTGAACTTGGCCTTTCTAGTAAACGCAGCCATTTTAATATTGGCAGCTGCAACATTTTATAAAAGCGGTATGTTTAATGTATCTGAGATTCAAGATGCACACCGATTTCTGGAACCGCTTTTGGGGAGCAAATGGGCTCCGATATTATTTGCAGTGGCTTTGATTGCCGCAGGGCAAAGTTCTACCGTTACCGGAACCTTGGCGGGACAAATCATTATGGAAGGCTATCTCAATTTACGGATCCAACCATGGATTCGAAGAATTATTACCCGACTTGTTGCCATTGTTCCGGCAGTCATCGTGATTTCTGTTTTTGGAGAAGGTGTTACTGGTAAGTTATTGATCTTAAGTCAAGTTATCCTGAGTTTGCAGTTGGGTTTTGCCATTATTCCACTGATTCATTTTGTGAGTGATAAATCAAAAATGAAAGGTTTTCATATCGGTAAATATACACAAATTGCTTCTTGGATTGTTGCAACTATTATCGTTTCGCTTAACGCCAAATTGGTTTTTGATGTAATAGGCGACTGGCTCGAAACTTCCGAAAATCCAATACTGTTATGGGTTACGGTGGTTCCGTTGGCAATAGGGTTCTTGATTCTGTTGCTGTATATTGTATTTAATCCTTTTGTTGTCAAATCAAAAATAGATATTCAGAATCATTCGCCACATAATTTGGAGATTAAATGGAGCAAAACCGGAACGTATAATAAAAAGAAAATCGCCATTAGTGTTGATTTTTCTTTTGCGGATGAAGCTGCATTAAACAATGCTTTAGATCTTGGCGGAGAAGAAGCTCATTATACCCTAATTCATATTGTGGAGACGGTTGGTGCAATGGTTTATGGAAACGATACAAAAGACTGCGAAACGACCATTGATGGTAAATTACTTTCGGAATACCGAGAAATGCTAACGGAGAAGGGGTATAAAGTCACTACTAAATTAGGTTTTGGAAAACCCAGTAAAGCCATACCGGAAATCATTAACAAAGGTGATTTTGATGTTTTGGTGATGGGAACTCACGGGCACACCGGAATTAAAGATTTGATTTTGGGAACCACCGTTGACAGTGTCAGACATAAAATAAAAATTCCGTTGTTTATCGTAAAAAAATAAATTTTTCATTTAACCCTTTTAGAGTACATCCTGAAATTTTGGGACTGGAAGGGTTCTAATCCGAAATTACATGACCTTTTCAGAAGAAAATTATTTAAAAGCCATTTATCATCTGACGATTCTTTCCGATTCAGAGGTGAGTACGAATGCCATTGCCGAAATGATGGAAACCAAAGCATCATCAGTAACCGACATGCTCAAGAAACTGGCCGAAAAAGATTTGGTTAACTATAAAAAATACCAAGGTGTTTCCCTGACCGATAATGGAAAATTAGCTGCCAAAATGATTGTGAGAAAGCATCGTTTGTGGGAGGTTTTCTTGGTGGAAAAACTTGATTTTTCTTGGGATGAGGTGCACGACGTTGCAGAACAGTTAGAACATATCAAATCTGAAAAACTAATCAACAGACTAGATGATTTTCTGGGGAATCCAACCGAAGACCCTCACGGAGATCCGATCCCTGATGTGAATGGGCAAATTATTAAAGTCGAAAAACAATTGCTTTCGGAATTATCAGAGCATCAGATCGGTATTTGCGTTGGTGTGAAAGACACCTCATCTGAATTTTTGAAATATTTGGACAAACAAAAAATCGCCTTGGGATCCAAAATCGAAATTATCGGAAAAGAAACCTTTGATTTGTCCTTAAAAATTAAAGTGGATAATACCGATTTAACGATTTCCAATAAAATTGCGAGTAATCTGTTTGTGAAGTCAACGTAGCTGGAAGATCCTAATATTTAAAATAATTTTCTGTATTTTAAAATTACTTAAATAATTACCACAATAAAAGAGTTTCATTTTTTAATAAATGTATCCAGACTCATACTGTCTGGATGCATTTAATTTTGTCAGGGTTTTTTATCGCTTTTAAAACCTATTAATTTTCGATATTTCTGTTCGCTTTGCTCTAGGGCGACCTCAAGCTCTTTGTAGTAAGTTATATCTTTAATATTTGCAACAGCAGCTATAATGTAGTTGTTTTCATCTACGATTGGTCTGCCGCTAATAATAACTCTTTTTTGGGCTTTAGTTTCAGGATCTTCAATTATTATTTCAACGTCGCCGGTAGATTCTCCTCTTAATGCCTTGTCCAACGGAAGGTTCTGTGCCGGAAAAACGGTTTCAGCATCTGGATAATACAAATCGTATTGAGCTGACCAATCCAGAGTAGTTGGGTATTGTGGATCTTGTTTTATTCCTATAATTTCTTCTGCCATATGATTGGATAAAACAATCCTTTTTTGGCTATCAGTAACAATGATGCCTTCACCAATATTTTCCAGAATTAATTTCAATTTTAGTTCGTTTTGGCGAACTAATTTATCGGCTTCGATTTTTTCGTTTTCCAATTTTTTTCTTAATGATATATCTTTGACAAAAGCAATGAAGATATACTTATCTAAAAGCGTGGCGGGAGATACGGTTAACTCTACTTCGAACTCGACATTATTTTTGTTAAGTGCCGTGATCTCTATGGTTTTGTTTATAATAGGGCCTTCACCAGTTGCCAGGAATTTTTCAAACCCGTTAATATGATTTTCCCTATAATGTTCCGGAATAATAAATTTGTGCATAGGTTTTCCCAGTACCTCAAGGAATGTCCATCCAAATATTTTTTCGGCTTGAGGATTCCATCTGACAATATTTCCTTCTTCGTTTATTATTATAAGGGCATCTGGTGCCTCATCAAATATGATTTGCAGTTGGGCTTCGCTTTCTTTTAATTTTTGTTCGGCTGCTTTCCGTTCGGTAATATCTCTCATTATCGATTTATGTCCCGTTATTCTATTTCCCTCTCTAAGCTGGATTACTGTTTGTTCGACCCATTTTTGATCTCTGGATTTGGTGATAATTGGAAATGAATAAGTGGTTTCATCGATCCTGTTTTTAAATTGATTTAAATAGAATTCGGCTACCCGTTCTCTCCACTCCGGTGCTACAAGTTCTGAAATATGTTTGCCTATAATTTCATTTTGTGTGTAACCCGTTAGTTTTTTACATGCCGGATTGATGTAGGTAAAATAACCCTTGTAATCGGAAGTATGAACTACATCACCTATATTTTCAACTATTTCACGATATTTTTCTTCGCTTTTGCGTAGAGTTTCGGTGGCTTCTGCCAATTGGGCTGTACGTACGGTCACTTTTTGTTCCAGTTCCTCGTTTAGTTTTTTAATCTCGTTTTCGGAGGTTTTTCGATCCGTAATGTCATGAATGACAAGTACCCCGCCGGTTATCTCTCCAAGAGGATTTTTTAGCGGTCTGGCTGTTACAATAACAAAAATACCCACGGGATTTTTATAATTTTGAATAAGCATTTCCATATTGTTCACTTCTTCTCCGTATAATGCTTTTACCAATGGAAGGTCATCAGTATTGAAGATTGTTTTGGTATTGGGAGAAATGAAACCATAAGTTTGAGCCCATTTTTCTTTGGGAATATCCATGGGACCAATTCCAATTATTCGTTCACTGGCTTCATTCCAAATGATGAATTTTTTATTTTCATCAACAACAATTAATCCATCACCCATATTTTGTATAACAGATTGTAAAAGTGTGTTTTGTTCATCCAATTGTTCTTTGGATTTAGCCACTTCGTTGTCTCTTTTTTCGATATTTTCCAACATATCGTTGAGTCCTACTGAAAGGATGCTAATTTCGTCTTTTCCTTCAATATTCATACGGATTTTATAATCGGCCGTATCCTTTACCCTTTGAATCACGGTAACCAAATTCAATAACGGTTTTGAAATATACTTTTTAATAATCACCGCAATTAAAAAAGCAAGCCCTATTCCAACTAGCAGTAACACGATTCCCAGACGCAATACATCCATTTTTATTTTATTCAATTCCGAAAGGTCGAACCGGATGCAGACCATTCCCATGGTTTCATTTCCTTTTGTTATTTTGCTGTAAACAAAAAGATTTTGATCGGTGAATAGAAAATTTTTTTGATCCACTGGTGGAATTGAAAAACCATAATTAGGATCGGAACCGGGTTTTGTATATGACGCAAATACAGTTCCTTTTTTATCAAGTATGTTCACATTTAAAATGTCGCTTTGAACCGTTAATTCTGACAGCGTTTTTTTTGCGGCGGCATTGTCTAAAAACTCAAGAGCAGAAACGCTATTAAAACCAACCACTTGCGCAATGGCAAGTGAGCTTCTCACTTTTCGGTCTTTGAACCCTTTAATATCGATCAGTACAAAAGCGGTAATGCAAAGCCCCAATACCAATGCTGAGGTAAAAACCTGCATTAATACAAGCTTATTTTTAATTGATATATTGCGTAGATTAATCATTGTTTGTTGTTTTTAACACTAAAAAAGAATCACCCCATCGGCTAAGCGTTTTTATGTAGGTATTTTATCTTCAGTTTTCTTCTTGTTGTTTAAATAGTTGACAGAACAATTTTTATTTGTAATTTGATGCATTATTGTACAATAATGGCATGTTGCAACAAGAAGGAGCTGATTCCTATACCTGATTTATTTATGGCTTTTAGATTGACTTCAAATTTTAATTTTTGATCAACCATTACAAAATTCATATGTGAACCTTTTTTTCCGTGTCCATCCTGTTCAGTTACTATTAATACCGGCTTTCCGGAAAATTTTGAAACAATTGCTTCAATCGGAATGGAGCAATTGTATGGGACAAACAAGATGTTACAAAAGCTTAATTCATTCAGGTTTTTGTATTCTTTTACCTCAATTTTTTTGTTCTTTGCAATGGCACGTAAAGCATCAGTAATTGGACTTCCTTCCAAGACGGCTATTTTATAAACCTGGTTTTTAGAAAAATTTTTCCAATAAACATAATCCACAAAGTGATACAAGAAATCTGCTTTTAATGCATATTCCTTCCCGGCTGCATTTTGTTGTGCTGATATTGGATTTCCTCCCATTAATAGGAGAGTTATTCCTAAAAAAAATAGGGTGTTTTTAATTGTCATACGCTTTGTTTTTAACGAAGTTATCAAATGATTTGAAATGATTCTTTGTTAATTGTTCGGAATCCAAATCAGAATTTATAGTTTAAAGACAGACTAAGTATAGTTCCTAATTGGCTAAAATGAAAACCACCATAGGTCATTTGTGAATAACGCCCATTGAAGGTAATCAAGTTAAATTGTGATTTTAGTTGCGAAGGATCATTCAAAATTGAGCTTCCAACATCATTTTCTGTTTTAAATTCCCATTCAGGCAATATGTTAAATAGATTGTTTGCGTTTAAGGTTAATGTTAAATGGTCATTTGCAAAGTAGTTAATTGCTAAATCGGTAACTATTCGTGGCATAAATTCAGTTCTTAAATTTGGATCGAGACCAGATTGTTTATATGTAGTTTTACCGAAATAAGTGTTGTTAAGTAAAAAATCAAATTTCCCGATGGTATAGTTTGTGCCAAAAATCCATTTGGTTTCAGGTCTTGAAGTAAACATTAAAGCCTCTAATGTCGGTCCGAAATTATTGCTTGCCACATCTGAGATTCTTTCATTTTGGAAAGTTATATTTCCGGATAGGATGAACCCTAATTCACCACGTCCTAATGTTATGGAGTTATAATTCATAACTATGTCCAAGCCCGATGTTCTTGAATCGAATGAATTTTCAAACCAGGCTACAGAACCAAATGAAGTTACTACTTTATCTCCCAAAACAATTCGATTTTCTAGTTTAATATTATAGTAATCTAAAGTGAAATTGAATTTTTTGGAAGGTTTAGCTCCTATTCCAATAGAGATGTTAGTCGATTTTTCAGCGTCTAATTTAGGGATACCTAAAATGTGGGCTTGTGGCGAAACATTGTTTATAAGTCCAGTTATTTCTACTCCCTGACCCGGAACAAAGGAGTATTGTGATTTTTGAGTATAGATTTGGTGTAATGTAGGCGCTCTGAATCCAGTAGAAAAAGATCCTCTGAAGGTTACTTTGTCATCGGCAAATTTATATCTTGAACTTAATTTCCAAACTGTCGCTGACCCAAAATCGCTGTAATCTTCATAGCGAATCGTACCGTTTAATAGAAGGTCTTCAATGATATCGTAGGCCAAATCAAAATATCCCCCAAAATTATAGCGATTCCATTTACCGGAATCCTCAGGTCTATTTCCGGCAAAAGAATCGACGCCAAATTCATCCCAAGACGCTTTGTCCCCTTCAACAACTTCAAATGTTTCTGTTCTAATTTCTGATCCAAAAGCAACGCTTACTTTCTCGGATAATACTTTGGAGATGTCTAAGTTCCCCACAATGTGGTTGAAGGTTGCTCCTCCCGGTTTAAAGTATATGGGGCTGTTCTCTTGATAGATATGAATTCCATTTGCATCTTGAATTGGGGATCGGTTATGGGAGTTTTCAACGGTATAGGTTTGCGAATTGCCTCCTATTGTCATACTGGCATCAATATTCCACCCATCTTTTAAAGATTTGTAGCCCACAGTAGCATTGTAATCATTTAAATCTCCGGTAAAAGTTGGATGATAACCTTTGTAAGAAGCAAGTGTTCCATCTCCAAAGAAATCCAACAAATACGGAAGATCGTTTAAAGTAATACCATCTCCGTAATTCCAATAAGGGGTTCTATAATTGGCAAAAGAATTTACTTTTTTATAGGTATAAGCGGCATTGTAATACAATTGAGTTTCAGTTGATAATTCTAATAGGCCATTTACCAGAAATTTTGCTGCTGCTGTCTCTGGGGATCCATTTATGTTTAGGGCATCAGGGTATTTTGAAAGAAAAGAAGTGACATCTGTTAAAGTGTTTATACCGGCGATGGTCCCACCAAAGTCTGCAAAGTCTCCATCGACATTTACTTTACCTGGCCTGTTGGCTAAGTTTACCTTGGAGAACTCTAATGTGTAATTTATAAACCCTTTGTTATTGACGGTAGATCCATTGTTTAGGCTAATTCCCATGATCTCGCCATCACCTTCAGAAGTAATTCCGGTTCTTATGGTAACAGATCCATCCGTATCGTTTTTTTTCAGGATTATGTTCATTACACCGGCAATCGCATCAGAACCATATTGTGCCGAGGCGCCGTCACGAAGTATTTCTATTCTTTCGATAGCATCTATCGGAATGGCAGAAAGGTCTACGGCAGTTTCACCACGAGCCGGTGACGTTTGCGCATAAAGTAAGGAACTCAAATTTTTGCGTTTACCATTGATAAGAATTAAAGTTCTACTAGATCCCATGTTTCTGATTTCATAGGGATCAAGTAGCGAAGTTGCATCATTTATAGGCGTTTGGACCGTGTTGAATGACGGAATTTTATATTGCAATGCTTTGTCTAAAGTAATTTGGCCAGTAGAAATGAGGTCTGCAGAGGTCAAGACGTCAATAGGAAGAGCAGTCGTGGTATTACTTCTTGGCGCAGCTCTTGTTCCGGTGACTATGGTTTCCTCAGAGGTTTGTCCGCCACCCTCAGACAAGACCACATTTAGGATTGGGTCGGCCGTTTCATGCTCTTGTTTCGAGAATCCAATACTGCTAAAGACCAAAATAGCTCCTTCTTTAACGAAGATCTGGTATGCACCATCGCTATCTGAAGAAACACTGTTATTTGTTCCTTTTTCGGTAATGTTTACTCCTGATAAAGCAACTCCAGCGTTATCTATAACAAAACCCTTGATTTCTTTTTGAGCGAAAAGAATCGTGACGTTTAACATAAATAATAAGAAAGTAAACTTTTTCATAATTAGTTGATATTGGTTCTTTTTGATTTAAAGTCAAATGCAACGTAATGAGTTTAAGTATTTTTGGTTTGGCTGTTTAATTTAATGCTTTTGTGAGAGCAGCCAGTGGAGATATGTTCATTAAATTAAAAAAACAGTTTCTTGTTTTTCATAATGACTAAATGTTATAAGTTGTCATTTTGTGTAGCTTTATTTGCTGCAAATCTGAAATATTTTTAATCGGATTAAAAGTTTTAGAATTTTAGTATTATATATTCTACTAAATATTATGATTGCGTATCATTTTACCGATTACCAATTCATAATAGTTCTGTAATTTCAGTTGCTTGAGTAGGAGTAAAGCAATAGTGCTGAAATTAGGTTCAAAAAACACCTTCATCAAAGTACAGATAGGGAGCCGTTTTTTTTTAAATAAAAAAACGTAAGTATTTGATCTTTAGCGTTTATGTGTTATTTTTCTGTTATGTAAATTTACTTAATTTAAATTGATTAGTTTAAAGGGAAGTGCAATTTTTTTAATGGCTAACAGGGATGTTCATTAAAATTTTAAATTGCCGACGGACTAATGCAAACACAACGAATTCTCCTTTTTTGTAAAAATAAAAAGAAGGTATAATTTAGTATATAAGTTTGATTTGATTTTGATAATCAAAGAGAAAAGAAGAAAAAATTAATGGCAGCCACAATCATCCCCACCGCAGTTTTTACCCGATTTTTTTTTCCAAAAGAACTTTCGAATTAAAAAAGAAATGGCAATTCCGAGTGCGATAAAAGCTAAAATTTCTTGAATCATATTCGTTTACTTTAGTAGTTGAAATGCGATTAATGCCACTACGTAAGCCAAACCGCTCATAAAAACAAGTTGACCTGCCGGCCATTTCCAAGAATTAGTTTCTTTTTTGGTGACCGCAAGTGTGCTGGCGCACTGCATTGCAAAAGCATAGAATAACAGCAGTGAAATTCCCGAAGCAAAATTGAATATCTTCTCTCCCGTTTTAGGATTAATTTCGGCTTGCATTTTATTTTTTATGGTGCTTTCATTTTCGCTGTCGCCCACACTATAAATCGTTGCCAAAGTCCCAACAAATACTTCTCTGGCCGCAAACGAACTGATTACCGCGATACCAATTTTCCAATCATAACCCAAAGGAGAAATCACGGGTTCGATCGTTTTTCCCATCAAACCAATATAGGAGTTTTCTAATTTATAGGCTGCGACCTTGTTTTTTAGCTCCGTTTGTGTCAGCGTGGTGTTTCCTTTTTGAGAAAGGAGAATCGCTTCGGCGTTGTTGAAGTTTTTTCCAGGTCCATAAGAGGCCAAAAACCATAGAATGATGGATATGGCTAAAATGATTTTTCCGGCTCCGTAAATAAAAGCTTTTGTTTTTTCAATTACGTTGATTGAAACGTTTTTGAACATTGGCAATTTATAGTTGGGCATTTCCACGACGAAGAACGTTTTGCCCTTTATTTTCAAAATTTTGTTCAAGATATAGGCGGATAAAATAGCCATTCCAAAGCCTAGAAGATACAATAACATAAGTGTCAAACCTTGTAAGTTTAACACGCCCAAAATGCGGGTGTCAGGTATAACCAAAGCAATAATAATTGCATACACCGGTAATCTTGCAGAACAGGTGGTAAACGGAGTAACGAGAATGGTTATCAATCGTTCTTTCCAATTCTCGATGTTTCGGGTTGCCATAATCGCAGGGATTGCACAGGCCGTTCCGGAAATCAACGGAACAACGCTCTTACCGGACAAACCAAATCTGCGCATGATTTTGTCCATCAGAAAAACGACACGACTCATATAACCACTTTCTTCCAAAATGGAAATAAACAGGAAAAGAAAAGCGATTTGTGGAATGAAAATCAAAATTCCGCCAATTCCGGGAATGATTCCCTCCGAAATTAAATTGGTAAAAACACCTTCCGGCAACGAATCATGTGCCATAGCGCTTAAGGTTGCAAAAGTACTGTCTATAAAATCCATTGGTACTTTGGACCATTCAAAAATCGATTGAAATATTGTGAATAATATAGCAAAGAAAATAACATATCCCCAGATTTTATGGGTGAGTACGCGATCAATTTTGCTACGGAAGTCCTTGGCAATACTACTGTCTATATATAATCCCTCCTTCAAAACATCATTGATAAATTGATAGCGTTTGATGGTTTCTTTTTGCTGTAAACGTTTTAAATCGGAATGAGATTTGGTGAATGAATTAATAATTTCTTTTCGTTCCAAATTCAGGAAATTCACATCTTGCGTAATAACCAACCACAATTTGTAAAGCAATTGATTAGGGAAAGCCTGACGAAGTTTGCCAAAATAGTCGATGTCTATGCTCGAAGCATTCAAACAAGGCTCACTCGAAATGTTTTTGTAATCGACAATCAGTTCTTTTAGTTCTTCAATGCCCAGCCCTTTTCGTGAACTTACAAGGGCAATTCTCGTTTTTAACTTTTTTTCAAGTAATGGGATGTTGAGTGAAATCCCTCGGTGTTTCATTCTGTCCGCCATATTGATAACCAATATGGTAGGGATTTCTAAATCTTTTATTTGAGTAAAAAGCAGTAAATTTCGTTTTAGATTTTCTACATCTGTAACCACAATAGCGACATCCGGATATAGTTTGTCGTTTTTATTCAACAAAAGTTCAATTACGACATTTTCATCTATGGAACTGGCATTCAAGCTATAGGTGCCTGGTAAATCCAGAATGTTGGCTTTAATATTGTTAGGTAGCCTGCAAAAACCCACTTTTTTTTCAACCGTAATTCCGGGATAATTCCCCACTTGTTGATTTAAACCGGTCAACTGATTGAAAACGGAAGTTTTGCCCACATTTGGGTTGCCGATTAAAGCGACAGTGATATTTTTGCTGCTCATTATTTGCAGTTATTGATTATTTCAACTTCAATTTCACATGCCGTTTCGATGCGTATCGCAAGATGGGAATCATTTATATTTAAATACAATGGATCTCCAAACGGAGCAATTTGAAGTAGTTCAACTACATTCCCAGGCAAACAACCCATTTCGAGTAATTTTAATGGAACGATATCGATATCAAAGTCTTTGATGATCGCTTTTTCGCCTTTTTTTAGAGAATGTATCGTTGTTCGCAATTCTTATTTAGATTGAGTTTAGATTGCAAAAATACATATTATAAAATAAGTACAAATGATAATTATCACTTTTGTGTTCTTTTTAAGTTTTTCAAAATGTTAAAACGAATTTTTTTCATTTATAAAAAAGCAAAGAAGGATAAAAGAACGCTTTTGACAGCTGATTTTATTCGGTACACAAGAAATTGATGTCTTCGATTAATCGCTGAATGTCTTCTTTTTTGGTTCCGTCATAAAAACCACGCACCCTTCTTTTTTGATCCACCAAAACAAAGTTTTCGGTATGCACCATATCATACAATTCGGAGGGTTTTCCTAATTTGACTGCCAGATACGATTTTCGGGCCATAGTATAAATCGCTTTTTTGTCACCGGTAACCAAGTTCCATTTGCTGTCAATTACGCCGTTTTTTAGCGCATAGGCTTTCAAGACAGGAACACTGTCAGTTTCCGGAAAAACGGTATGCGACAACAACATTACTTTTGGATTATTGACGATAGCTTTTTGAACTTCGACCAAATTGGTAGTCATTTTTGGGCAAATAGAGCCACAGGTGGTGAAGAAAAAATCAGCCACATAAATCTTACCCTCATAATCTTTTTGTGTTACCGTTTTCCCGTTTTGGTTTACAAACGAAAAATCGGAGATTGTGTGGTATTTGCTAATGTATTGCACAGTGCTATCGACCAATTCAGGATTTACATCGGATGGATTGTAGATAGGCAACGATTTACCCGGTTTTAATGCCGTATAAAACAAAGTGATTGTGATGATAGAAAAAATCAATAAAACACCAAAGAATTTTCGGTATTTAATAAAAATGGATTTCATAAAAATAATTTGCCACAAAAATACGAAAAGGTACTCTTTTTTGAGTAGTTTTAACTTATAGTAATTTTAATACAAACTTTAATACAAATTAGTACAGCAAAATGAAAAACCAATTTACCGCACCTCTCTTTTTTGTGATTTCTGCTTTTTTTGGATCCACAATTTGTCATGCACAAAGTGATCCTTCGGGTAAGAAACCCGGCATCAATCTTGATTTAATGGATACATCAGTTAAACCAAGCGACAATTTTTTTAGATATGTAAATGGCTCCTGGCTTGACAAAGTAGCAATTCCAAGCGATAAAACAAGTTGGGGAAGCTTTAATGAATTGCGCCAAAAAACAGATAATGATGTTTTGGCAATTTTAAAAGAAGCGTCAGCTAATCCAATTTATAAATCGAATACGGATCAAGGCAAAGCAATTAGCCTTTTCAAATCGATTATTGATACCGTTGCCCGTGATAAAGAAGGAATCGCTCCTTTGAAGCCTTATTTGGTCAAGATTGATAAGGTTAAAAACATTCAAGATTTACAAAAACTTTTAATAGAGATGGAACCTTTATTTACAAGTAGTTTTTTTGGATTGGGAATTAGAGCTGATATAAAAAACAGCAATAAAAACACTGTATATTTATCGGTTGGCAAACTGGGCTTATCAGACAAAGATTACTATTCATCTGATGATAAAGATTCTAAAGAGAAACGCGAAAAATATGAACTTCATATAGCTAGAATGCTCCAGTTTATTGGAGAAAATCCAGAACAAGCTAAAGTGAGTGCTTTTAAGATTTTAGCACTCGAAACTGCATTGTCTAATCCTAGATTGGATAGAGTAGAAAGGAGAGACAGTCGTTTGCAATATAATCCGATGACTATTTCCGATTTGCAAAAAATGACACCGGCAATCGAATGGAACTCTTATTTTTCAGATTTAGGTTTCAAAAAATTAGATACCATTAACGTTATGCAGCCTAGATACATGAAAGCTTTGCAGACTATTTTTACCGAAAATAAAATAGCCGACTGGAAAGAATATATGAAATGGACTATTCTTAATGCATCGGCAGGAGAATTATCCAATACGATTGAATTGGCCAATTTTGACTTTTATGGAAAGACCTTAACAGGTGCAATCAAACAAAGACCTAGAGAAGACAGAGCTTTACAAATTATAAACACTACGATAGGAGAAACATTGGGTAAATTATATGTTGAAAAAATGTTTCCAGCTGAAGCTAAAGAGAAGGCAAATAAAATGATCAAGAATATAATTTTAGCCTATCAGTTTCGAATTGAGAGTTTAACTTGGATGTCGCCAGAAACTAAGATTAAAGCAATTGAAAAATTGAAAAAAATCAATCCTAAAATAGGATATCCCGATAAATGGAAAGATTATTCGGCTCTAGTGATAAAAGCCCCAGTGGAAGGCGGCAGTTATTTTGAAAACATGAGGAATTATATCCGTTGGAATTTCCAAAAGAATATGGATGAACTTTCGAAACCGGTAGATAAAACAGAATGGGGAATGTCACCTCAAACCGTGAATGCCTATTATAATCCTTCTTATAATGAAATTGTATTCCCAGCCGCTATTTTACAGCCGCCCTTTTATGATTATAAAGCGGACGAAGCCGTGAATTACGGTGGTATTGGAGCGGTAATTGGCCACGAAATTTCGCATGGATTTGATGATTCCGGAGCAAGATACAATGCCGAAGGAAATTTATTTAATTGGTGGACAGAAAGTGATTTAAGTCAATTCACAAAATTAGGAACCGCCTTGGCTGACCAGTATTCTGGTTTGGAACCATTGCCAGGAATTCATGTGGACGGAAAATTCACATTAGGTGAAAATATTGGTGATTTGGGAGGAATCAATGCGGCTTATGATGGTTTGCAATTGTTTTTAAAAGAAAACGGAAGACCAGAATTAATTGACGGCTATTCACCAGAACAGCGATTTTATATTTCGTGGGCAACCGTTTGGAGAACTAAAACGCGTGATGAAGCGATAAAAAATCAAGTAAAGACCGATCCGCATACACCAGGAATGTTCAGATCATATGTTCCATTACAAAACGTTGATGCTTTTTATGAAGCATTCAATATCAAACAAGGCGATGGTATGTTTGTAGCGCCCGAAAAAAGAGTGAAAATTTGGTAATAATCAATCATCCTAATTAAAAAACAAAAAGAACCCATCTGTGCAAATTCAGATGGGTTCTTTTATTTTAGGATGATTCACACGTACAAAAACAAAAGCCCCAAGAACTGAATCTTGGGACTTTTCGTTACAATTTAATTCTAATTTACTTGAGCAAATATTCCTGCATAAATCGGATAACGGCTAAACGTTGAAAATCGACATTGGCTTTCTTCTTAAAGCCATGACCTTCATCTTTGGCTTCCAAATACCAAACCGTATTGCCTTGTGCTTTTAATTTGTCGCGCATTTGGGTTGCTTCAGAAACAGGAACCCTTGGGTCATTAGTTCCCTGAATAATAAACAACGGTTTTTTGATTTTGTCGATGTTGTTTAAAGGGGCTATTTTATCAAAAAAAGCGGCCATTTTTTCGTTTCTTTCATCTCCATATTCCACACGTCTTAAATCTCGTCGGTATTCTTCTGTATTTTTCAAAAAAGTGTTGAAATTAGATATACCAACGATATCAACCGAACATTTAATTCGGTCTGCATAATGAAATGCAGTTGCCAAAGTCATATAACCTCCGTAACTACCGCCCATAATCATGATTTTGTCTTTGTCTAATTCGGGTTGTTGACCAATCCAATCCAACAATGTGCCAATGTCTTTTACAGAATCTTCTCTTAAAAAACCGTTGTCCTTGGCCAAAAACGTTTTTCCGAAGCCAGAAGAACCTCTGACATTAGGGAAAATAAGGGCAACGCCCATCTCGTTGGTGTAGAAGTTATTTGAGCCTAAAAAAGAAGCTAGAGATTGTCCTTCGGGACCACCGTGAATCATAATTAAAACAGGCCTTTTGCCACTGAATTTGGCTGCAGCCGGATAATAAAACCCGGAAATAGGTTGCTTGTCAAAACTTTTCCATTCTATGAATTTGGGAGCCGACATATCCGATTGTTGCATTTCGCCCAATTCACTTTCTGTCCAACGTTTGATTTGATTGGTGGTTAAATCGAGCTGGTAAACATCCGATGCGGTTTTTGAGGTTGATTGCGTGAAAAATAGGCTATGGATGTCTTTGGTAAACTTCAAACTGCCAATTAGGCCTAAAGGAATGTTTTGCACTTCTTTATACGATTTGTCAGCCGTGTTTAACAGGAATAATTTATTCGTGCCGGCTTCATTGGTCACAAAGGCAATCATTTTTTTGTCTTCAGATATGTCATAACTTTCTACATTCCATGGGATAGCAGTGGTAATGTAAGTTACTTTTTTATTGTCCAAATTCAAGATAGCAAGACGTTCAAACTCATTATCCTTATCGGTTACAAACCAAATTTCATTGCTTGTATTCGAAAAGGACGCATCGGATTGTATGATTCCTTTTGATTTTCTATCTGTGATTTCGCTTAATTTTCCAGTTTCCGTTTCCAGTAACCAGAGATGCGATTCGTTGGCCGAAATGTATTCTCCAAGGATTATTTTTTTGGCATCATTCGAAATATCGTGAATGCCCCAACCTCCTCCTTTTACTTCAAGAATTAATTTATTCGATTGCGGATTATTGGGATCCATAAAGTAAATGTCTCGGTCTCCTCCATTGCGTTTGGTGGAAGAGTAATAGAATCCTTTCCCATCTTTTCTCCAGGTTACTCCTCCGTTTTGCGAACGGCCACCATCTGTCAATAAAGTAGATTGCAGGGTTTTTAAATCGAGTTTAAATAATTGGCTGAATTCATTTCCTCCAATGTCTTTGGCATAAATTAAATACTCTCCTTTTGTAGGTTCATAAGATGCTCCCCCTACAGGTTCGTCAAAAAAAGTTATCTGTGTTCGTGCACCCAAAGCGTGATTTACCCGATGCAATTGTGAAGTAGAACCAAAACGGGTGTTAATGATAATCTCGTTTTTTTCAGGGTTTATTTCAGCCAAGGAAGCGCCACGTGCTTCAGAATATTTTTTAACCTGCGCGGCGAGTTCCTTCGGGATATCCAAAAGGTTTTCAGTAATCAAATTCTCATTTGGCAGCACGACATCTTTCTTCTGTTGTGCTTGCAGCGTTAAAACGGAAACTAACGCCAGATTTAAAATTATTTTGTTCATTTTCATAATTGGGTTGTTTATAGTTGTTAATTACATTTACTTGTTTTTTCTCATGGCATAGTTGACCATATACAATCCGCCCAAAGTAACTGCGCCGCCAAGAGCAATAGCCACGGTTAGGGGTTCACCGAAAATCATGGAACCCAATAGTATCGCTACGATGGGGTTGATATATGCATAAATACTACTCAATTCAGTAGGAAGATGCTGCAAGGCATAGATAAAAGCAATAAAAGTAAGTACCGAACCAATAATCACTAAATAGGCAATAGACCACCAGGAATTGGCAGGGATATCAGTGATAGGAATGCTGGTTCCCGAAGCACCGACAAAAGAAAAAAGGAAAATACTGGAAATTAACATCTGTAATCCTAAACTAAAATAAGGATTGAAACTGGTTGCTTTTTTCTTGGTATATAAAGTCCCAAATGCCCAAGTAATGGTTGCGGCTATCGAGAGTACAATTCCAAATAGGAAATCGGGTTTTATAAAATCGAGCAGGTGTTCGTAAAAAATAACGCAGACGCCTCCAAAGCATATTAGAATTCCCAATACTGCCAATCGAGTGATTCTCTCACCCTTAAAAAAACTGATGATCACGATCCATAAAGGAACCATAGCTCCGATGATGGCTCCCAGTCCGCTACTGATGAATTTTATTCCCCAAGTACTTAATCCGTTGCTGCAAACAAAATTCAGCAGACTCAGGATGATTATAGTTTTCCATTGTTTGCCTTTCGGCCAAGGTGTTTTTTTGAACAGGAAAAAGGAAACATAGAGAAATCCTCCAAAAAATTGCCTAATGGCGGCCAACTGTAAAGCCGGCATGTGTTTTACCCCTTCTTTGGAAGCCAGCCAAGTGGTTCCCCAAAAAAAACTCACCCAACATAAGGCTAAAATAGGTAGGCCAATGGCATGAGCTCTTGAAGAAATGGCGTTTTTTATTTTTGTTCTCACGTTATAGATTTGTTTTTGTAAAGGTATATTTTAAAACGCTTTCCAGTTTCTCATTCAAAATTGTTTTTCCTGTTGAGGGTTTCGAATGATTAAATTTTGGCAAAGCCAAATTCAATTCCACCGCTTTTTGGGTGTAATAATCTTCACGTGTTGGATGGTAAGGCGCAACAGCATTAAACGTCTCGTTC